>Ga0210383_10002169_pt1 | contig 17761 bp, 11 predicted proteins | sample IncBWC14OmetaG_FD_160072 | JGI IMG/M metagenome (GOLD analysis project Ga0210383, IMG submission 160072) | Forest soil microbial communities from Barre Woods Harvard Forest LTER site, Petersham, Massachusetts, United States - Inc-BW-C-14-O ...
GTATATGCAGAGGCGCGAGCGGCCGTGGTTCCGAAAAGGCCAGGCGCTGCTAAAGGTGCTGGCTGCCACCTAGGGCTCGCGCAAAATTGTCCTTAAGGACCTCCAAGAAACGGTATTCGCCCACCCCCCTGTTTCTTGTAAGTGTTGATTCTAAATAACTTAGCTTTTTAGTAAGTCCATTAGAATCAGCACTTGCGGTCGCTTTGTAAATGTTGCTTCTAAAGGGGTTACGGGATGGACTCGGTCAGTCATTCTGTTCTGAAATTTAGACGAAATCGGATACTTGGGGGATGGTACCGCAGAATTACCCGATCACAATAGTACCAAAAAGCAATAAAAAGTCAAGGATGGATTGTCGGGCTGAGAGGGTGCCTCGAAGAGCTCGCCGGTGACGAGGCGCGAGGGAAAAGAGCGGTCGGCTCAGGCGAGGGGATGATATCACTACTGGAATTCACAGACGGCGAAGGCAAAGTCAAATGCCCGACGCTCCGCGGCCCCGACGGGGTAGGCGCCACCCAAGGGTGGGGTTCAGGGCCGCCAACTGCGGCGGCCCCCAGGTCGAAATGGCAGAATGTAGGGTGACGTTTAGAAATGGACGACGAAACCGGCGGAGATGCGGGTGCAATTGGTGTGTCCGCCGGCGGTATTGAGGCCGACGTAGTCTACCTGGGGGCGGAAGGCCAGGTGCGGAAGGAGGCCGAAGTCCACGCCGCCACCAACGCTGTAAGCAAACTGGTCGGAAGAGCCGCCGCCAGCTCCGACGGTGATGCGCGAGCCGCCCAAGAGAGCCTGGACGAATGGGTGAACCTTAGTGGGGTTGCGCAAGGTCAGGCGAGGGCCGAAAAGATAGTTATAGGTGTTCAGAGAAGTGCCAGCGGGCGACGCGTGGTAGCCGCCAAAATCGCCGACAGCGCCGATCCAGTTGTTGAAATTATACGCGACCGAGCCGCTGATGCCGTTCTGGTTGATGCCGCCGGAGCCTCCCAAGCGGAAGTAGGAGTAGCTGACGGAGGCGTCAACGGATTGGGCGCGCGAGGGGATGGCGAAAACGGATAGGGCCAGGAACAGCAAAGTTAGCTTTTTCATACGATTGGTTCCTTTCGGCATTCGAGAGTGTACCGATTGGAGCCTAGAGCGAAGAGGACGGGTGGGAAGCCGTTCGCGGGCTCACTTCTATTTTGGAACGAATTTGGGCCGGAGAGCAACAGTGGGAGAACAAAGAATAAAGAGGATGGAGGCGCGAGGCGGAATCGAACCGCCGATAATGGTTTTGCAGACCATTGCCTTACCACTTGGCGACCGCGCCCTCGGTGACAATGAAAACTGGACGGGTGGAGCTCGGAGAGAGTGAAGCTTCTCCCGTCCGGTTTTCTGCTCTGCACTGCGACTGCAAACTTAAGACAATCGGAACAGCTGACGGGTCTAAAGACCCGCCACTACAACTGCAGGTCTAACGGGCGGCGACGGCCAGTTCGGGCTGGGCGGCGCGGGTTTCGTTGACGATGGGGGCGCCGATGAGGTTGCCCCACTCGGTCCAGGAGCCGTCGTAGTTGCGGACCTGATTGAAGCCGAGAAGATACTTCAGGACGAACCAGGTGTGCGAGCTGCGCTCGCCGATGCGGCAGTAGGCGATGACTTCGTCCTCGCCGGTAATGCCCTTGGACTCGTAGAGCTTTTTGAGGTCGTCGTAGGACTTGAAGGTGCCGTCTTCATTGGAAGCTTGCGCCCAGGGAATATTGGCGGCTTGCGGAATGTGGCCGGCGCGCTGCGCGGTTTCGCTCATGCCTGGAGGGGCGATGATCTTGCCGGTGAATTCGTCCAGGGAGCGGACGTCAACGAGCTGGCCGGGCTTGCGGCCGTCAACAATGGCGAAGACTTCTTCTTTGCGAGCGCGGAGAGAGTCATCGGTGCCGGAGACGTGATAAGAAGTTGGAGTGACGTTGGCGGGATCGTTGGTGATTGCGCGCTTCTCTTCGAGCCACTTTTTGCGGCCGCCGTTGATGAGACGAACGTCTTTGTGGCCGTAGAGCTTTAGTTGCCAGAGAGCGTAGGCGGCGAACCAGTTGTTGTTGTCGCCGTAGAGAAGGATGCCGGTGTCATTGGAAATGCCGGAAGCACTGAGAAGCTTTTCGAGCGTGGACTTATCAATCAGGTCGCGGCGAATGTTGTCCTGAAGCTGAGTCTGCCAGTTCCAGGCGACGGCGCCAGGGATGTGGCCCTGATCGTAGGCGGTGGTGTCCACGTCGACTTCGACAAAGCGGAGACTGGGCGAATTCAGATTGTGAGCGGCCCACTCGGTTGAAACCAGAACTTCTGGGTGTTTGTACTCGGACATGGCTTTCTCCTTTTTTGCTTGGCTTCGAAACTTGTTTGCTTCAAAAACAAAAAACCCACCTGCCAGTTGATTTCTGGCGGTGGGCTGAAAACTCTTGAGGCTAAGATTGAAACTCTAGATGCTCAGCCTCCCCGCGCCAGAAGACACACACATACAGCAGAGACAACAGATACAGAGCTGAGAGTTCTTCCGGTGGTCAGCGAACATATTAATAAGGATACATGGGAGGCGGGAGGTTGGCAAGAGTATGGCAATGGGAAAATTTTTCTCAGTTGGTGCCCCCATTTCAATTGCAAAGATGCCCTTGTAGTACAGGAGACTGGCGGAACACCTGAGAGCCGGCATGCTTGATTTTCCCGGTAAAGGCTACATAATGAACGGGTTCACGCGCCCAGGGCGTGACATCCATGGTTTGTCCACAGTGCAGCTACGAAAATACAGCGACATCGGTTGCGTGCGTGAAGTGCGCGACGCCCCTTCCGCTGAGTGACCTGACGCTGGCGACCGGGGTAGCGGGCTGGTCGGTGCCCGCCGGGGACGTGGTTGTTTCTCCAACCAAGATTGAACAGTGGAGTGCCGGGACGGTGCTAGGCGGGCGCTACGAAATCTTGCGTTTGCTCGGGCAGGGTGGGATGGGGGCGGTGTACCAAGCGCACGACGGCGAACTGGAGCGCCAGGTTGCGCTGAAGATCATTCGCGCGGACATGGCGGCGAATCCTGAAATCCTGAAACGATTCAAGCAAGAATTGATCCTCGCGCGGCAGATCACGCACAAGAACGTAATCCGCATTTTTGATTTGGGCCAGGCGGATGGGATCAAGTTCATCACCATGGAGTACATCGAAGGCGAGGATTTGCAGAGCCTTCTTCGCCGGAAAAAGAAATTGGAGCCGAAGGAAGCGGCCAACATTATTTCGCAAGTGTGCCGAGCGCTGGAGGCGGCGCACGCGGAAGGCGTAGTTCATCGGGACCTGAAGCCGCAGAACATCATGTTGGACAAGACGGGGCGGGCGTATGTGATGGACTTCGGGATTGCGCGTTCGGTGATGACGCCGGGGATGACGCAAACGGGAGCGTTGATCGGAACTCCGGACTACATGTCGCCGGAGCAGGCCAAAGGAATTCCTCTCGATGCGCGATCGGATCTTTTCACCGTTGGAATTATTTTTTACGAACTGCTGAGTGGCAAGGCGCCGTTCGAAGCCGACACCACGATGGGAAAGCTGTGGAAGCGAACGAGCGAACCGGCGCGGCCACTGGGCGAACTGGACAGGACGATTCCGCAGCCGCTTTGCGAGATTGTGCGGAAATGCCTGGAGATCGATCCGGGGAAGAGGTTTGCCAGCGCGGCAGAACTGCTTCACCAGATTGAAGCATGGCAAGGGCCAGCCGCTGGAACTCGCGTGGACATCCGGCGACAGGGAGGATTGCCAGCGTATGCAAAATGGGCGGGCGCAGGAGTTATCGTTGTCGTGCTGGTGGCGGGATTCTTCTTGCGGACAAAGTTTAGTCCGCAGCCTGTCGCGGCACATCCACCAGTCAGCTTGCTGATCGCGGATTTTGACAACAAGACGGGAGACGCGGTGTTTGACGGAACGCTGGAGCCGATGCTGGGAATCGCGCTGGAAGGCGCGCCGTTTATTTCGTCGTTTAATCGGGGGCAGGCGAAGAAGGTAGCGGCGAAGATGCAGCCGGGGGCGACGCACATGGACGCGGCACTGGCGCAACTGGTGGCGGTGCGCGAAGGGGTGAATGAGGTAGTGACGGGATCGATTTCGCAGGAAGGGAGCGGGTACAAGGTTTTCGTGACGACGCTGGATCCTGTGACGGGCAAATCCATCCTGAAGGAACAAGGAGATGCTGCCAGCAAGCAGGATGTTCTGGCGACCGCTGGGAAACTCGCGGAAAGCCTGCGCAAGGGGCTGGGAGATACGACGCCGGAGTCGGCGCAACAAGCCGCGGCGGAGACGTTTACGGCAGGATCGCTTGAGGCGGCGCATGAGTACGCGGTGGGGCAGGATTTTCAGCAGGCCGGAAAGTGGCAGGAGGCCATAAACGCATACCAGCAAGCCGTGCAACTCGATCCCAATCTTGGGCGCGCGTATGCGGGCATTGCCGCGATGATGGCGAACCATGGGAAGCGGCAGGAGGCGGAAAAGTATTATGGATTGGCGCTGGCGCATATCGATCGCATGACGGACCGCGAGAAGTACCGCACGCGGAGCGGCTACTACCTGATCATGCGAAAGCAGCAAAAGGCAATCGAGGAGTTGACTGCCCTGGTGAGCCAGTATCCCGCCGATACTGCTGGGCACGCGAATCTGGCGCTTGCTTATTTTTACAACCGGAACATGAGCAAAGCGCTCGAGGAGCAGAAGCGGGCGTTGGAGATCACGCCGCGCAGTGTTCTGCAACGGAACAACTTCGCCATGTACGCTCTCTATGCTGGAGACTTTGACACCTCAGCAAAGGAAGCACAGGCGATCCTCGGCGAGAATCCCAAGTTTGAGCATGTGCTGCGGACGGCGGCCCTGGCAGAGATGGGACTGGGGCATAACGAAGAGGCGCGCCAGGAATACGTGAAGCTCCAAGGGGTGAGCACGTACGGCGCTTCCATTGCGGCCACCGGACTGGCGGACCTGGCGCTATATGAGGGCAGGCTGGCGGATGCGGAAAGCATTCTAGAAAAAGCCATCGCGGGGGACGTTGCGGCGAAGGACGCGGAATCGCTGGCGGACCGAACGGCTACACAAGCGCAGACGCAAATGGAGTTGGGGAAGATGAAAGAGGCGGTAGCGTCGGCAGGCAAAGCATCGTCGAGCAGCACCGAAGCAGGAGTTTTATATCGCGCGGCGCAGGTTTATGTTGCAGCAGGTCAGGAAACGAAAGCGCTGGCGCTGGTGGCGCCGCTTTCGCAGCGCCTGGAAACCGAGCCACAGATTTATGCGAAATTAATTTCGGGCGAAGCGTTGCTCAAGAAGGGTAATGCGCATGACGCGCTGAATTCGTTCGGGGAGGCACAAAAACTTGCCGATAGCTGGCTGGGACATTTTGATATGGGGCGGGCGTATCTTGATGCCGGGGCGTTCACGGAAGCATCCTCCGAGTTCGACGTGTGCCTAAAGCGAAGGGGCGAAGCGACGTCTGTGTTTCTCGACGATGTGCCGAGTTATCATTTGTTGCCGGCAGTTTATTACTACCAAGGGCGAGCGCGCGAGGGATTGAACAGCCCGGGAGCGGCCGAGTCTTACCAGACGTTTTTGTCCATCAAAGAAAAAGGTGCGGGGGATGCACTGGTAGCGGATGCGCAGCGGCGGCTAGCCCATCACTAGGTTGCCCAAACTCAAATTTATCAACGTGTTCTGGATATAAAATCCTTCAAGTAACTTATGTTAGGGGCAAGGAGCCTGGGCGCCCGGGACGCCGTGGTTAAGCAGGGCCTCCAGAAAACTGAAGCTTGACATTCCGGCGCTTTCGCAAGAAACTTCCGCATCGGTTGCTCGAGACGTGGCAAGTCCCCTCCACTATTGACTTCCACAGGTAATCGATTCGTCGTGTTCACAGATGCTCGCTCCTGTGAAGATGGCTAGCCGCCTGCAGTGTTGAGCGACTAAGTCCTGTTAGGAGTTCCACCGTGAAAATGTGTGCGCGAACACTGTGTTCCATCCTTGTCCTGGCGTTGATTGGAGCGCTTTGGCTGTCGCCAACGGCGACGGCACAAGTGGCGGGAACAAACGTCAACATGGTGTCGGGGACGACGTGGCCGACGGGCGATCCCTTTCTGCAGCGGCAGAACGAGCCATCCATGGCGGTTTCGACGCGCAATCCCATGCATATTCTGGCGGGCGCGAACGACTATCGAACGGTTGATCTTGAACTGGCACTGAGTGGTGGCGCGGAAACCGGCGATTCCTGGCTCGGATTATTCAAGTCGTTCGACGGCGGATTGACGTGGCAGAGCACGCTGCTTCCGGGCTGCGTGCAGCAGACTGTCCCACAGTGTAAAGACAACGGAGCGTTAGGTGGGAAATATCAGGCGGCCTCGGACCCGGTGGTGCGAGCGGGGACGAATGGAATGTTTTACTACGCGGGTCTGGCGTTTGACCGCGCAACGAGTCCGACCACGGCAAGTTCCATGAGTTCCATTTTCGTGGCGCGCTACAACGACCTGAATAACAACGAGAACACTGATCCAATCACCTACATTGATACGCACATTGTGGCGACGGGCAACAGCTCGCAGTTTCTGGACAAGCCGGCGATGGCGGTGGATATTCCGCGCGCGGGCGCGTCCACGTGTTCGTTCACGGCGAACGAACCGGGAACTGGGCCTGGCGGCGGCACGCTTGCGGTGCCTCAATCGTTTGCAGCCGGGAATGTTTACATCGCGTACACGGATTTTCTCGCCGCGACGAAAGCTAATTCCACGCCGACGCACATGATGTTCACGCGCTCGACGAATTGCGGCGTGACCTGGAGCACGCCGGTCCAGATCAACACGGGAACCACAACGAGCCAGGGAAGCGCCATCGCAGTCAACCCGCTCAATGGGAATGTGTATGTCGCGTGGCGTCAGTTTTCGTCGACGGGAGTCCCGGACGCCATCATGGTGGCGCAGTCAACCAACGCGGGGAAGAGCTTCAGCGCACCGGTGCGGATTTCGACGTTTCAGCCGTTCGACCAGGGGACCTCGCCCACGTCATTCCGCACCAACGCATATCCATCGATCACGACGGACTTTTTCGGATTTGTGTACGTAGCGTTTTCGGCGCGCGGGCTAACTGCCAGCGGCGACGCACGAGTCGTTGCAGCGGGCTCGATCGATGGCACGCACTGGACGCCGGCGATTATGGTGGACAACCCGTCACAGAATGCGCAGAGCAACCCGTCCGGACGCGGGCACCAAATCATGCCGGCGATCACGTTTGCCAACGGAAGACTCACGCTTCTTTACTACGATCTTCGTTTGGATCACTACGCAGGCTTCTACACGCCGAGTGCGACGAGTCCCACGGGTTACGGCGAAACACTGGAAGCGGAAGGCGAACTGGCGCTAACGCCGGCGGAGACCGGACTGGTATTCACGAATTATATTGACGATGCCGGCCTGACGTTGCGCCGCCATACGATTGATTTGCGAGTATTGGAGCTTGGAATTTTCCCCACCGTTACGCTCGGGCCGTCGGTGTCGGTTTCGCAGTATGCGTACGGGTGCTGCGTCAACCCAGGCATGCCGGACATCGAACAGTTTAAGTTCAACGTGCCGAACTTGCCGCTATTCGGGGAAGGAACGGAACCGTTCCTTGGCGATTACATTGAGGTCGTTCCCTCTCCACTTTTTGTGCCGAACGGAAGTTCGTGGGCGTACAACTTTACGCCCAGCGTGAATCCACTGTTCCATGCGACGTGGACGGACAATCGCGACGTTGTGCCACCCGCGGACGGCAATTGGGCGAATTACACACCGGCGGTACCCCTGAACACACCTAGCATTTTCCAGCCAGGCAAGACCGTTAGTTGCAAAACGGGGCAGGAAGGAATGCGCAATCAGAACATTTATACGGCGCAAATAACGGGCGGGCTTATTGTCGGTGCTCCGGGAAACGCGAAACCGCTCGGAACGACCACCTTCACCAACTCTTCCGGCGTCACTGAGACAGTTCCGTTCCAGCGGGCCTTCGCGGTCGAAGCGCAGAACGTGACGAATCAGCAGATCTTTGTCCGCTTCACGATCGCAAATCAGCCGACGGGTGGCGCCGCTTCGTTTTTACAATTTTCGCAGTTGACGACCCTGGACCTGACGATCCCGGCGTTTTCATCGGTTTCGCGCAGTGTCTTCGTGACGTCGAGCAACCCGCATGCCACGGTAACTGTGAACGTTGCTCAGATTAGCGCCATCGGCGGATCGGTGGTCGCGAACGGGCTCAGTGCATCCGCTGTGCTCAATCCGGACGCAACCAACCCGACCATCACCGACCCGGGTGCGACAGTTTCAGGTGTCTCGAATCCCGACGTGACCAACGCCGAAGTCACAAACCCGGACATTACAAACCCGGACGTCACCAATCCCGACGTCACCAATCCGGATATCACAAACCCGGACATCACCAATCCCGACGTCACTAATCCGGACGTCACCAATGTCAGCGCGACGAATCCTGACGTTACAAACACCAGCATTCCGAACCCGGACGTCACAAACCCGGATATTACCAACCCCGATGTCACCAATCCGGACGTCACCAACGGGGCGATTCAGGATGTGATTTACCCGATGACCAACACCGGGAATACGACGGCGACCTACACAGTCAAAACTGCGACAAATCAGACGCCGCCGGGGGGCATCGTATTTCAACTGATCGTCAACAAGCTTTACCAGACGCCGACGGCGATTAGTTGCCAGCTCACGACGCAAACGCATTGGGTCACGGTGGCGAACATCGTAAATCCGAAGTTGTATACCTCAACCGACCCCAATCTCGGCAATCCGGACATCACCAACGCAACGCCGAACGAAGCTTCGGTGACTTTGGCGCCGGGCGAGACAGCCTACATTACAGTTCGAGTGGTGAATCCCTCGAAGTTGGTTCCGTTCAATCCTTTGACAGTGATTACTCCGGTGACGATCGCTCAGGCGGTGAACACGCAGACGGTTCTCGCAAATCCTGGAAATACGACTCTGACCGCGCCTCCTGTTTATGGGCAGCTATCGATCCTATCCCCGGCTACGTTGCCAGCGACCGATCAGGCTGACCAAGGTCTTTATTCCTTCCAGTTGCAGTCCACGGGAGGAAAGCCTGGAACGGATACCTGGAGCATCATTGGCGGCGCATTGCCGCAGGGAATGAGCTTGAGTTCCTCTGGATTGATCACAGGCCAAACTGGGTCTTTGGGGCCGAATTCCGTGACGATTCAGGTTGCGGATGGTGCCACGCCCGCCAACAAGGCGTCGCAGACCTTCTCGATTCCTGTGAACAACGTATTCCTGGAGAACGTGCCGGGAATCATTAATGATGGCGTGGTTGGCCAACCGTATGTGGCGTTCCCGTTCAGCACGACCGGGGGAACTTCGCCGATCGTTTGGGCGGCGACAGGTCTGCCTCCGGGATTGTCCATCAACCCAACTACGGGCCAGATCAGCGGCACTCCGACGACCATGAACGTGGCGGGCTCCACGGTTCAGGCAACGGGGACGGATTCGGCTTTGCCGCCGGTCGTGCTGTCCAGGACGTTTAGCATTCGCGTTGGGAATCCCATCGTGATTGGGCCGGCGACGTTGCCTAGCGGCACTATCGGTGTTTCTTATTCGGCGCAACTGAGCGCGACGGGTGGGATTGGCGGGTATGTGTTTGGTCCGCCGGCTCCGGCGACTGGTGTAACGCTGCAAAGCAATGGGGCGCTCACGATCACGAACCCGCAAACGTCCACGATTAGCTTCAGCGTTTCGGTGCACGACGCTGCGAATCCGAACCAGTTCGCCTCAGCGAATTACACGATAGCTTTCGCCGCCGCGGCCGGCGGGAACGTTACGTTCACCACCCAGCCGGCGAATTCCATCGGCGAACAGGTTCTTGCGGGAAGCCCCATCCTGGTGCGCGTGGCGGACAACACCAATGCGCCGATCGCAAACGCCCTTGTGACGATGAGCTTGTCGCAAAACCCGCTGCCCTGCTCGACGGCGGTTCTGGGAGGAACGCTGGCGCAAGCCACCAACGGTCTCGGCGTGGCGACGTTCCCGGACCTGACCGTTAATCGAGGGCAGAATGGATTTTCGCTGCTGGCCAACGTTCAGGGTCTGACGGCGATCTCCAATTTATTCAACGTGACTGGCTATTGCGACACCGCGAGCATGAACACTGCGCGGCGCAATCACATCGTTCTAGCTCTTCCCAATGGGAAGATTCTGCTTACGGGAGGAGCGGCGAACGGGAATGGCACTGGCGTTACGACGAGTGCGGAACTTTATGATCCGGTGGCGCATAGTTTCACCGCAATCAGCCCGATGAATGTGGCGCGAGCGGATCACACGTTGACGCTGCTCTCGAATGGGACAGTGCTTGTCGCCGGAGGGTTCAACGACACGATCTCCTCCATACAGAGCGTGGAGATTTTCGACCCGACATCCAATACGTTTACGCTCCCGACCGCACCGATGACCAGCCCGCGGGCCGAGCACACCGCTACATTGCTTCCCAATGGAAAAGTGTTGATTGCCGGAGGAAACGACACCAGTGGCAACTCGCTGGCAAGCGCGGAACTCTATGATCCTGTCGCCGGAATCTTCACCGCTTCAACTCACACAATGAACTCCGTCCGGCAGATCCAGCATGCGGACCTTCTTACGAATGGGCGAGTGCTGATTAGCGGAGGATTCGATACCAACGGGAATCCACTCGCGTCCGCTGAACTGTATGATCCGATAGCGGATACCTTCACTCTGACCGGCAGCATGGGCACGGCACGTGGGAATCACGCTTCTGCTTTGCTCTACAACGGCAAGGTTCTCGTGGCGGGCGGGCTGGCGCCCAGCGGCGCGGCTACGGCACTGACGGCTACGGCGGAAGTTTATGATCCTGTCGCGGGAACTTTCTCCCCGACCGGCAGCATGTCGGTCCCACGAGGGCAGTACTTTTCGATGCTGCTTGACGACGGCACGATTTTCATCGGCGCCGGCGCAGGCTTGTCGGTCCTGCCTGTCGGTGCAAACGCGGACATTTTCAATCCGGCGAGCGGGACGTTCAGCGCCACTTCTCCATTCACCACGGTGCAGACTGGCCAGCGGCAAGCAGTTGCGCCTGACGGTACGGTGTTACTTGCGAGCGGGGTCAACGCGTCCGGCGTGACGGTCCCCAATTCGGAGATCTTCTATCCGCCTACATTGACTCCGGGCATCGTGATAACGACTCCCACGACTTTGCCGGTGGGCGTACAGAATCTGCCGTACACGCAGGTTCTGCTCCAACATGGTGCAGTGGGCGCTGTGACGTGGTCGACCATCAATGCTCCGCCTCCTGGCCTCAGCCTTTCGGCGAACGGAATTTTGACGGGTACTCCGACACAACTCGGCACCTTTAGCATCCCGGTGCAAATCACGGATAGCAGCACGCCGCCGCAGACGTCCACGGCGACATTGAGCCTGCAGATCGTGGGACCGTTGGCGATCACTCCGGCGACATTACCCAATGCGCCTACAAACTCGGGATCGCCCGCCATTCCTTATTCCGCGCAGATTCAAACCACGGGCGGAGCAGGAGGAGCGCTTACCTTCTCCGTCGTATCAGGCGCGTTACCCCCGAGCATTACGCTGAATCCGGCAACGGGTGCGCTCACATCCTCCGCGGTTACGGCTGCGCCTAACACATACATATTTGCGATTCAGGCGGTGAGTGCTGGACCGCCGTCGTCCACCGCGAGCCAGCAATTTGCGCTCACAGTGGTTCCATTGTTCGCTGGAACCACTCCCAATACGCTGCCCGCGGCAACCGTTGGAGCCGCGTATTCGCAGAATCTAACTTCCACGGGCGGCACTCCTCCGTTTACCTACAACTATTCCTCGGGGAACTTGCCGCCAGAGCTTTCCGTGACAACGTCCACGCCAACTGTGGGGCTGTTGACCGGGCCGCTGACCACGGCGGGAGCTTTTTCGTTTGTGATCCAGGCCACGGACAGCTCTACTCCGGCGCAATCGTATACCGAAGCGCTTTCGATAAATATAGCGCCGCAGCAACCCACCAATCTGACGGCAACACTTATCGCCGGGACAACCGACGTGATTCTGAGCTGGACGCAGAGCTCTTCCGCTGGCGTAACTGGCTACAACCTGTACCGTGGCACAACCTCCGGCGGCCCGTACACCCTGGTTACTTCGGTGAACGCGGCCACATTTGGATTCCAGGACAACACCATCACTGCAGTGGGCACCTATTTTTACGTTGTGACCGCGGCGGCTTCTGGCGGCGTTGAGAGCGTCCGTTCGAACGAGGCATCCATCGTCGTTCCTTAATCGCAGGCGGTGTCAACGAAGCAGTTCGAGAAAGCTAGGGCTTGCCGGGGAGTTCCCGGCTTGGCGATGCAGCCGGGCGCGACTTCGCGGGCTGGATTGCGCTAGCATTCCGAGCGTGCGGGATCCCTCCAAACATTTGAACTTGTGGAAGAAGCGGCTCGGGCGCGTGCCGGAATCCGTGTGGGAACAGCGGGAGCTTGAGAGCCTGGTCCTGGCCGATAACGAGTTGTCGGAAGTGTCCGAGAAGATTGGGTGGCTGAAGAAGCTGCGCATGCTGGATCTCGGGCACTACGAACTACCGTCTCTAGGAGGCGAAATTACTGAAAGTACGAAACCCAGCTGCCGCCGCTTCTGTCGGAGACGAGAACACATCAGGAAGCCACGGTTCTGTGCGTCCGGAGCGTATGGGGCCGTGAGCGGCTTCTAATTTTCTTTCAAGTTACGGCGAAATGTAGCGAGGAAAGTGAAAGATGATGCCTTCTACCTTCTTTTTCTTGGAGCCCGGCACTAACGTGATGTCTAGCACCGCTGGATCGGGCCGCGCTGGCGTACAGATTGTAAGACGATAAGGTTCCGCAATGATGTCGCGCAAGAATGCGGACTCCCAACCGCTGTTTGCGCCCCAAATAAAATACCCCGTCGCGTCGCTGAGACCCGCCAACTTCGGCACAGAGAAGCCCGCCAAAGGCAATGTTCTAGAATCAAAATCTACATAAGTTTCCGATCGCGTCTCATTTAGTCCAATGAATCTAATCCTATTCTTCACAAAGACTTTGATTAGATCGCTCAGAGTCGTATTGCTATCCGAGTCCACAACGCGGCCGTCAAAGATAACAACATCGCCGAATTGCGGAGGGTCGAGGCGTTTCGTGCCTTCGAGGAGTGCATCGTAGATCCTCGTCTCTGTGACAGCCGTTACCGGCCGGGCGTTCCGCAACTTTTCAAGCAATCCCTTTGCCTCGCTGAGTGATAGGAATGTGTTGGTGGGAGCATCAGCCCCCGCGAACACAAAAGCGAACATGTCAGTCTTTCGGGCATAAAGGAAGATGTACTTCAAAGTGCCAATTTCCCGTCCCCAACCTTTCTCGTCCACAAGCTTGGTAGCATCAAGGACAAAAACTACGCGCTTGGGGCCTTTATCAACAACAGTGCTTTGAACCAGGGCTTCTGATCCTCCAACTCGCACCTGAAAATTATCTAGACCGAAATCCTTGACCAAATCTTCTCTCTGCCGAGTCGTGTCTATTTTCTGGGACGTGGGATCGGTGTACGTATCCATCCGCGTTAGGACGACCGGTACATCGATGGATTGACTTACACACTGTTGCGCGGACATTTCCTTCCTGCGGCAATTCATTCTTGCCGCTACTCCACCGAGAAGTTTACCGAACGCCAGTCAGTGCTCCGTCCCTTCGAGTCGGTTGCCCGGACATCGAGCCGATAGGTGCTTTTCGGCACTTTGCTGATGTCGAATCCCCACCCGATAGGGATGATCGCGCTTCCCTTCCAATAAGGGGCGGCGCTCATAGGCCGCGGATCGTTCAGGAGTGCCCCGGTCTTCGCGTCAACGATGCGAAATTGAAGGTCGACTGTCCCTTGGGGCTCCCCCTCCTGCGATGGTTCATATACCTCGAAGTAGACGTTTAGAGTCTCGCTCGTTTTGAATAGTGTGTTCCCCGTCGGTTTGAATTCCCTATCTTTGCTCACGAGAGGCACATAGCTCTGTGGCTGTGTGGCCGTCCAAGCGCCGGGCAACTTGTACGAGTTCGGGGACACATCTGAGATTTGCTTACAGAGAGACACAGCGCTGATCCCGAGCTGCTTCGTGTCATAACTGTCCACAGTTAGGGGGACCTCGGCCCGGCCAAACCGCGTTCCGTCCCCTAGGACGACCCGAACGTCATATTCCCCCGGAGGAAGATTCACTTGTGTTTCATAGCGATTTGCGGCCGGAGCAGGGCGCTCATTAAAAACGCCACGGGATTCTGGCTGTATGCGATCGGTTTCCCTCTTCCCTTTAGAAATATCACTGAAGCGCATTACAAGACTCCCATCTTTCTTGAAGACCATCCCCAAGACGCCCTCTCTTTGATGGACTCCCAGCGCCAATCTAGGGCGATGTGCACGCGAGCAACTTCGCTGTTCCGGAAGAGCCCGATTGCCAGAAGTGAGATGTTGGCATCGTTCTCCGCTGGCGCGGTGATAATGCTCTCCATCTGCATGCTGAGGCTTGATCCGTTTAGGGGATCCGAAGCGGAATGATGCGTGTTGCAGTACTCATTGCGTGCATAGACGAGCGCACTGGGGCGACTCACTCTTACTGTGATTTGATGACAGCTGCCCTCAGGAGACTCGGGGGGTGCATAGGCAATGAGATAGTGAGGGGGTGTGATCACTCCAACTAAGCCCGGCGGCCATTCAACGCTGCTCCATTTTCCTCCGCCCTCGCCAATGTATTCTGTATGGTGACCTCTGTTATCGCGTACGTCCCAGAACAGGCTTTGTTCATACGTAACACTTTGGATTGCTCGCTTTTTACCGTCTTCAAGAATCATGAAATCAGCGGCGGTTAAGCCACGAATCACCATTTCCTCTACACTCGACTCCATGCGTTGGGTATCCACAGTCTCCCGAACCGGGATGGAGCTCTTTCGCATTCGTTCTTTGTCCATAACGACAACGGGTACGAGAACCTGATTGGTCTGGACGCGGATAGGTTCCTGAGCAAATGTAACTGGTGTGATTGCGACGATGGGGCCGCAGCTCACCAATAGCGTCCAAAGGAGCGAGATTCTCTTTACCGTTCTGTAGGAATTGGAGGGCATTTATAGAGTAGACGTAAACGGCGAGTAGCAAGTTACCACCAAATCTTATCTTGCGATTGGAGTGCAAAGCCCGGGTGGGCTGATTAGATGACGGCCTCGGCCGCATGACTAAGGTGTTCGAAGATCCCTCTGGGCTCAATTACGAGACAGACTATTCGTACAACATTCTCGATCAGCTCACCGGGGTCACCGCGGGCCCTCAGACTCGCTCGTATGTCTATGACGATCTCGGGCGACTACTGAAGACCACCACTCCGGAAGCCGGTACGCTGTGTTTTGGTTCCGTGACCGGAACAGTATTCGGGACCGTATTACTTTCGACTAGTGGATCGGGTGCCAAATCACTGCCTGCGGCGCTAACCCCGGTGCCGAAGATCAAACCGTAGGGGTTCACTTTTATCGAGCCTCCCCCTTCCCCTGTTTTCGAAAGTGTTCATGCGCAGGGAGAAGAAGGCTGGGTGACCTGGCGCGCGTTGCTAAGGTCTGTCGTTCTTGGCGGACGAGCTCTGCGCGCCGCTATCCGGTTCCGGGCTTGTCGGCTTCATCGCCACTACTTCATAGTCCCGCGATTTCTTATCTCCGTCCGGGCACTTGACGGTCATGTGGTCGTTCTTGATTTTAAACACGACTTCCTTCCCGACCGGCAAAACCGCCGCGTGCTTCTTATCCTTGGGCTGGATCTCGTACTCCATGTCGTCGGAGCGCAGCAAATAACGCGGGCAGAGCTTTTCATCGGAGCTCATAGACGTGATACCCACGGATGCCCAGATGCTACCCAAGCCGGTCACGCCTTTCTGCTTGGCACCGCATGGGACAGCGTCCATTTTTTCGAGCATGGCCCGTTCGGGTTCTTTCTTCTTTTTGTCCTTGTCAGCCCTGCTGGGAACCGCAGTGGCCAAGACGACAGCCAGAACGAAAAAACTTTTGAATCTCATATGACCTCCTGAGCGCGTATCTGGGCCCAACTGAACTTGCAACCGAGTTCATGTCCGCAACCGAACGACTGCGCGATCACAGAGAATCCCGGCACTCGCAGGATTGGAAGGCCAGTTCGCAGCCTTCCAACCTGGAGTGCTCTTGAGTGTTACTGATTCGGTTTGGGCTTGGCCGCCGGAGGCTTCACGGATTGGCCATTGGTTGTGCTGAATTGCTGGGATGCTTTGACGAATCCATCGGGGTCGGACATCAAGTTTTCGCGAACGTCGGGATTCGAATTCAGGTATGCCTTGAGTTCGGGATGGCCGTCCATGAAGTTCTGGTCCTTAATCAAAGAAGGATTTCTGGAGAGCTGCTCCGCGACGTCGGTGTGACTACCTAGGAACTCTCCAAAGTGCCGGTGAGCGATGTCGTGATCGGCGTCCGTATGGCGGCCGTCACGATTGGGGTCCATGCCATCCTCGCGGCGCTCGTAGCGAGCTTCCTCCTGCATGAAGGCGTTCGGATCCTGTTTGATTGCCTCGCGAACCCCTGGATGGTCCTGCAGATACGTTTGCAGTTCAGGATGGTTCTTTACGAACTCCCGGTTATCCACGAGAGAAGGATCTTCCGGAGCTGCTCGGAAATCTCCCGATGGCTATCGAGGAAGCGATCGAAACTTGCCAGTTCCGCGTGGTTGGCGTCGCGGTTGTCTTCACGACGGTCCAGACGATCCTCTGCGTGCATGAAGGCATTCGGATCACTCTTTATCTGCTCGCGAACTGTGGGATGATCCTGCAAATAGGTCTGCAAAGCAGGATGGTTCTTCACAAATTCTCCGTTATCTACCAGCGAAGGGTCTTTGCGAAGTTGCTCGGAAATCTCGCGGTGGCTGTCCAGGAACCGGTCGAAATTCGCCAGCTCCTCTCGGTTAATGTCGCGGTCGCGATTGTCTTCGCGGCGGTCGAAACGAGCTTCTGCGTGCATGAAGCCGTTCGGATCCTGTTTGATTGCCTCGCGAACCCCTGGGTGGTCCTGCAGATACGTTTGCAGAGCCGGATGGTTCTTTACGAACTCCCGGTTATCCACGAGAGAGGGATCTTTCCGGAGCTGTTCGGAAATTTCCCGATGACTATCGAGGAAGCGATCGAAATTTGCCAGTTCCGTGCGGTTGGCGTCGCGATCTTGAACCGGCCTCGTGTCTTGGGCTGAAGTGGACTGTGCGGCCGCGGGCTTGCACAGGAAGAAGCAGGCGGCCAGTGCTAGGAGTGCTAGCCCAGCATTGCGGTATGGTCCTTTTTTCATACAGCTCTCCTTGGGTGAATGTGTCACCCACGCGGACAGGTGCAATGGCTATGCCAAGCACCTTCAGAAAAACGGAAGTTGTGGCCGTTCAGCACGTTATGGAAGAAAGCGAAAAGCCCTTAACACCTGACGGTGTGGAAATTCGACACCTACGGCAGAAAATCCGTTATACCGGGAAGGCCCTACAGGGAATTAATTACCGGGCAGGAATTACTTACCGGGCGGATAAGCGAAGTTTCCCTTAAACCGTGCCAACTCAGATGGTCGACGCAACACTTGCTTGGAGTTTACTCGCCGGAGTTTGGAATCCTAGGGTTTTTCTTGGGCGTTGGTTCAAGAGCAGCTCAACCTGGTCGAGCTGCTCTTGAGAGATGG
>Ga0210383_10002170_pt1 | contig 17760 bp, 17 predicted proteins | sample IncBWC14OmetaG_FD_160072 | JGI IMG/M metagenome (GOLD analysis project Ga0210383, IMG submission 160072) | Forest soil microbial communities from Barre Woods Harvard Forest LTER site, Petersham, Massachusetts, United States - Inc-BW-C-14-O ...
TAATAGTTCGATACTTCGGATTTGCGAGCGCATTGCGGAATCATAGCGCGGCGGCGGATTGGTGTCAGCTTTGGAAGCGCGGCGCGCAGAAAGCTCGATAGTCCGGACTTAGCCGACTGCCAATCCGCCGATAGATTGGGCGCAAAATTTGCGGATCAGTCCGCTAGTCTCTGGCGCAGACCGCTCTTCCGTCTTTGTCAGTGAAAAGATGCTCGCCAGCTGGACATGGGGCGGCATTTGGCTGGTGGTCTCGATCGCGATCTGCAGAGTGGTCTCGATCTTTGTCGCGGTCCCGGTCGCTATCGCGTCCCGCCATGCCTTGTTCTCCGGGCTGGCCTTGCGGTCCTGCGGGGCCTGGCGCAGCTGCCGGTGTTGCAGAGCATCCGGCGATCAGTAGCGCCGCGAGCAGCGCACCTGTCACGAGCGATTTTTGCATTTTGAATCTCCTTCGTGGTATCGCGCGTGGCGAGATGCTGCCGCTGCAGACGATTGCACGTTGGAAGAATGGTACAGGCACGGGACGGGAGGGCGCTGTTCTGTTTCGCACAGTTTTGAAAAATGCGCGAAGGCAGTTAGGCGACGGATTCGACGATCATGGCGATGCCCTGGCCGCCGCCGATGCAGGCGCTGGCTACACCGTAGCGAGCGTTGCGACGGCGAAGTTCGAGCAGCAGCGTGAGCACGAGGCGCGTGCCGCTTGCAGCGAGCGGGTGACCTAGCGCGATGGCGCCGCCGTTGACATTTGTTTTTTCGCGATTGAGACCCAGAACTTTTTCGACTGCCAGGTATTGCGCGGCGAAGGCTTCGTTCACTTCGATGAGATCCATCTGATCGAGTTTCAGTCCGGCAAGGCTGAGCGCTTTCTGAATTGCCGGGACTGGGCCGATTCCCATAATGCGCGGTTCAACACCAGCCGTGGCCCAAGCGACGATCTTACCCAGCGGCTTCCAGCCGCGCTCTTTTGCAATTTTTGCGTGGGTGACGACGACGGCAGCTGCGCCGTCGACGATTCCGCTGGCGTTTCCCGCAGTGACGATGCCGTCTTTTCGAAATGCCGGCGGGAGCGATTCGAGCGTCTCGATCGTCGTTTCGGGGCGGCGGTGATCATCTTCTGACACTACGATTGTCTTCTTGCCCTTCTTCACTTCGACGGGAACGATCTCTTCTTTGAGGTGACCCGCGCGGAAGGCTGCTTCGCCGGCTTGCTGGCTTCGCAGCGCGTATTCATCGGAAGCGCGGCGGTCAATTCCCTTCTCGGCGCCAAGATTTTCGGCCGTATCAGACATGCTGAAGCCGCAATACGTATCGTAGAGACCGGACATCAACGAATCCTCGAATTTGCCTTCGCCCAGCCGCAAGCCGGTGCGCGCGCCGCGAATCACATGCGGCGATTGCGACATATTTTCCATGCCACCCGCGAGCACGAGCGTGGCTTCGCCGAGCAAAATTCTTTGAGCTGCCTGACTGATGGCTTCAATTCCCGAACCGCAGAGGCGATTCACGGTTACAGCGGGCGTTTCGATTGGTAAACCTGCTTTCAAGCCGACGTGGCGCGCGCCGTAGAGCGCATCGGCGCTCGTCTGCATCACGTTGCCAAAGACGACGTGATCGAATGACGCAGGATCGGCGCCGGAGCGGTTGATCGCTTCGCGGCTTGCTGCCGCGCCCAGTTCAATGGCGCTTGTTTGGTCGAACGCGCCGGTGTAGCGCGTCATCGGCGTGCGGGCGCCGTGAACGATTACTGCATCCGTGATGAACATTCGGCCTCTCTGTTAGGATTCTTTTGATGTGGCTTACGGCGTGGCGAGTTCAACGAGCGTGTTGCCTCCGCGCTGGCGAGCTTCGTCGAGGCCCGCTTCGGCGCGATTCATCCATTCCGTCACGCGGTCTTCGTTTTCATCGCCTGGGCGCGCGGTGGCTTGCGCCACCACGGCGCTGATCGTCATGTCCTGCTTGCCCCACGAAGGTTCGACTGTTGACGCAACTTGCCGGAGTTTTTCGGCGAGCGCTTTCGCGTTGTCGAACGCCGTATCCGGCAGGATGAACACGAGCGACCAGGCGGTGTATTTTACTGCGACGTCCGTCTGGCGCACGGCCGACGAGACGGCGCGGGCGAGCTGTTCGATAAACTGATCGACGGGAGCGTCTCCATGCTGGCGAAGTAAATCTCCGCCGCGATCCACGTGCAGCACGATCAGCGAAATTGCCGTGCCCTGCGAACGCGCGCGGCTTGATTCCATCAGAAGGCAATCGACGTACGCGCTGCGGCTGAGCAAGCCAGTGCGTTCGTCCGCTACAGCGAGTGAGCGCACCAGCGACCGTAAACGTGTGTGATTCACTGAGAGCACAAGCTGATCGCCCACCGCTTGCAGGAAGAAACTTTCGTTTGGCTTCCACTTACGCCCTGAAGCCGCGCCAACGATGAGCGCGCCGGAAGGCATTTGCGTTTCTTTGTCCATCAGGACGACGCCGAGAGCCGTCTGCAATCCGAGATCGCGCAACGAGGGAGTGTCGCTCACGTTCAGTTCGATTCCGCCGAGCGCATCGGGCGTGAGCTTGGCAATCAATTGCGCGAGGGCTGAGATTCGCGGAGCACCCGCGATTTGAATTCCTGGCGTGCCATACTCCGCGGTCAACTGCGAGTCGCCTGTACCGCCCACCATTACGATGCAGCGCGTGACTCCCAGATGCTTCCCGATTTCGGTTGCCGTCGTCGTCAGTACCTCGCGCGGAGTAGATTGCCGGTACATCACGCGATTGATTTCAGCAATCGCGGCTAAATCGCGATGAGTATCCGCGGGAGTGGCAGTTCCGATTCCGACGGATGGATGCGCTTCTGCAGGGGGCGGCGTGATCGAAGCGGGAGGCGGTGGCGAGGTAGCTACCGCAGCCGGTTTCGCCACGGGCTTCGAGGGCGCTCCCTTTGGCCACCAGTTCGCCCGCTCGTACAGAGAACGCAACCGCTCGTTCTTTTCTTCTTCGCCTGGAAAAAGTTCTGCGATGCGCTGTAGCCGCTCGATGGCCTTCGATTGCAGCGAATACTGCAAGAATATTTCCACCTGCACGATCAAATCTTCCAAGGCCTGCTGTGCGCGAGCTTCTTCGGTGATTGGTCCGGCGCTCGCCGCCTGGTCGGAGCCTGCACCTGTAAAACCGTCGGTGCGAGTGGAGACCGTGGCTGCTTTCGCAGCGCGCGCGAGAATCGTTCGCAAGAACGCGGGGTCGGCTTTGCCCTCGAGCTTCGCGATTCGCTCGTGATTGCGATAATCGTAGGGATCGATATCAACGAGACGATCGAGCGAATCGCAAGCCTGTTTCAGTTGCCCGGCCCCCAGGTACAAATCGAACAGGCGCACAAGCGCGTCGAAATATTTCGTCTCGCGATTCAGCTCTTCGTAGAGGCGCGCTACAACTTCCGCGACTGGCAACGACGTGGGAAACGTGGCCGCCATCTGGTCCATGTGCGCGACGAGTTCCGTTTCCCGGCGGAAACTCCGCATCGTCTCTTTGGTATGCACCAGAACGGCCGACGCCTTTGGCTCCTCGCCGTTGAGGATGTAAGCGCCTGCCAATTCAAATAGCTTCGAAAAGCCTTCGGGCTTCTGCTTGTAGTACGCCTCGAAAATGTCGCGCGACCGATCTAAACGGTGGGTGCGCAGAAGGGCTTCGCCGAAGAGTGCAAGAAAAGCCGTGTCTTTTTCATTTGCCGCGATGGGATCGAGAAGCGCGACGCTGCCTTCCGCATCACCCTTGCGCAGCTTGGCCTCTGCGAACAACAGTGCGCCGGTGCGATCGTCAGGCGAGAGTCGGTGTGCGCGATCAAAATACTCGATCGCTTCGTCAAGGGCGCCAGTCGCCTGCGTGAGTTGGCCTGAACGAAGGTAACTGCGCGTGGCAAGATCTCTGTGTCCGAGGCGTTCCGCCAACTCGCCGAGCACCACGTGGCGGCCCGGATTTTCGGGATCGAGCAGAGCGATGCTTTCGTAGCAGGCCATCGCTTCGATGTCCCGCTGCTGCTGTTGATAGAGCTGCGCGGCCGCACCGAATTGCTCAATTGCTTCTCCGGTGCGGTTCTGTTTTTGAAGCAGCAGCCCGTACTGCATCAGGCGATCCGGCGGCTGCGGAAACGAACGGAGAAAGCGGGTAAAAATCGCGGAGGCTTTGGAAGCATCACCGGCTTCCACCAGCCGATCGAACTGCGATCCGTAGAATTGCGCGGCGAGGCCGGGTTCGTTGAGGCGCGTGTAAATATCGGCCAACGCCTGAATAGCTTCCTGATTCGCGGGGGATTCGTCGAGCACCGCCTGATATTCGACGGTCGCCTCGCGAAGTTTATTCTTCTCGAGAAGACGTCGCGCTTTCTCGAAATGTTTGTTGACGTCAATGGCCATGGGAGTTTGCGCGCGTTCGGCGACCGGGGGCGGGCTGGGAAGTCCGGCCAGTTGCCGTCTCCGAGGCAGTTCGCCACGGTCTCAATCCGGCGCGCGGGTTGAATTCTCACTATACAACGGGCGCGTCGCTGGCCTCAAAACGAAATCGCGTGGAAGTGCAATCACAGCAGCAGGGCGCCTTACGACTTTCAAGTGAACTGGGGGATACTTATCTATGAACTTCGCTGGGTAGCTGGCTCACGCGCTCCCGCATCGTCTTCAATGAAAGCCCACTGCGAACGAGTGCAGCAAAACCCAAAAACACGAAAGGAAGATTCAGCGCGAGGAACGCGAAGATGGAAAATCCCGTCGCGGTGGTTTTCTCGATCCCGAATACGCTCAGTCCTAGGACGCAGAAAAACTGCCAAGCACCGATATTGGCTGGGGCATTCGGAAGCGAGACTCCCAGATTGATAACCAGCAACACCACCACCGCCGCAAAAAAAGGCAGTGTCAGCGCGTACGACTTCATCATGGCCCACATCCCGAGCACCTGGCAGAACGGCATCAGCAACGAGAGCAGCACCGCAGGATAGAACGTAGGAGACGTGCCCATCGCGTGCAGTCCAACCAGAGCGCTCATAAACTTTCCGGGCAATCGCCGCGGCCGTCCTTCGAACGCCGTCTTGTCTCCCAGCTTTATTTCCAAATACAGAATCAACAGAACGACGATGCCGATCAGGACGAGCGTGACGATTCCGAGCGTGTCGACTACCCTTCTGAATTGCCGAGGCAAATCTACGAGTAACGACGCAACCGCGAGCGAGGCGACGGCAATCACCAGATCAATCAGCCGTTCAACTCCGACCGATCCGAGCACGCGTCCAATTCCAATGTCCTCGGAGTTGGAAAGCAGGTAGCTGCGTAGCAACTCGCCTGGACGTAGCGGAAACACAAGATTTGCGAAGAGTCCGGCATACACCGCGCGGACCGATTTCGTAATTCGCACTTTGCCGAACGGGCTTAAAAGAAACTTCCACCGGGCCGCCTGCACCACGTAGCTGAGCACGTCGAAACCCATGCCGAGCAGCACCCACCGGTAGTCCACCTTCTCCAAGTCGCGCAGCGCCTTCATGATATGGAAGTCGTGGAGAACCCAGATCAGGCAGAAGATGGCGAGGCCATAGCCAAGAATCCGAGGAACCTGCGTCGGCTCTTGCGGGGTTGGTTGAAACATTGCGTTCAAGGGAGCGGACACCGGCCTGCTTTCGGTCGATTCCTTATCTTCTATCGACAATGTTTTTCACACCGAATTGTTCGGATGGGGGCGCCAGCCGCCGCACCCGTACTGCGCGCCCAAAAACTCGCTACAGCCTACGATAACAGGTTCCTGCAGGCAATCCGTGTCTTTGCCCAGTGTTCGTATTCCGGTGCTGTTATCGATCTGCCGCAGGACTGGTATCATCGATGTTCAGAGAATCGTAGCCGGTACGAAACGGGAGAATGATCCATGGCTGAACCAACCAAAGAAGAATTGATGGCACGCATTGCGGAGCTTGAGAAGCAGACGGGATCGCGGAAGCGCGGCGTGATCGATTTCAAAGTCGGAGAAAAAGGCGGCGTTAGCGTCTACGGGCTGGGCCGCTTTCCAGTCACACTCTATTACGAGCAGTGGATTCGCCTGCTGGATGCCTCCGCGGATCTTCGCGCCTTCCTCGAAGAGAATAAGAGCAAGTTGAAGCTGAAGGACCAGCAGTAAGAGTCCCGCCGACTGTCGTCGCTCGCTTTGTCATTCTGAGCGCAGCGAAGAATCTCAACTTCGAGTTCTATCGGAACGTGCCTTGCGCGCCACTCGCCCGCCGGTGCGCACTATCGCCTGCTCTTCGTAGTAACTCATTGAAGAATTCGCCGCAATTTTGCCCGCCTCTATGACGGGCCCCGGTCTATCGTAGTGGTCCAGCTCCCCCTCGAGGTCACTATGTCGAACAGTCCGATAGCTACGGCGTCAAACCGGCCGGCGCGCCGAAGCACGCGTCTCAACGAATCAATTCCAATTCGAGTGGAAGGCGTCGACTCCTATCGCGGGCCGTACAGTGAGGAAGTCGCCACCGTCAGCATCAGCGCGCACGGTTGCAAATACCGCTCGAAGAATCAGGTGTTGACGAATGCGCTCGTCATTCTGGAATTGAAGAATGACAAGCCGGACGCGAAGCCCGTTGCCGCTCGCGGACGTGTGAAATGGATCACTGGCCCCCACAGCGGCCTTTTCGAAACCGCGATCGAGCTTGAAGACCCCGGAAACATTTGGGGAATCCCCACGCCGCCGAAGGACTGGTTGCAGTTAGGCTCTCCCAAAACAATTGAGATCGACACTTCAAAATCGAAGCCGTTTGCCGTGCCGCGCCCTGAATCTGCATCGCAGGTTCCTGCCATTAGCGCGTCCAAAGACGCGCAGGCCGTAAGCTCGAACGCCAGCGAATCCGGGGCGCGCCAGTCGCTCGCGTCAGTTTCACGTCCCGTCGGCCAACTCATGGGCGATTTCCAGCAGCAGATGGAAGCAATGCTGTCCGAAGTAGCGACGGCTGCCGTGCGCGAAAAGACCTCGGCGATGCTGAGCGACGTACACGCCAAACTCCGGCAGGACGCGAAAACGATTCTCGTCGAGTCCACCGCTTCGCAGGCAGGCCCGTGGATCGAGCAGGCCCTGAAGCAAATGAAGATGGCAGCCCAGGACGCCGCGCAGAAACTTCACACCCAGTGGACTCAGAAAATTCAATCGGATCTGACGCAATCGTTTCAACAGATCGAAGTTCGCCAGCGCGAAGTGGAAGAACTGTCGCGCAGCCTCGCCGCAAACGCGCTTCAGAAAGTAGAAAGCGTGCTGGAAGCTTCCCGCAAAGACGGAGTGGATCGAATCGTTGCGCGCCTCAAAGAACAAGTGACGCCGATTGTGGAAGAGACTAGGAAAGCCGCGGCGGACCTCGCAAGCCGAAAAGAAGAAGTGGATAAGATCATCGAGCAGTCGGTGGGAAGATCCTCGGCGCGAATCGAGGAAACCTGCACCAAATTCGACAAGCAATTCGAGATGATGATCCACGCGCGAATCGACGCCGCGCGCGAAGAGCTCGAACGCGCCGGAATCGCCGCCACGGACCTGGCTCTCAACAATCTGCGCATTTCGTCAGAGCAGCACCGGTCGGAGGCGGAGGACCATCTGCGGCAGGAACTGAATCGCGTTTCCGAGTCGGTTCTCAAGGACGTGGGCGAGAAGGCCGCCGAAACGTCGCAGCAATTTACAGGCGAAATGAAAAAGCAGAGCCGCGGGCACTTGGAATTTGTCAGCGGCGCAATTTCTGAACTAGCCAAGGGCATCGGGAACTTGTCGAAGGAGTAGGGCGGCCTGACGGGCTGCTCACGGAATGTGGCGATGGAAAATCTGACGGAACCGGCGCACGAAGTCCAGTTGAGCGGCGAGACGCCACACTGTGGGGTTGAACCATGTAGTGAAGCCGCAGCCGTCGCGATTGCCGGCAAACAGCTCTGCATCCAGCATTTCGTTCCACTCTGCACGCGAGAAGTGGAATTGCGCATCGATGTGCTGAAAAAGAGCCCGTATGACGCAAGCGCAACGGAAGCCCTAAAGAATTTCGTCACATCCTGCGTCGAACAGGCCCGAAAGCTGGTCGAGGACGATCGACTCGCGGCCGAACCGGTGAGAAGCCGCCTCCAGGAATTTCTCCGCAGCGTTTCGCAAACGGCGTCGCATCTCCGCCGCAGCCCTCGCTTGATTTCCTCGGTTCCAATTATTTTGCGACGCGAAGATTCCGGACGCACGTGGGAAGAAGAAACTTGGACGATTACGGTGAGCCTGCACGGCGCGTCGCTGGTGTGCCGCCACCCAGTGGAGACAGGCGGTTCGCTGATGCTTTCGAAGCGGGATCGTTCAAGTCGCGTGCAGGCGCGAGTGGTGTACTGCCGGTACAACTCCGAAGGTTGGCGCGAAATCGGCGTCGAGCTTCTCGACCGTGATAATTTCTGGGGATTGTCGCAAGCTGCCGCTGTTTAGCCGCCCTCTTTCTGCATCGAGTGCTCCCGTACCAATCGCTCGGATCGATCAGTCAGGGCACGGCCCGCCACGGCGGATCTTCGACATGCCGTACCCGATGCAGGAGGGCCATACCCCCTCGCTGACCATCACCCGTCGACCCTCGATTCCTCAGCACTCGATCTCTTGACGATCGACGAGCCTCGGTGTCAAATCGACGCCCCGAGGAACGACGCGATGTTCAGCGAGACCCCGTTTTCGAAGCTGGCGGGAATTGTATATCCGATTGTGCAAGCTCCGATGGGCGGCGTGACGAATCCTGAGCTGGTAGCGACCGTCTCGAACGCGGGAGGCCTTGGATCGCTGGCGGCCGGCTATCTTTCTCCAGAAGCGATTCTGTCGAGCGCGGCGGAAATTCGTGGGCGCACGAAAAAGCCGTTCAACATAAATTTGTTCGTGATGGACCCGCCGGCGGCAAATCCGGCTCAGGTGGCGAAAACTCTCGAATTGCTGCAGCCGATCCGCGATAAGCTTGGGCTTCCTTCCGCGACTCCGCCGGCGAAATATTCTGAAGATCCGCTTGCGCAATTTGAAGCGCTCGTCGAAGTGGCGCCGCCCGTTGCGAGCTTCACCTTCGGAATCCTTAGTCCAAAGCAAATCACGGCGCTGAAATCGCGTGGTTCGCTGGTGATGGGAACAGCGACAACGGTGGCCGAAGCGCGCGCTTGGAAAGCGGCGGGCGCGGATTTTATCTGTGCGCAGGGATCGGAGGCAGGCGCACACCGGGGAACTTTTATTGGCGATTTGGAATCGGCAATGATTGGGACCATGGCTCTCGTGCCGCAAGTGGTGGATACGGTTCGCATTCCTGTGATCGCCGCAGGCGGCATCATGGACGGCCGCGGAATTGCAGCTGCTCTGATGTTGGGTGCTGCCGGAGCGCAATTGGGCACTGCATTCTTGCTCTGCCTCGAATCGGGGACGAGCGCCGCGTGGAAGGGCGCGCTACGAGCGGCGCGCGAAGATAATACGCGCGTGTCTCGAGTGTATTCGGGGAGAGCCGCGCGTGGGATCGTAAATGAATTCATGCTACGCATGACTCCGTTTGAAAAGGACCTCCCGCCTTATCCAATTCTCAATGCGTTGACGGCGCCGATCCGCCAAGCCGCTGCAAAGGCCAACCGCCCCGAATTCCTGTCACTCTTCGTTGGACAAGCAGCGAGCATGTGCCGGGAGTTACCGGCGGCGGAATTGATTGCTAAGCTCGTAGAGGAAACGGGAGCGGCATTGGCGCGAGGCGCGTCCGGTAGCCGATGATAATTCTTGAAGCGAAGAGATTGATACTGAGGCAGCTGGCGCCCGAGGACGCGGAGTTTATCCGTGAATTGCTGAACGAGCCCGCCTTTATTCAAAACATCGGAGACAAGGGCGTAAGGACGATTGACGACGCGCGAATGTATATTTTGAGTGGACCCATGGCGAGTTATGCGCAGTTCGGATTTGGTCTGTACCGTGTGGAATTGAAAGAAACGGGCGAACCGATCGGGATTTGCGGATTGCTGAAGCGGGATTCGCTCGAGGATGTAGATATCGGATTCGCGTTTCTCGAAAAGTTCTGGGCGAAGGGATTTGCGTATGAGTCCGCCGCCGCGGTGATGGAGTATGGGCGAGGGGTGTTGAAAATTCCGCGCATCGTGGCGATTACTTCGCCCGACAATGAAGGATCGATCCGCGTTCTCGCAAAGATCGGGCTGCGATTCGAGAAAATGATTCGAATGCCGGGATCGACAGATGACACACGCCTGTTTGTGCCAATCGCATAGTCCTGCGATGGCACAGCTCGAACACTGAGATGTCCATTTTGAAAACGAAACGACTGATCCTACGGGATTGGTCGCCATCTGACCGGGAACCGTTTGCGCGACTCAATGCAGATCCTCGAGTAACGGAATTTCTTCGTGGAGCCCTCACGCGAGAGGAAAGTAATTCACTGGCGGATCGGATCGAAGCGCACTTCCTGCAGCATGGATTTGGTCTGTGTGCGGCGGAGCTTTGTGACGGCCCCGGCAAGAATCGCGGATTTATCGGATTTATAGGCCTCGCCGTGCCGTCGTTCGATGCTGCGTTTACGCCGTGCGTAGAAATTGGATGGAGGCTCGCGGCGGACTATTGGGGTCGAGGTCTGGCGACAGAAGGCGCTGCCGAAATCGTCCGGTACGCGTTTGAAGATTTGAAGCTTCCGTCGCTGGTGTCGTTTACATCGAGCGACAACACCAGATCATGCCGCGTGATGGAGAAATTGGGGATGGCGCGCGATTCGGCAGAGGACTTCGATCATCCGAACCTGCCTGAGGGCCATGGGTTGCGCCGGCACGTGTTATACCGGCTAAAACGTTCGAAGTGGCTGGACCGGGCGAAATAGCTTCGCGCTGATCAGCCTTTCTTTTCTTGTTTCTTAAAATCCACCCACGATTCCTCGTGCGCTTGCTTCGAAGCTTCGAAAGCTTTGGACGCGAATTCCATCGCCTGTCGCGAGTGCTCGTGGCCAGTAAGATGGTCCTCCTTGCCGTGGCTCGCTGCCGCCGCTTGATGAGCGTGCGCTGCCTGCATGTGAAATTCTGCGGCTCTCTGGTGCGAATCGTAGGTCATAGTCAGCTCCGAACTTCTTCGAATTGCGTTTGAACCAGATAAGTGTAGCGCACGCGGACGTGAACTGCGGCATTCGCGTCAGTCCGCCACCAATAACGATTGCAGGTAACGGGCGTGGAGTGTATATCTCTCTCTGTTCCTACTTCTGGCGGCCTTCGATTCAAAGATCTTTTATCGTAGTCCGCGTGAGCGGCATTTCTTTTGGAGGTGAATCATGACCGAGACAACTATAGGGGATGTGGCGAAAAAAGCGACGGGATGGTCGATCGCGATCAGCGTTCTGATGATTATCGCCGGGCTTTTCGCGATTGTGCTGCCGCTCGAGGCGGGAATCGCCGTCAATTTGTTTATCGGCTGGATGCTGTTGTTCGCCGCAGCGGCGCACTTCGTTTACGCGTGGTCTACGCGCCACTCGGGCGGTGTGATTTGGAAGGTGCTGCTGGGGATTCTCTACCTCGTCATCGGATTTTATTTGCTTGAGCATCCCGCACGCGGCTTGGCGACGCTGACGCTCGTGCTCGCGTATTACCTCCTAATTGAAGGCGTGATGGAAATCATCCTCTTCTTCCAGCATCGCGCCGCACCAGGTTCAGTGTGGTTTCTGCTCGACGGCATCATCACGTTGATTCTCGGCGGCCTGGTCTGGAAGACCTGGCCATCCAGCACCGAATGGGTCATCGGCACTATCGTCGGATTGAGCATTCTTTTCAGCGGTACCACACGCCTGATGCTTTCGCTCGCAGCTCGGCGAGTTGTAACAAAACTGGCATAGATTTGCCCGACAGGGCAGCTTGCGCCACCTGCGCGCCCTGCTATGGGCGTGAAGCAGCGAAGCCAGCCAATCCATGCCGGGGCGTGCGCCTCAGCACGCAGCAGGTCTTCCTGTCACTAATCACTAATCACTCATCACTAATCGCAAATGACGGCATTTCTGGCCCCGCGATTCAAACTGTGGCAAACTCGATAGTTCGAAAGGCACTGCTGGCGTGCTTGTGGCGTCGAGCGCGTTCGGCGGCGCACCGCCCAACGCTTCAGCGCCCCAACGAGAACATCCGAGAAAGCATCTGAGCTAATAGAAAATGGACCCGCAGTACATCCGGAATTTCTGCATCATCGCGCATATCGACCACGGCAAGTCCACGCTGGCGGACCGCCTACTCGAACTCACTGGCGCGCTGAGCCATCGCGAAATGACGGCCCAGGTACTCGATTCGATGGATCTCGAACGCGAGCGCGGCATCACGATCAAGGCGAAGAGCATTCGCCTCCACTATACGGCGCGCGACGGCCACGAATACCGCCTGAACCTGATCGATACGCCGGGTCACGTAGATTTTTCCTACGAAGTTTCGCGCGCCCTCTCTGCGTGCGAAGGCGCTCTACTCGTAGTTGACGCAAGCCAGGGAGTAGAAGCGCAGACTGTTGCGAACGCATTTCTCGCATCGCGCCACAATCTCACTATCGTTCCGGTAATCAATAAAATCGATCTGCCGGCCGCGCGTCCCGACCATGTAAAAGAACAAATTGAAAACGTGCTCGCGATTCCGGCCGAAGACGCGCTGCTGATCAGCGCGAAAAGCGGAATCGGCGTCGATGAAGTGCTCGAAGAAATCGTCCGGAAGGTTCCGGCGCCCGTTGGCTCGGCGGATAGTCCTCTGCGCGCGCTGATTTTCGATTCCTGGTTCGACTCCTATCGCGGCGCGGTTGTGCTGGTGCGCGTGATGGAGGGCCGCCTCACGCCGCACATGAAAATTCGCCTTTGCGCGAACAACGAGGTGTACGAGGTAGAAAATCTCGGCGTCCTCACGCCAAAGCCCATCGTTCTAGACGAACTCGCCGCCGGCGACGTGGGCTTCATCATCGCGAACATCAAGCGAGTGGCTGACGCGCGCGTCGGTGACACGGTCGTCGAAGCAGATCGTCCCGCCGCGCCTCTGCCTGGCTTCGAAGCGATCAAGCCGATGGTCTTCGCCGGAATGTACCCCGTGAACGCCAGCGATTACGAAGTGCTGCGCGACGCCCTCGGAAAACTGCAGCTCAACGACGCCGCATTTTTCTACGAGCCGGAAACTTCCGTCGCGCTGGGCTTCGGCTTCCGATGCGGATTTCTAGGCCTGCTGCACATGGAAATCGTGCAGGAGCGCCTCGAGCGCGAATTCAATATCGAGCTGATCACCACAGCGCCCAGCGTTCAGTACCGCATCACCAACACCGCCGGAGAAGTGTTCGAAGTGGACAATCCCACCAAATTCCCTCCTCCCGGCTCGATTGAAAAAATCGAAGAGCCAATGCTCACCGCAATGATCATCACGTCAGAAGAATCAGTGGGTGGGGTGCTCTCGCTGTGCGAGGAAAAGCGCGGCGTGCAAAAGAAATTCGAATATCTTTCGCCAACACGCATCATGCTTACGTATGAAATGCCGCTAAACGAAATCGTTCTCGATTTTTACGACCGCTTGAAGAGCGTTTCGCGCGGCTACGCGTCGCTCGACTATCACCTCTCAGGCTACCGCGAATCCGACCTCGTGAAGCTCGATGTGCTCGTCGGCGGCGAACCGGTCGACGCGCTCACGGTGATTTGCCACCGCGATCAATCGTACGAGCGCGGCCGCGACCTCGTAACGCGCTTGCGAAAACTAATCCCGCGGCAAATGTTCGAAGTTCCCATACAGGCTGCAATCGGCAGCCGCGTGATCGCGCGCGAAACAATCAGTGCGATTCGCAAAAACGTGATCGCCAAGTGCTACGGCGGCGATATTTCGCGTAAACGCAAACTCCTCGAAAAACAAAAGGAAGGCAAGCGCCGCATGAAACGCGTCGGCCGCGTCGACATCCCCCAGGAAGCCTTCCTCGCAGTCCTAAAGGTTTCCGGCGGCATTTCCGATGAGGAGTAGCCTGGATTTCCTGAGAACTCTCACTAAGAAAAATCCCCTCTTTGCGTTTTTCTCTCTGACTTACTTATTCGCGTCCGTGGATCTTCTCTTTCAGGGACTACACAATTTCGGGCAGCTCCGAATGAATGCCTTCTCCTGGTACACGGCCGAAGCTCTCTTGTCGCCGGCCGCCGCAGCATTGATTGTTCAATGGTTGACTGAACACAATCTAAAAGTGTGCCGAATCCACAATTCTTGGAAGAGTTTCGGCTTAGCATTCATATTGGGACCAGGATTGGTGCTGCTCTCTGTCGTGATTATCCCGGCAGTACTTGCAAGCAAGGAGCCACTGCAGTCGCTAAACTGGAAGGTGTTCTTATCTGCCGCTTCCTATCACTGCCAATACTCCGGCGGATTTATTGGGCTCCTCTTCTCCCCAATTGTTGAAGAACCAGGATGGCGCGGATATGCTCTTCCGCGACTGCAGTCTCTTATGAGCCCGGGATGGGCTTCCATACTGCTAGGTCTCCTTTGGGCTGGTTGGCACTTTCCAAGCTTCTTGATTCAAGGATCGGCGAGCGGAGCTATTCTGAGATACATGGTCGTCGTCATAGCATTATCTGTGTTGATAGGATTTGGATTTAACTTATCTAGATTCAGTATTCTGGTCGCGGTTGCGATGCACGCGTTCTGCAATATGCGAGGCTGTCTCCTGCAGGGGCTGGCCTCAGACACACAGGACCGAGCACATTCCTCGGTGATCTGGACATGCTCCATGTTCTTGGTTCCAGCCGCACTACTACTCGTTACACGAGGCCGGCTCGGAATCCCCCGCGAGGACGTATGCGCCTGAAAGGAATGCGGGGCACAGCGTGCTCCGTCGCCACTAAGAATTGGTCTTGCGCCGGACGATCGCTCCCAGTTCGCCGCGAGCCAGTCGCACTGCGATGTCATCGCCGAGTGCTATCTGATCCGAAGAACGCAAAACTTTCCCGTTAGCATCGTAAGCGATTGCGTAGCCGCGCTCGAGTATGCGAAACGGGCTGCGTTCTTCGAGCTGCAATCTCGCGGCCTCGAAGCGCTGGCGTTTTGTAACAAGCGCGCGATGGATTCGCGATTCCAGCGCCACAGTTCGCTGCTCCACGACGTGGCGCCAACGCGCCACTCGCGCGCGCAGATCAAGCGCCGCAAAACGCACTTGCGCCGAGCTATAGCCGCGACGTTTGCGCGCCATCAACCGCTCGAGGGACGCGACAAGCGCCCGTCGATACTGATCGATTTTCCGGCTCACCACCAAAGCGCGTCCGCGCAGATCAAACGAGCCAATGCGCGCGCTCGCCTTTGTGAGGCGCTGGCGCGTCACGCCCAGTCGCAGCCGCAAACCAATCGCAAGTGATGACGAAAGCTCGTCCACCTGCTGGCGCCGCCGTCTTACAAGAATTTCAAGTTGCCGAAATCCTCGATGCGTTTCCAGATCGCGCACGCGATGCCGCCGCTGCGAAATCCAGTATCGAATCTGCTGCACCAGCTGCCGCTGGTGCTCGGCGATGTGGCGCTCGAATTCCTGCCGCGAGCGCACCACAAGCTCCGCCGCGGCTGAAGGCGTAGGCGCGCGGAGGTCCGCAACAAAATCAGCAATCGTAAAATCCGCTTCGTGGCCAATTCCGGTAATCACCGGAATCTCGGACGCAGCAATCGCGCGCGCCACCACTTCCTCATTGAATGCCCAGAGATCCTCGAGCGAGCCGCCGCCACGCGCCACGATGATCACGTCTGAAAATCGCGCGCGATTGAAATATGTAACGCCTGCTGCGATTTCTTTCGCGGCGCCCTCACCCTGCACTTTCACGGGGTAAATTCGTACGTGAGCATTCGGAAAGCGGCGCTTCAGAACCCGCAAAATATCGCGAATGGCCGCGCCCGTGGGCGATGTGACTACGCCGATGCAACGCGGCAAAACCGGCAACGGCTTCTTGCGCGCGTCGTCGAAGAGGCCTTCCGCCTGCAACCGTTTCTTGAGCTGCTCGAAAGCCAATTGCAATGCGCCGAGGCCAACGGGCTCGATGTTCGTCACATAAATCTGATACTCGCCGCGCACGTCGTAGACGCTGATCCCACCGCGCACCGTTACATGCAAACCGTCCTCGGGGCGGAACTTCAATGCGCGTACCTGGTCGCGAAAGCAGACGCAGCGAATCTGCGCGCGCGGATCCTTCAATGTGAAATAAAGATGCCCGGATTGGGCGGCGTGGCAATTCGACACTTCGCCTTCCACCCACACGTCGCCAAATGCGCCTTCGAGGAGATCGCGAATCCGCTCCGTCAGCTCGCTGACCTTCCAGACGTGCCGCTCGGGCATTAAATTAAATAGCGAAGCCTGGCTCATTTTTTAGCGCCGGAAGTAATTAACAATCCAGAGAATTAAAGTAAGTGCAACGCTGAGCAGAATGCACGTTACGATCGGAAAATAAAAACCACCGCTCTTGCCCTGATACGAGATGTCACCAGGCAGGCGTCCAAGACGAAACGGCAAACGCCCGCCGAAAACGAAATAGCCACCGATGACGACCAGAGCGATTCCGGCGATCAGCAGCAGTTTCCCGAGCTCGCGCGTCGGCTCCATTGCTATTTTTCTCAAAACTATTCTACTCCCAACTTGACGCGCGCCGTGCTCGGCTGGAACAAACCCGCGCCGACCAACGCACCTTCTCCGACCGATCTGTAGGGGCACGGCATGCCGTGCCCTATTGAGTATCACTTATACAATTGAGCTCAGCTCCGTCCGCGAAACCACGTGGCTCTCGACTTTGTGGCGACCGTTAGATCCTGCCAATCCGGGCACGGCACGCCGTGCCCTACGGGAGGTGGTTCGTATTCGCGCTGCCAAATTCATTCTTAAATCAACACCAATAAAATAGTGCCGCGAAATTCGAAAGCGGCTACTATAGCTGCGAACTGCACGTCCATTCAGGAGCAATCAAATGAAAAGAGTTTTACTACTTGCGTGCGCCCTCGTTTGTTTCAGTTCCGCAACTTTTGGGCAGGCTCTGACGGCGGCTGACCGCGAGAAAGGCGTGAAGTATCTCGAACAAACTCGCGACGCCGTGGTTGCCGCGACCCAGGGACTTTCAGAAGCACAGTGGAAATTCAAAGCCGCACCTGACAAATGGTCTGTGGCCGAAACGCTTGAGCACATCGCCCTGGGCGAAGCCTTCCTGTTCGACATTGAAAAAAACAAAGTGATGACATCGCCCCCCGGCGCCCCCGATCGCGACACCGCGAAGCTGGATGCGCTGGTGCTCGCGATGGTTCCCGACCGCAGCACAAAGCGCCAGGCACCGCCTCCGCTGGTGCCGACAGGCAAGTGGACGCCTGCCGAATCGCTCGACCACTTCCTGAAAAGCCGCGCCGTCACTATAGAATATATGAAGACGACAAAGGATCTTCGCGAGCATGTGTCCGAAAGCCCCCTCGGAATGCTCGATGGTTACGAGTGGCTGCTCTTCATCGGGGCGCACAGCGAACGCCACACCAAGCAGATACTCGAAGTGAAAGCGAACCCGGATTTTCCGAAGAGCTAAGCTGTAGACGTATTGGAATTCAGCTGGCTTGAGCGCGAGGGCTCGTCGCTAGACGAGTTCCTCGCCGGCAAAGAAGTATGCAATTTCAGCCGCGGCAGTATCGGTCGCGTCTGAGCCGTGCGTGCAATTATTTTGAATGCTCGTGCCAAGCTCTTTGCGAATCGTGCCAGGCGCAGCTTTCGCGGGATCGGTGGCGCCCATCGTGTCTCGCCATTTTGCAATCGCGCCTTCCGCTTCAAGCA
>Ga0210383_10002173_pt1 | contig 17746 bp, 14 predicted proteins | sample IncBWC14OmetaG_FD_160072 | JGI IMG/M metagenome (GOLD analysis project Ga0210383, IMG submission 160072) | Forest soil microbial communities from Barre Woods Harvard Forest LTER site, Petersham, Massachusetts, United States - Inc-BW-C-14-O ...
CCCGATCGTGGTTCCGCTGGACTTCAGTGTGTTGCCCGGCAACTCCAGCACCGACGCGGTTTTCATGCTCACGCGAGCCACGCGCCACGGCTTCAGATTTTGTTCCACATGGACAACAACTCTGTTGGCGTTCAGGTAGAGAACGTCGATCGGGAACTTCATGGCCAAGGTATGTACGCCGCGGGAGGGAACGATCCACAGCCCGTCGCCCGACGGAAAACTCGCGGCATCCATCCCCATCAGTCCGCGTAGCCGCGACCAATGGGTTTCAGCCGTAAATAAATGAGTGGCCAGATAGGCTTTGCGCGTCCGATTGAACGCATATCCCGTGGAAGCCGGTAAAGACATCAAAACTCCTGAATCACAACTCTCGGGTTCGATCGAATAGTCTCCAAATTGTGGATCGTCGAATTGCAGATCTGCAAATTCTAGACCGTCGATTTCAGAATAAGCTCATCAGTGTCCCGTCACAGGCGCCAGCGTTCGGATTAGCTGGATGATCGCCGGCCCGAGTGTGACAAAGATGATCGAGGGGAGGACAAATAAAACCAGGGGAATCACCATTTTAATGGTCGTCTTCGCAGCTTGTTCTTCCGCCCGTTGGCGCCTTTCGGTACGCAGTGAATCCGAATGCACGCGCAACGCCTGGGCGATACTGGTGCCGAAGCGGTCGGTTTGTATTAGCGTGCCCACCAGCGAACGAAGGTCGTCAACACCGGTACGCTCCACCAGGTTGCGCAGAGCCTCGGCGCGGGGCTTGCCGGCTCGCATCTCCAAGTTTACCAGGTGGAACTCGTCGCTCAGTTCGGGATGGGCGTGATGCAAATCCTGGCCGACCCGCATCATCGCCTGATCCAGAGCCAATCCGACTTCGACGCAGATCACGGTCAAATCCAAAGCATCCGGCAGCCCCAGCTTGATGAGCAGTTGGCGTTTCTTGATCATGCGCTTCAGCACAAACCGCGGCAAGAAGAAGCCAAAGGCGCCAACACTCACCATCAAAAGCGGTGAGTCGAAGCCACTGCTGCCGATCACCAGCACAAATGCAAAAATGGCCATCGCCAAACGGCTGCCAACATACACCGTCAAGTGGCGCGACTCCCGATAGCCGGCCTGGATCAGCCATTTCCGCGTGCGTGAAACCTCGCTCGGCGACAATGGGATCGCTTTGCTGAAAGGGTCCAGTGCCTGTTCCAGACGCTCTTTAAGAGCTGGCTTCTCCGGGGGCTTGTTCCGTTGCCACCCCAGAGCGCGCAAGCGGGCCCCGAGCAGGGAAGATGGTGCGTACGCCGCCGCCCCGAACGAGAATACGACCAGGGCGATGGTCAGGAACACCACGATTGTGAGCGCTAGCGCCATGTATCAATAATTCTGATCAAACCTGAATCTGAATGATCTTCCGTATCACAAAATAGCCCAGCGTCTGCAACACAATGCCCGCAACCACGAGGGTGTGCCCGATGGGGTCGACGAACAGCGGCCGGATAAACGCGGGGCTCGTAATCAGCATTGTGACCACGATCACGGGAGGCAATCCCATCAGAAGCATCATGGTCAAACGTCCCTGAGCCGTGTACACCCGCACCTGGCGCATGATTTTGAATCGTTCCCGGATTACATAGGAAAGGTTATCGAGGATTTCAGCCAGATTACCACCGGTTTCGCGCTGCAACATTACCGCGGTAACGAAGAACTTCACGTCCACCAGGGGCATGCGTTCCGTAAGGTTCATCAGTGCGTCCCGCACCGGCAGGCCGAATTTCTGCTCTTCAAAAAGTTTGCGGAACTCCGATGCCACCGGTTCTGAAAGCTCGCTTGCGATCAACTCCAATGCGGTGGTGAAGGCATGGCCGGCACGCACTGCCCGCGCCAGGGTGTCAATGGCTTCCGGAAACAACTCCTCGAACTTCTGGAAACGCTTGGTACGGCGGTACGAGGCATAAGAATAGGGAACGAATGCGCCGATCACCAGGCCAGCCGCGGCGATTAGCGAGCCCTGGTTCGACGGCAGAGACGAAGCCATCACGAACCCTACCGTACCGAACAACACACCGCTGATCAGGCAAAGGACCAGTATGTTCCCAGCTCGTATTTTCAGGTTTGCCTGTTCAAGGAAGGGCTGCAGATTCGAGATTCGCGAAGAGCGCCGGAGCAGGTTGTCCAGCGCCGGAATCTTGCTCAGCATTTCGTCGCGCAGCAAGGCAAGTTCTTCGCTGGGCTGGCGGGTTACTGTCTCCTGCACCGTAGCCAGGCGTTCGCGGAGGAGGCGAGCTTGAGCGCTGCGCTGGTCCATTAACGAGGCAATGGCAAAGACGCCGAGGGCGACAACCACGAACACCAATATGGCGATAAGTGCTAGCATGATTTTCGGCTCGTGAGCTGCGTATGACTGATTTAGACCTCCAATCGAGACTCAAACAGGGCTGGGCGCAAGCGGCAACCACCGGTGGCTAATCGATCGGCGAATTTGGGCCGCTGCCCAGTGGCGCGGAAAACACCCCGTACCTTGCCACTTTCGTCGATCCCGGTCCGCTCGAACACAAAAATATCCTGCAACGCGATGACGTCCCCGTCCATTCCGGTAACCTCGGAAACCGAAATCACTTTGCGGGTTCCGTCAGAGAGACGCGCGATCTGCACAATGGCGTGAATGGCGGATGCGATCTGCTGCCGCATGGCCCGCTCGGGAAGATTGAGATTGGCCATGGAAACCATGCTTTCCAACCGGGCCAGGGCGTCGCGGTGAGCGTTGGCGTGCACCGTAGTCAGCGAACCCTCGTGACCGGTGTTCATGGCTTGCAGCATGTCGAAAGCTTCTTCACCGCGCACCTCGCCCACCACGATGCGGTCGGGGCGCATACGCAAGCTGTTAATGACCAGTTGCCTTTGCCGTACAGCGCCTTTGCCTTCGATGTTGGGCGGGCGGGTTTCGAGGCGCACCACATGTTCCTGCTTCATTTGCAGTTCGGCGGCGTCTTCGATGGTAACCACGCGCTCCGAATTCGGAATGTAGCCCGAGAGCACATTGAGCAGAGTAGTTTTGCCGGCACCGGTTCCGCCCGAGATCAGCAGGTTGAGCCTTCCCTTGACCATTGCGGACAGCAACTCCAGCATCGGCTCGGTCAGGGTTTTGTTTTCGATCATGTTGCGAGCCGTGACCGGGTCGCGCCCGAAACGCCGGATGGAAAGGCATGGCCCATCAATCGCGAGCGGGGGAATGATGGCGTTCACGCGGGAGCCGTCGGGCAGACGCGCATCGACCATCGGTGATGATTCATCTACGCGTCGACCCACCCGCGACACAATCCGGTCGATGATCTGCATCAGGTGGGAATCGTCCTTGAAGCTCAAACCGGTGGGCTCAAGTTTGCCGGCGCGCTCCACATAAACCCGATCGAAGCGGTTCACCAGGATATCGGAGACAGTTGGATCCTTGAGCAGAGGTTCCAGCGGGCCAAGGCCGAAAATTTCGTCCAGAATCTCCCGCGAAAGCCGTTCCCGCTCCGCGAAGCTCAAAGGTACAGCTTCGCTGTTTACCGTGTTGCGAATAAGCAGGAGGACTTCATCGCGGGCGGCATCGCTCGGAGTCCTCCCTAGTTTCTCCAGGTCAAGCCGGTCGAGAATCTTGCGATGGAGGTCCGCCTTCACCTGCTGGTATTCGGTTCTTTCGAAGGTCTGTAAATTCGCCATGGATTCTGCCTAACTCTGCTTAAAGCCTCGAACCGACTTAAATCTCAAACCGACTTAAATAAAGACCAGGCTTTGCGTTTCACTTCCAAATCGTTTTCCGTCAGCCGAGCCGCCAGCCCGGTGAAGGCGCGCCCGATTTCGCTGTAGTTTTGTCCTACGACCGGCACTCCGCGATCGATCGCAGTAGACACTGCGAAATATTGATTAGGGATCTTCCACAGCAACTTGACTCCAGCGGCCGCTTCCGCATCGGCTTCGCTGAAGCCGGGTATCTTGCGAAAGCGATTCAGCACCAAGTTTACTTTTTCGTGTCCACCCGATTCGCCAAGGTACTGCTGCACGCGCGATGCGCTCCACAAAGCAGCCACATCGGCGTTGGCCACCATCAACACGGCTTGCGACAAGTTACAGACCAGCCGCGTGGTCGGGTCCAGCCGGGTGGAAGCGTCGACCACGATGTAACGGAAGTGCCCCATCAGCATATCGAACAGTCGGGCAAACTCCGCGGTCGAAGGTTCTACCGGAACGGGAATATTGGGACCGGCAAGCAGTTGCAATCCACCACCGTCCCGGGTCATGAAACTTTCCAGCAGAGAGCTGTCGAGACGATGCAGGTTGCGGATCGCATCCGCCACACTAAAGAGCGGCTTCAAGTTCATGTGCAACGCGGTGTGCCCAAGAGGAGCCAGATCTATCAGCGCCGTGTTGCCATGGGCGGACTGCAAAGCCAGCGCGAGATTTACTGCGACCGTAGTGGCTCCGCAGCCACCTTTTGCGTTCACCACGGTAAAAACCTTACCGCTGGCTCCTTCCTGGTTTACCTTTCGCTGAGCCGCAGTGAGACGGACAAAAGCTTCCAATAGATCCGTAGTGGTAGTCGGCCGTTCGATGAACTCGCGCGCCCCGGCGCGCATCGCGCCCACAATCACCTGCGGCTGCGCGATGCTGCCCACGGCGAACAACGCCACCGCCGGCAGTTCCTGATGCAGCAGTTCGATCGCCCTTAAAGCCAAAATCGCATTATCGGCCGGGATATCAACCAGGACCACTTCAGGCTTGCTGGTTCGGATCCGGCGCACCACGGGGTCGGTCGTCGCGATCGGAAAACTCGGGTGCGAGTACACCGCCCGAGCCACACTGGTCCCGTCTACCAAAACCTGCAAAACGGCGCGCTGTTCGTTATCCGCCGCGATAATTACTACCGAAAGTTCGGGCATGACGCTGCTGCTTCTCCTACAGATTCTCTAAGGCTGAAAACGACGGCGCTCCAGGCCCGCCCTCACCACTCGACTTTATTTTACTTGCTGCCGCCCGACGGCTTCTTCGCGTCGAATTTCTCCTTATCGAGGAACGGCTGCGGATCGCTGGGTCCCGGAGGCGGCTGGTTACTGGGCGAGATGCGGTGCACGGTGCACAACACCATCAGTTCCGAATTGTTTTTTTGCAAATTCTTGCTCTTGAACAGATTGCCCAGAATCGGAATATCGCCGAGCCCCGGAATTTTATTGCCGACCTGAGTGAGACGATTGTCGATCAGCCCGGCAATTACGAAGCTTTGTCCATCCTGCAATTCAAATTCAGTGTCCGCGCGGCGAGTGCTCAACGCAGGGATGTTAAAGCCCGAGATGGTAAGACCGTTAGTGAAATCCAATTGGCTTACCTCGGGCACAACTCGCAGGTGAATGTTCCCATTGGGCATGATCACCGGAGTGAATCTCAGCCTGACTCCAAACTCCTTAAACGAGATGCTGACGGCGGTGAAGCCCTGCCCCGGCTGGACGATCGGGAAGGGAAACTCCCCACCGGCCAGGAAGCTGGCTTCCTTGCCGTTTACCGCGATCAAGTTCGGTTCCGCAAGGATTTGCAACAGATTCTTCTGTTGCAGCGCCTGGATCGCAACCCCAAAGTTGATGTCGGTACGAAACAGAAAAAGGTTCAAGGGATTAGTGACGTTGAGGCTCGGGGGGGTGGGCGCCGTGGAGGTCGTAGTCGAGCCTCCGTTGGTAGTCGTGGTGGTCGAAGTTGTACTGATTGTGCTTCCTCCAAATTGCCCCGTACTCAGCGTTCCGGTCGTATGACCGACACTGGGCGCGTAGTAATTAATTCCCAGTTGCAAGGCCGCACTACGATCTACTTCGGCGAACTTTACCTCCAGAAGAACTTCCTGCGCACCGACTGGACCGAAGGTCAGCACGTTCACTACATTCTTCGAATAGGCTGCAGCAATCATCTCCGCGCGCTTGGCGATGTCCTCAGTGGTCACGTGGCCAGAAAGCACGATGGCGGAGCGAGAGGGCGTAACCGTGATCTGCTCGTCGGGGAAGACTCGTTTTTCTTCCTCGGCGGTCGCACTGACATCCACATCCACCCGCAAATCAAAACTCCGTGAACGTTCGAGTTCGTCCCAGATCAGCAGAGAGACTTCGCCTGCTGAACGCCCGTGCACCAGGATCTGCGTGGGAGTGACCACGATCGCGTCTGCCACCCCCGGATCGGTCACCGAGACTCTCTTGAGGCGCTCCGTAGTGTTGATGAGCAGGGACTTGCCCACCATCACGCGCAAAGGGGCAGCACCGCGGGATTCGGCTTCGGACGGAGTCTGCGCTGAGGCCGCAGGACCCTGCGTCGCGGATTGGGGCTGTGCTACCTGAGGCGCTGATTGCTCTGGCGTCGGTTGCGGCGACGAAGCTTGAGGCGCCGATTGCTCCTGAGACTGTGGCACCGCGGCAGCGCCCAGCAGCAAAAGAAGCACAACCCCCATTCCCGCCAGTGCCCCAGCTCGCATTTCACGGTTCTCCCACCTACGGGAGGCGATCGACATATTTCGTAACCTCGGACCCTGATTTGCGCTTAGAACTTGTCCTCTTCCTTCTTATCTCCCTTGTAAACTTCGACCGTATAAGCAGTCGGGGGTTGGGGAGCTTGCACCTCGACGTGTTTAGGCCTGCTTCGCGGCGCGGCGGCCGGCGTTGGCTCGGCGCCACCCTTGTAGAGAGAGTTGGATTTCACACTTGCGATATCTTCCTGTTTGGTGTCGAGCGGATTGCGTAAAGCCAGCTGAATATGGCCTTGCGAGCTGGCCAGTGTAAGCTTTTCCGCATCATCCGGCGACACCAGCAGTGTAACTACAGGAAAGCTCTGCGCCTCGCCTGCGGAATTGCGCTCCAACTTCTGCCCCGTCGCGATCACAGCAACGTTTTCCAGCACGGTTGTAGTTTGTTGCTCGCTCGATCCTTGCGGATTACCGGTCAGCAACACATCCACTCGAGTACCAGGTTGCACAAAACCTGAAACCGATGTGGTGTCGTTCACTCGAGTGGAGACCGCCCGCATACCTGGTGGGATTAATGAAGGCAAACCCGAGCCCGCATTTTCGCCGGCGAGTTTATTCGGCAGCACGAATTCGCCCTTGGAGATGGGTAGCACGACTCCCCTACCCACTAGTTTCGTCTTCGAATGAAAGCAACCCGCGGGCAGTTCACCGCTCGGGAAGTGGACCAACCGAATATCCCTGTCTTCGATCTTCGAGCCCACCTGGAGATCGTCCGCCGCGACCACTACCTCTTCGCCGGGAGGCGTTTTCGAGTTCGTCCTCGACTGCAGATTACGATAGACGAACAAGCTCACAAATGCGCCCAAGGCCAAGGCGATAAACCCGATTAGCAACAGCCGGTTGCGATTCATCACTGCTCCTCAGAATCGAAATCTCGCGGGGACTGCGTGCTCCGACTGGGCAGCCGTCTGCACCCCTCTGCCAGGAGAAACTCGCGAACAATCGCCCTCTACGCACCTGTCGCAAGCACTATTGCGAGATCGAACTGGCAACGGAAGAGAAGACATTGTTTGCGTTGTTACCGATAAGACGAACTGTACCGACAACGATCACGAGGATTACGGCGAGCATAACTGCATACTCGGCGATATCTTGTGCCTCGTCTTCCGACCAAAGCCTGCGGAAAAGTTTCTCCATTCTAAACCTCCTCGCACCAGCCTGACGGGTAGACACTCCCGCCTGGTGATGTGCAAATCCATGCGCACTTGCCGCCCGCTGTGCCCGATGACTTGCTTTTTTTGAATCAAAGGTTTACGAGGAGAAAAGGATCCACCCTCGAGTCCCGTATCCATCATACCCGAGGCATCTCGCCCCCAGCGACAATTTGTTGCATGCATTGGCTCACGGTAGTAACCATAGTTTCTCGCGTGACGGAACGGTGTTAGCACACGCGTCGCAACCAAGTTATTCGCAATTGGCTGCTTTCTAGCCCAAGCACCCAAAATTCCGCTACCCCGGTTGCTCGATGTTTCGCGGTCAGGTTCAAGGACGAATCTAGATTCGTAGTCCTTCAGGGAGCTTTCCTGGTCAAAACGACAGCCCGTTTATCGGCATAAATTGTCTTCCAATCCGGTAAAGCCTCCAAAGCTGTGATCAGGGGCGCGTCCGGCGGAAGAACCACGGTGCGGATTCCCCACCTGTCCAATGGGGTTCGCCAAGAATCACCTCTCAGATAGTAGATTGTGGCCAGATCGTCCATGAAGGCGTCGCCGTAAAGGTCGGCGCGTCCGTCGATGTAAACCCGATACTCGGGATACAGCCTCCAGATGAAATACCCACCCCAGTTGTAATGGTTCAACATGGGAGCGGGGGGATGCTGCGTAGCGATAAAGGACGCTGCGGCTGCAGGAAGTTCCTTGGCCTCCATATCAGCTTGCTGGCGCGAGACGTAGCGCACCCGCGCCACCACGAAAGCCAGAAAACTCGCCAGCAAGACCGCGTTGATCAGCGTCTTGGCAGGAGTCATGGGCAGGTGCTTGGACTCGAACCATTTTGTCACATCGCGCTCCTGCAGGCAGGCTTGCACCATCGCACACATGATCGGAATCGCGACCAGCGCATAAATCGGGATGTGCCTTACCGAACGCAGTGCGGCAAATGTCGTCACGGCTAACAGCAAAACCTCCCGTGGACGCAGACGTCGCGGCGAGAGTGCCGGTAAGGCAATGGTCGCAAGGATCATGGCCAGCGTTGGCAAATACCGGCCCTGGTGAAAGTCGGGAGAAAACCACTCCCCGATGTAACTCTGCATGGCTCGCGAACGGAGCGTCTCCAAAGGATATGCGTACATCGCAGCGCCATAAGGATTGAGCGGCACGACTGCCGCACAAGCGACAATGGCCAAGCCGAGAGTTCGGAAACGCGCGGCGGACTGACTGGCGCTTTGCGACTCAAACGGGGCGAAACCGAAGACTGAATCCAGCGCATCGCCCACAAGAAACAACGCCATGAGCGCGATTCCCAGGGCATATCCTGCATGAAGATTCACCCAAAGCAGCATCAGCAAAGGCGTCCACCACAGGAGATTCGGACGCCGATAAGAACGCTCAAGGATGAATAGGAGTACGCTGGCCAGCAGCAGCGTAAGCATCTGCGGGCGAACTCCCCAACTGGGAGCCGATGCGAAAGCGCCCAACAACGTGCTCACGCCAGCAAGGTAAGGACGTCCCGGACATCGCAAAAAAACCACCAGAAACGCGACTGCAATCACTGCGCTGAATCCGGCAATGAGACCGCCCCACCCTGCCAGGCGGTACAAGCCAAAGATTAGAACCTGGGATAACCACTCATGATCGACCCAGGGCTGGCCAAACCGCGTGAATGAATAAGGATCGGCTTGAAAAACCTGGTGGTTTTGCAGAATAAGCTGCCCCGTCCGCAGATGCCACCACACGTCAGGATCTGTCACGCTACGCGCAGCCAAGGCGAAAAGACCCAGCCCAAGGATGATTACAAAGAGGCGACGGGTTTGAAGTAACTCCATCACGGTTCGAAGATAATACCTCGCCCGGAACCCCTCGGTATAAAATCGCCTCGCATTTGCGAACATGAGTTGGTGCTCAGGGGCTTTGGAGATTTGGAGTTTTCAACAGGCTCCGAGTTCGCGAGCCACGAGTCAAATGAAAGCCGCGACATTAAAATTCGCTATTTTCGCCTACTTGATGGGAACCGTGGTGGTCTACGCTGTAGTGTTTTGGAACATGAGGGAGTTGGTTCGAAAGGCGTATCCCGACTTTGCCATCTATTACCGCGCCGGCATCACGGTCCGCCGGGGGCTTGGGCGACGCCTGTACGATGACGCCAAACAGGTCAAAGTACAACGAGAGCTCTCTCCCGAAGGCGCCATTCGCATTGGCGCTTTGCCCTACAACCATCCGCCCTTCGAGGCGGCATTGTTCGTTCCCTTCACTTACGTTTCTTATCCCTTGGCGTTCGCTCTTTGGGACTCGACAAACCTGGCAATGCTGGTTGCCTTGCCATTCCTGCTGCGGCCACACTTGTCCGAGCTCCGAAAGTATAGCTGGCCGCTCTGGGTGCTCACCACCGTTGCTTTCTTTCCTATCTTCGCGGCACTGCTCCAGGGTCAGGACGCGATTTTACTTTTATTCCTTTACGCACTCGCTTTCATTTGCCTCAAGGAGAATCGTGATGCTTTCGCCGGAGCTTGGCTTGCGCTTGGTCTCTTCAAACCTCACCTCGTGCTTCCTTTCGTTTTACTTTTGCTGTTGCAGGGAAGGAAAAAACTCTTGTACGGATTCCTGCCAATGGCAGCGGTGTTGGCGCTAGTCTCCACGGCAATTGTCGGTGGAGAGGGCATAAAGGCGTACCCAGCCTACGTGATGCATTTGGAAGAAACTCTAGCGGGTGGTGCCATCGTACCTTCAGACATGCCGAACTTGCGCGGCGCACTGGATCTGTTCCTTTCTGGCGTACCGAACATTGTTCTCGTAGTTCTCGTGACCTCGCTCGGCGTTTTCGCGTACGCAGCGTTTGTATGCCGCGGGATCGGCGCGGATCTCTTCGACCTGAAATTCTCCCTCGCGGCAATTACCACTGTCCTCGTGAGCTACCACGCCCTCATTTACGATCTGAGTCTGCTCATGCTTCCGGTCTTGCTGCTAACGAATCAACTATTAGCCCAGGACAAGGTTCACGGATATCGCAGACTACTCACGATCATGGCAATGGCGACCTTCTTCCTTGCCCCGCTGCAACTGCTTCTGTCCATCCGCCATCATCGGTCGGCTCCGCTTGCTTGGGTGCTCCTGCTGTGGGCGTGTGGAATTGCTGGGGAAATTTACTTCGAGCAAGCTCACGAGGACAGACAATTGCGAGAGTGTGACAGATAGGCCGGATTGGCTAGTTGCACATTCAAAATTATGCCAATATTGAGTTCGCGGATATCAGACATGGCTCTAGCACTGTTTTTTGTGTCGGATGTTGACTACCGGAGTCGTAGTTCTGGTTCAGGTACGCCGCGTGTCGGAGGTTCTTGATCTTGCCATCAAAACCTGTGTCCCAGCGATCCCGGCGAACGGGATTGTTCCATGCAGACGGCGTTCTGCCATGGCTCGCCTTGGCCTCGTCCTTGCTGGTTTTGATTGGCGTCTGGCGTTGGGCCGAAAGTATTCGGATTCCCACGAATACATCCCAAGTCTTAGCCAGGGGCGTACCGCTCGGAAACAACTCCGACCTTTACCCAAGATGGTTGGGCGCTCGCGAAGCGCTATTGCACCATCGAAATCCTTACGGGGCGGACGTGACCCGCGAAATCCAAACCGGCTTCTTCGGCCGGCCACTCGATCCGTCAAAGCCTTCGGACCCTCCTTTCCAGGAAAGTTTCGTTTATCCGCTGTATGTCGTCTTCTTGATGGCTCCCACTGTGACGCTGCGCTTCGGCACGGTGCAGCACATATTCCGTTGGCTTCTGCTGTTTCTAACCGGATGCAGCGTTCCGCTGTGGATGTACGCCATCGGATTTCGCCTGCGGCCGTTGCTGACGATCACAGCAATTGTGCTGGTCATGAGCAGCTTTCCCGCCGTGGTCGAATTTCATATGGAAAACCTCGCGGCAATGGCTCTTTTCTTCCTGGCGGCGGGAGCAGCGGCGACGGCTCACAATTGGCTGGCGCTCAGCGGATTTCTGTTCGCGTTCGCCACCGTGAAGCCGGACATTTCAGGGCTGGTCGTTATCTGGTTCCTGCTCTGGGCAGTGGCTCGATGGAGAGAGCGGAAGCGCCTGATATACAGCTTCGCCGGGACAATGGCGGTGCTCATCATCGCCGCGGAAGCTGTGTCACCGCGCTGGATTCCACGATTTCTCCAAGCGGTTCGCGAATATCCCGCTTACGGCGCCGATCCATCCGTTGTACAGCTATTTTTTCCTTCGTTCGCGGGAACGTTGGTGACCGTCGCCCTGGTGTGCGCTCTTTGTGCAGTCTGCTGGTATTGGCGAAAGGCCGCTCCGGGTTCGGAAGACTATGCGTGGGCCCTGGCCTGGGTCAGCGCCGTGACAATTGCCATACTGCCGAAGGCGGCCGCGTACAATCAGCCAGTGCTTCTACCGGCCCTGCTGGTTTTGCTCGCTTGGCGACAAACGATCTGGAGGGCAGGTCCCATCCCACGCTCGTTGGCCAAGGCCGTGGTCGCTTGCCAATCGTGGCAGTGGATAACCGCGATCATTTTGTCACTCTGCTCCCTTGTCGTGCCTGCAACGCGACTCAGTGCGGCCGCCATGGTCCCGGAGTACACCCTGTTTAGTTTGTCTGCATTTACTCTGTTAACCGTGATTGCGGTTACCTATTCCCGCTGGCGAGTAACCGACCCAAGTCAGAGGCCTGGACTTATCACAAAGAGTTCGGTTGTAACATGAAGCGATTTCCTCCGTCCCAGCCCGTTGCCTGAAGCCTCCAAACCCGGCTTAGCCTTAAGCCTGCTATTAGCAGGAAGCATGTGGTTCTACGTGCAGCACGTGTTGATTCCACATCAGCAAGCCGATGCCGCCCTTCATGGAATTCCACGAGGGAATCTTTCTGATCTGTATCCTCGCTGGCTTGGCGCTCGGGAGTTGTTGCTGCATCATTGCGATCCCTACAGTTCCGAGATTACTCGCGAAATCCAAATCGGATATTACGGACGTCCGTTGGATCCCGCCCGCCCAACCGATCCGAAAGATCAGCAGGGCTTTGCCTATCCGGTCTACGTTGTGTTACTTCTCTCGCCTACGGTCACGTTACCATTTTCCGCTGTCCAAACCGGCTTTCGATGGTTTTTGGTTGCACTGACCGTTGTTACCGTCTTCGTGTGGTTGCGCGCATTGCGCTGGCGTCCTTCGATGACGATCACGGCGATTCTGATTGTGCTGGCGCTGGGCAGCTTCCAAGCTCTGCAAGGGATCAAGCTTCAGCAGTTGAGCTTGCTGGTGAGCGGGCTGGTCGCGGTGTCCGCCTTATTGCTAAACGAGAACTATCTCGCGTTCGCGGGCGTCCTTCTGGCAGTTGCCACCATCAAGCCTCAGCTGGTTTTGCTTTTGGTCGGTTGGCTTCTGTTGTGGGCAGTCAGCGATTGGCATCGCCGTCAGAATTTCGTGTGGGGATTTATCTCGACCATGGTCGTTCTCCTGGCCGCCGGCGAGTACGTGTTACCCGGTTGGATCGGCCGCTTTCGCGACGCCGTCATAGCTTACCGGCAGTACAACGACCGCGCCGGATCGGTGCTGGATATGCTTTTCACGCCGCTGTGGGGCGGATTCCTTGCCGGGTCGGTGATGCTTGCGCTCGCGTACGGCTGTTGGAAATTTCGGCACGCTTCTACCGATTTGCCTGCCTTCAACTTGGTGCTCCTACTGGTGCTCGCGGTCACAGTCGTCGTTGTCCCCAAAGCTGCTCCTTACAACCAGGCACTGTTGTTGCCCGGAATCTTGCTGTTAGCACGGAACTGTCGGAATCTCTGGCACAAGAACCGCTTGACGCGGATCATTCTGATGATTTGCGGACTTCTGATTTCCTGGCCTTGGCTGGCTGCAGCCGCGCTGACGGTCGCTTTGCTGTTCGTCCCTGCCGAGGTAGTGCAAAAAGGATGGGCTCTGCCGGTATGGACGAGCCTGGCTATCCCCTTGGCAGTGGTGGCGCTGCTCGTGTCTAGCTTCGACGAGTTAGCCCGGGCAGGCATGGAGAAACAACGCGATCCCGGCTGGACCGAACCGGATCGTTGACCGCTTGAACTTGCATTCCCCCGCCGCCCGCGTTAGGCTTCTCGGACACCGATGGTGTCCGGAGGATGCAATGACTCTGAAGATTGACACACGGCAGGCGGATGGAGTCACCATCATGTCCTGCCAGGGCCGCATCGTGTTTGGGGAAGAGGCGGCCGCACTCCGCGAGAATCTCAAGCGGGTCTTGAGTTCCTCGCGGCAGATCGTGCTGAACCTTTCCGGAGTTTCTTATATCGATAGCGGCGGTCTGGGTACCCTGGTGGGCGTGTACTCCTCGGCGCGGGCGTCGGGTGCTGAGATCAAATTGACCGGACTGGGGCAGCGCTTGCGCGATGTTCTGCAAATCACTAAATTGGTCACGGTATTCGAGGTCTATGACACCGAGCAGGAGGCGATTGCCACGTTCCATCGCGGGGCTGCCTGAAGTCGGGCGGCCAGAGCGAAGTCAGCTGGTGAAATCTTGTTAGCCTCTTCCCACCGGCGCTCGATGCTGTCATTATTCCATTAAGGACTTTAAGGAGCGCTGCAAGCGCCACATGGCTTTTCAAACCATCATTGGCCCGCCCTCAGGAACCGGTTCGGGAGTTTTCCCGACGCTGGTGTTTGTCCAGGGGAACGAGCAACGCGTCATCAACCTTGACCACAGTCCCTTTGGCGTGGGACGAAAAGTCGACAAGGATCTGGTGATTGCGGACCCGCGCGTATCCCGCGATCACGCTCAGATCGTCTCGGAAAACGGAGTGTTCAGCGTAGTCGACCTGGGCAGCAAGCATGGGACATTTGTCAACGGCGAACGGGTGCAGCGCAAGACTCTGGAGCGCAATGACCGTCTGGAGTTCGGAGTTCGCGAAGTCGCCTATGTGATTTTCAATCCCCAGCATGGGACCACCAACTCTGCCCGTGAGTTTTTGAGCCAGATCTCCGGGATGCACATCTCGGACGAGACCACCGACCTGGAAAAACTTATTTTGTTTCTCGAAGCGGCCAGAAAACTGAATACCATTGGCGTGCTCGATGAAATCCTGATGACCCTGCTGGACGTAACTCTGAAGCTCACACGGGCTGAGCGAGCTTATGTGTACATGAAGAACGAGCTGGGAGAACTGCGGCTGGCCGCCGGACGCAACTCGAAGGGCGAGCTTCTGCTGGACGACAAGACCATCTCCCACTCGATCCTCGATGACGCGATGAAGTCCAACTCCGAATTTGTGCTCACCGATACCAGTCGTTCAGTTGACCTTTCTGGACGCAAGAGCATCGTGGCTTACGATCTGCGCACGGTGATCTGCGTGCCTCTGCGTAAGCCGCAGGTTCAGGCTACCCGCGATGCCGAGGCGCCCAGCCCGGCGGCTTTGGCGGATGCCATGGGGGCCCTGTACGTGGATTCCCGCTTCGCCTCGCGGGATATCTCCGGGGTGAGCAACGATATTCTGCACGCAATCGCAAGAGAAGCTGCCTCGCTGATCGAGAACGCCCGCCTGGTGCAAGCCGAGGAGGCCTCCCGGCGATACCAGCAGGAGTTGTCGATCGCGGCTTCCATTCAGCAGCGGCTGATGGCGGTGACCATTCCCGAAGTTCCATTTGCCAAACTGGCGGGAAGGAATCTTTCCTGCAAAGAGATTGGCGGCGACTTCTTCGACGCGGTCAACACCGAGGAAGGCTTGACCATCGTGCTGGCCGATGTGAGCGGCAAGGGAGTCTCGGCCGCCCTGCTCGCCTCCACTCTGCAGGGCATGATTTACTCGCAGCTGACCGCAGGCATGCCATTGACCGAGATCGTCACCGGCGTCAACCGGTTCTTCACCCACAAACATATTGGGGAAAAATATGCCACCGTGGTCATTGCCCGGGTTCGCGACAACGGCGAATTCGAGTATGTAAATTGCGGCCACATTCCTCCTCTGGTGGTTTCCAATGGGCAAGTGCAGAGGCCCGCACATGGCAATCTCCCCGTGGGATTGCTGCCCGATGCCAAATACGAAAGCGATCACTGTCAATTGAAGCCCGGCGATCGGCTGGTGCTAGTGACAGATGGCGTGACCGAAGCCGAAAATGCGCGCGGAGACTTCTTCGAGGATTCTCGCCTCGAGCTCGCCTCGAAAACCGGCGGCTTGGACCAAATCTTCAGGGCAATCTCTGATTTCTGTGGCGGGACACCCCTGAACGACGACTGCACAATCGTGGAACTGGTCTACACGGGCTGACGGCGATGCTTCTTCTAGAGGTCTTAGGTCTCCGGCACGGACCAGAAAAGCCAGAATTCTATCGCGACCTCAGGTTGGGACTGCTCTTGATGGTAGCAGTCCTGTTTGCGATTGCTGGTTTGGCACGACGCGAGCCCTCTTCGCGCTGGCTAGCAATCGGATGCGTCTCATTGCTAATATCGATAGCCTGCCTGTACTTCGTTAATAACCGTAAAGCGGTTTTAGCTGGAGTGTTTGCCTTTGTCGGCCTGCGGGGAGTCATTGGATTCTTGTTTTCTCGATCCTATTGGGCTCTCGCTCTGGCGCTCCTTTGTTTTATCGCGGTGGTTTTCCTCCGGCAGTGGGACCAGAACAGCAGGAATTTTCTGAGGTAAGGATGACGAGCAGGGACCATCCTCGGACCGCATCGGTCAGTGCGTCTCCACCGTCACTGAAAAATCCGTCCCTTCCCAACGCTGTTCCTGCGTCCAGTAAAACGTAAAGACGATCTCACTGCCCGCCGCTAATCGGTCGGCAGGGAGGTCCGCCACGTGCGTGCCCAAGCCAGTGTCGCGGGTGCTCATGTCCGCCGGAGTCTGCCAGCCACCGAGGCCGTAATGCACCATTGCCGGTGCCAGCAAAATCAACCGCAACTTCTTGCCCTGCGGCATGGTTCGGCAGCGGTTATTGAAGCGCCAGGCAAAGCATGTCGACTTCTTCTTATCGACCAAGTAGCGCTGCACGGTTTGAGGCGGCTGATCGAAAACTTTCCCATCGCGCAAAGAGCGTCGCAGCTTGATGTATTCCGAGTGCGCCCATACCAGCGGACACGCCGAACCGGAAGGTTTGCCGGCAAACAATTCTCGTGCGGGCAGGTCCGTCGCGTCCCAAACCTGCTCGGGGATCAAACGTCCTCCCTCGGTCGAGAACTCCATCACCCGCAAAAGTTCCTCGGCAGCCTGTGGACGCCCAGCAGCTATTTCGTAGTGCGCCCGCTCCCCCGCCAGGAGTGGCCAGGGCCGTCCGATTCCAGTACCATCGAAAGGCGATCCATCTTCATGCTCGCCATAGCCGTCGCCGTTATAGCGATACCAGCACGGGCCCTGCGGCAACTTCACCCGCAACAAGGCGTCGATCACTTTGATGGTGTTCAAAATCCGCGGATCATCCGCCGCACGCAGACCGAATCGTACCAGCGCCAGCGCGTCCGGGCTGATGAGATGAGTCGCTGGTTCCGCACTCTGTCCTGGCGGCCGGTTCTTGATGGGAACGAAACCTTCAACGGGAGACGGTGCGCAGTCCGTCTCCGGCGGCGCAATTCGCACATAATATCCCTCGACTCCGATTTGCCGCGCCAGGTCCGTGTCGGTCACATAGGTCCAGCGTTCAACGTTGTCGTTCCAATTGTCCGCGGTCTCGCGCAGGTATTCGGCAATCGTTTTTTCTCCAACCGCGTCTGCGATATCCGCCGCACCCAGCAAGCCGGAAATCTCCACCGCCAGCGTGAACGGTGAATAGCCCGCATCCTCTTCCCAGCGATCCTGCTGCGTCACCGGGCCGTTGCAAACCAGGAAACCCGCCGCGCGACGAACCAGATTCCACCAACGTTTGAGATCGCCCAGCACAGACGGACAATCCCGGCGCATGCAATCAACCAGCAAAATAGGGAATGCGGCCTCGTCCATCTGCAGGCCCATCCAATACGGACGCCCATCCAACCACATATTCTGCGCCCAATGTCCGTCGGCCTCCTGGGTTGACTCAAGATAGCGAAGCACGCGCACCGCGTCAGTCTGCGCCCCCGCCGCCAGAAATCCAAACGCGGTC
>Ga0210383_10002174_pt1 | contig 17745 bp, 23 predicted proteins | sample IncBWC14OmetaG_FD_160072 | JGI IMG/M metagenome (GOLD analysis project Ga0210383, IMG submission 160072) | Forest soil microbial communities from Barre Woods Harvard Forest LTER site, Petersham, Massachusetts, United States - Inc-BW-C-14-O ...
GGTGAAGATTAAAAACATCACAAGCTGTTCCGTCAACGCCATCTTTTTGATCTTTGATAAGATCAAAAATAGTCTTACCATATTCCAAAATCATAATCTTTCCTACATTTTCTGGGTGATTTTCATCAGCCATAACCATGATATAGGAATAGTATTTTTTAGAATACTTCAAAAGTTTTGCCTTTTCTTTGAGAATGGCATTAGTTGATTTATCAAGCAAATAATACAGATCTGTCAGTGAACATTTTTCACCAAAATTCTTTGGTGAATCATAGTATCCTGCTAGACCTGGAATATTTTTCAGGTCTACATAATGTCTAATCTTCGTATAAGAAGAAGATCCTATACGTGTCTCTTCACCATTAATCTCAATAGGTTCTTTAAGAAAATTCGGCAAAAAACGAACAGTCAAGGTGTAGCCCTTTTGTTTGTCAGTAATTTTACTGAAGTCAACGCGATAAAGGCCATCACTAGCCGATGATTTTTTCTTTTCGTCAAGAAACGACAGTGTGTCATTTTCGTCTAAACTAAATAGATCTTTACTCATAATTTAAATTTTTTGTTTTTTGACTTCTTATATTTTTAATATATGAATTAGATATTATATAATCTGGTATTGATAAAGTTTTAATTATTTTTGACTTTTTTCAAAGTATTTTTATCGTAGCCTAATTTAACAGCAATTTTTAAATATTGTTCGGGATAAGTCATAAAATAACGTTTAATATATTTATATTTCATGGTTTCAAATGCTCGTGGTGTTGGAAATTTATTTAAATCTTTACATATAGTAATTAAAATTCTTAGAATTTCTGTTTCAGCATCTTTAGGTTTCCAATAACCATCACCTTTCCTTAACAATACAGTATATCCTAACGAATTTGCCAATTTAACTACACCTCCGTGATGTTTTACAATACCACCATATAAAGCTTCTGATAATTTATTCAGGGGTGGAAAATGTCCAATTTCATCAATAATAGGATTAACCTCAGCCATTACGTTATCTATATTTTCCCAATATCCGTCATCTTTGACACCGCTATTAATTTTATCAGGCCAATTATTTTCATTTTTCCAGAATCCTCGTTTGACAAATTTTCGCGACATGTCAATTTCAGCGGCCACATCAGCTATACTAATTCTATTATTTTCAAAATAATTCATTTGATATTCAAAACCATTATCCTTCCAATATTGAATAGTAGGAAATACTTCTATATTATTATCAACACAATGTTGTTTTAAATCTTTAAGCATATTTTTATAATCGTAGCGTTCATATTTTCTAAGTTTGTCTATTTCATTAGAAAAATTATTCAATTTGATATTATTGACTATCATTAAATTTACTAAAAATGAATTAATTGCTTCTAATGATTTATAAAAAACATCATATTCAACAGATATAAGTATTTTATTTTGTTCTTTATATAATTCTTCTTTAATTTTTCTGCCATCTGAATAACGATCAAAACCCATCATTCCCCATATTTCAACATATTTGTCAACATTATTTATATCTGCTATAAGAAAATCATAACGATGTCTTGATAAATTTGAAATATACTTATCGTATGAATATTTTATATTGTTTATATAAAGAAAATTAATGAATAAAGCTTCAAATGTACTTTTACAAATAGTATTATCTAAACATTTATATGATCTATTTTTAATTGCACTGCGTGATAATTTAGTCATCAATTCGTTTTCTCGTTTTTGGATCAAAACCTAGTATGATAGCAAATTCTGAATAATCATTATGATACGCGCACAAATAATTATGGATATGATAATGATTATCTCTAAACCATCTCATACATGGAAATTTTACTAATTTTTTACATATTATATTTAACTCATTAAATACTTTTATTTTTGCAGATTCTGGTTTCCAATAACCATTATGTTTTTCAAGAGTAATTATATATCCTTGTTCTTTTGCATAATTCGCGACACCACCTATATGTTTCTTAAATGCACTAAGTAAAGCAGGATTTAAATCTATACCGTTCGGGAATCTGCCAGTTTCTTTAATAATAGGTTCAATTTCAGATAAAATATTTTCAAGTGTCCAATAACCATCTTCTTTAAGGTTTGTTTCAAATCCCAATTTTTTCATCCAATAAATAACACCTCTCTTACTTACAATTTTTCTAAAAGAGCTAGGTAAATCTAAATATGCTGGAAAAACACCATTTAGCGTATCAATAATTTTTATTAATTCATTTTCAACATTTTCTTCATCTCCCCAAGGACTAATAAATTTAACCCTATATGTCTTAGATAATTTATATTCTTCACATACAAGTAAATCATTCACTTTGTTAGAAAAATTATCCGTTTTAATTTTCTTATCAATAAATATTTCTACTAAATATGAATTGATGCTATTAATATTTTTAAGAAATAATTTCTTTTCTAATGAAATTAAATTTTTACCTTCTGATCTATAAAGTTGCTCTTTAACAATTCGAGTCTTAGTATAATTATCAAAATTCATCATTCCCCATATTTCAATGTATATTCTTTCGCCGAGTTTATTAATTACTTTAAAATCATATGTATGATTGGATTTTTCTGATATTTTACCTTCATACTCAAATTGAATATTATTGATGTGAAGAAAATTCATAAAAATTGCTTCATACTTACTTTTTGTGTATAAATTATTTAAACATTTATATCGTCTATTAGTTAATCCTTTTTCATGTGTATTCATAACATACTTCTTAATTTTAATTATCGTTTCACCATAAAGAACCATCCACTATTTGATTGCCCTTTGATTGTATCCTGAACGGCTTGCAATTCCTCTTTTCCTTCAGCTATAATATCAGCGTAATTATATTGTATACCACCCGGTAATTTAAAATTATAACGACCTAATAAATTTCCAAGTTGTTGTTTACTCTTACCTATTACCCATTTTTGAAATAGCACATCAGTAAAAAGTGCTTCTTGTTGAATTTTTACATATACTTCCGCGATTATATTCTCATCAAAAAATGTTAAAATTTGAAGTCGATTATTGTTTTCGTTATAATTATATTTAAGTGTAAACTTCGATAATTGATTCAGCATATCGCTGAATGAATCAAGGACTGTTTTGTACATTCCCAATTCCCCTATAGTGGTGACGTACGAACTCAAATATGGTTGGTTCGTCACCCCTAAATTCACCGATAAATTAGGCGCATTTATACCCAATGAAAATAATGAAAGATTTTTTATAGGATATAAATAAATAATATTTTGAACTTCTTCTGGCATTAAAAACCAACCGTATTGAGTATATGAATTAAGAGTCACAACATTTTTATCTATGAAATAATAACTTTTTTGAACGGCATATTGGTAGTTTGCATAGAACCAAGGTAGTGCCTGCGTCTCTATGATGCGTCGTACTTCTATATCAGGTAAAATTTTGGGCAAGGCACAACTAACAATTAATTCACCAGAAATGATATCTATAAATTCTTCTATTGTATACATTAAAATATATTCCTTTTGATCTATATATTAAAGTAGGGAGTTGTGATTATTTTATATATACAATTATATAAAAATTAATAATATAACTATGGAATTGCAATTTAATCTTAAATTTTGGCAAGACAAAATAAAAAAAGATGGGGCAGCGGCAACCAACATTTTAACTAATTTAGTTTACGTTGACTATAAAATATGGCTTTACAATCAACTAACAGAAGATATAAAAAGTCACATCATATTTGATCCAAAAGTAAAAGATTATCCATCAACTAGTTTGATTGTTTATTTTATTAAGTATTATGATATTAAAACATTTCCAGTATGTATTGTGGATGGGTGTGATAGATATGCTAAATACTACGAAGGTAAATTTTATACTTCTTGCTGTGATCCTACATGTATACAAAAATTGCGTGTAAAAACTAATCTATTAAAATATAAAGTAGAGAATCCTATGCAAAATTCAAAAATAAAGAAAAAACAAGAAGATACTTTATTTAAAAATTTTGGAGTTCGAATACCTTATCAAAGTAAAGCTATACAAGAAAAAGGAAAGGCTACATTAAAAGAAAAAACTGGATTTGAACATGCTATGCAAAATCCTGCTACGATAGAATTATCTCAGCAAGCATGGCAAAATAATCCAAACAAAGCACAAATTATTGCACATAGAACTGAAGTAATACGTAATTTATCACAAGAAGAAAAAGAAGCAATTCAAAAAAGAAAAGAAGTTACATATATTAAAAATCATGGTAGTATTGAAAAATTTTATAAATTTAGAGGACAGCAGGTCAGTGCGTCATTAAATAATCGTTCATATGAAGAAAAGCAAAAACATATTAGTAATCGTGTTAATGGGTATATAAAAAGCATAACTGATAAAATACTTGATAGTTTACCTTCTCATTTAACTTATATATCTCGGAAATATAATACTACTAAAACTATGTTAATTGCAACATTAAACTGTTCTTGTTGTAATAATGAATTTGATATATCGTGTGCATATTTATCATATAGAATAAAGAAAGTAATTGACCCGTGTTTAAAATGTAATCCTGTTGTATCTGGTAGATCAATGCTGGAAAATGATTTATTTAATTTTATTAAATCAATATATTCTAAGCCTGACGATGTATTATCAAATACACGATCACAGTTACGAGATAATTGGGCTGCTAACAGTAATCGTAAACTTATATAAAAATAGCAAAAACTGACTTTTTGATCTAAATATATAGATATATGTACAATAATTTATCAATCCGTGAAGCGGCTAAAATAATGGGAGTAACTAACAAGACATTACGTCTGTGGGAGGTTAATGGTAAAATTAAATCGGTGCGCACACCGGGTGGGCACCGCAGGTATGATCTTTCTGATTTATTAAAAGGAAAGAATGATACCAACTTAACATTTTGTTATGCTCGTGTAAGTACGAACGAGCAGAAAGAAGACTTGAAACGACAAGTTCAAGTATTAGAGGCATACTGTGCTTCACATGGTTGGTCGCATGAAATCATACAAGATCTTGGGTCTGGTATGAACTACAACAAAAAAGGTTTAAAAAGACTCATTAAACTGATTTGTACGGGTAAAGTCGAACGACTGGTGCTATCGCACAAAGATCGTTTACTCCGTTTTGGCAGCGATCTCGTGTTCATGTTATGTGAGCAATTTGGCACAGAAGTGATAATCATCAACCGGACAGAAGATTCTACCTTTGAGGAAGATTTGACAAATGACGTTCTTGAAATAATAACAGTCTTTAGTGCGCGACTCTATGGGAGTCGCAGTCACAAAAACAAACAAATAGTGGATAAACTAAAAGAAGCAGCCGATAAGATATAATAAATAAGAATGAGTAAGAAACCAAAAGAGGATAAGAGCTACTTACGGGGATTTTCAACTAAGCTTGACTTAAATGACAAGCAAGTATCAGCTATGCTAGGGCACGCTGGTGCCCGTCGCTGGACTTACAATTGGGCACTTGAACTCATAATCAAAAATTTACGCCTTCATATCGGTGTACCTACGGCAATTGATTTTCACAAAATTCTTAATCATACAGTAAAACCACACTACGGGTGGTTCTATGAATACAGTAAATGGGCACCACAACAAGCCTTACGTGATCTTGAAACCGCAATGCAAAGATTCTGGAAATTGCATCACGAAAATAAACATCTACCAATGAATAAGAGGTACAAGAAGAGTGCCTTGAAAAAATTAAAAACTGGTAAATTGAAATTTCTTTCTTTAGAACACGAATTAGGATTTCCAAATTTCAAGAAACGTGGACATAACGATTCGTTTTACTTAGAAGGAGGGCCGATAATTAAATTTTCACAATCGTCTGTTAGTGGTAAATTGAATCGTATCAAATTACCGACGGTAGGTCTAGTAAAAACATTTGAAAAACTACCAAATGTGGTTGATGTCAAAAATGTACACATTAGTAGAGTTGCTGACGATTGGTTCATTTCATTTAAGTACCGTCCGACTAAAACTCGTTGGCACGAACCAACTGGTCGTGAAGTAGGTATTGATGTGGGTCTGAAGACCCACCTAACTTTATCAGATGGTACTAACAGACAGTCACCAAAAGCATATAAAAACGCGAAAGAGAACTTAATTAAATTACAGAAATCATATAGTAAAAAAGATAAAGGAAGTAAGAATCAGGGAAAAGCACATAAGAAATTGGCGAAGGCGCATCAGCGCGTAGCCAACGTGAGGCTTGATCACACCCACAAATTAACGAGCGATCTTGTCAAGAGCCACGACAGGATTGTTATCGAAGATTTGAATTTAAGAGGGATGATGAAGAACCACAAAATAGCATCAGCCATTGCTGATGGAGGATTATTTGAGTTTAAAAGGCAACTTCTTTACAAGGGAGCTGACGCAGGAATCGTAATCACATTAGCTGATCGATTCTTCGCGTCAACCAAGACTTGTAGTGATTGTCTTTACAAAGTAGACGAAATGCCGCTCAATCAACGAATCTTTTTCTGCCCCTGTTGTGGGATGGTACGAGATCGTGATGACAATGCAGCGATTAATCTTGAAAACTATGATCTGATTATGTTCAGGCGCAGTAAGGGAATGGTAAATAATTACCTCGTGGGTAGCTCACTCGCGGTTAGTGTCGGAGTCTCTAAGGTTCAGCCAGATTTTCTGGTGGTGGGAGACGAAATGCTCGAAAGAGAAAGAAGCACGAAGATAACAACAAGCGTTAATCTATCCGACTAGTTACGCTGGACTGATTTGTGTAAGTTTATTAGAGCGGAAATTGATATTTTCATACCTGAACTTAAAATAGGGTTTGAATTCAATGGTATATTTTGGCATAGTGATTATATGAATAAATCTGATGAAGATAATTACAAGCACAAGAATAAATATGATAGATATATTGAAAAAGATTTAACTATTTATAATGTTTGGGAAGATGATTGGACATTCAAACGTGATATTGTAAAATCTAACATAATGAAAATATTTGGAGTGGTATCTATAATAGAACAATTTGATTATATCATTGATACGATTTTAGATCAAGAAGCAGAAGCTTTTTTAAATAAGAACCATATTGAAGGTTATACTATATCTGATACACACTTGGGATTATTTATAGATGATAAATTATATTCAATAATGTCATTTAAAAATTCAGGAGAATTAATTGAAATAATTCGACATTGTGATATTCTTAATACTGTTATAGACGGATCTGCTCAATTATTATTTGATTATTTTCGGAATAATCTAAATTCGTCTAAAAAAGACATTATGTTACTCGCAGATAATTTTTGGCCTTCTAATTTAGCAGAGAATTTAGGATTTGATTATGTTAAAGATACTGATATAGATTTTACTTTAGTGGTAGAGGAAAAAAGAATAAATAAATCAGAATGTCCTACTATTTTTGAAGAATTTAATAGAATCTATGATTCTGGTAAGAAAGTTTACTACTATTCAACGTTTTAATCCAAATTTATTTAATTTAGATTTTATAAAATTTTCTTGTTCTTTCTTTTCTTTACTGGTCATTGATTTCTGATTTTTAAGATAATTCATATGAAATAGATTAGTAGCTTTTCTATCATGTTTATCCATTTGATTTACATGATGATTACTTAATTCTGTTTCGCCTTGTTCGTTGGTGTTTATAGCTATTCGTTCATGTAAATCATGTGCTTCTTTGTGATCTTCAGCAGTGAAATTTTTATATAAATTTTCGTCATAGTAATTATAGATAGGTTTACCTGAAGAGGTGTGACCAATTATTTTATTAGCACTCTCATTAATAAATTCTAAATATTTTTTAATCATTTTTTAAGAACTGGATTTTCATCAGAAATTAAATAAAGAAAATCTTGATAAGCTGTGACACCGTGTTCTTTTCTTTCCTCAGTTTCTTGTAAATCCATGCGATCTTTCAAATGTTTTTTGAAAGCTTTCTTTTCTGGTTCTGTTAAAGAAGAGAAAATTTCTTTAGCTTTTTCAACATCGGCTTTCTTAGAGCTTTCGGCTTTACTAAAAAGATTATCCATTTCTTTAGCAGTACCTTTGTAGGATTTAGAGTTTTCTTTAATGAACTCAGTATATGTTTTTATCATGTTAGTATATATTAAAATAAAAAGACTCTAAACTTTCGCCTAGAGTCTTTTTAAGTTATAAATAATAAATTTACATTTTATCAATTTTATTATCGTCAGTAACGAATAAATCCATGCCACCTAAATTACGTGCAGATTCTTGCAATCTATCAGCTACTTCTTTATCGTAGCCACGATCAAAGAAACCTGCACCATGACCATTACTCGATAGCCATAGATCATGACCGAGTTGATCATCAGTCATACCAGTTTTTTCGATATCTTCTGCATTTTCTATCATAAACTTTTTAACCTTTTCTTCCATTATTTTGTACAGTTCTGGTGTGATGTCTTCGATTTCATGATTTTCATCAAGAAATTCCTCTTCCTCATTATCAGGATTAGTTGATGACCAAAGAGCAGCAATCATGTAATGTTTAAGTACTTCTGCTACTCTTGTTGGATCAAGTTCACCTACAGATGCGGATTCTTGCACAGATGGTTGAGCTTGTGTTTGAACATCGTCTGCTTTAGTGAAAATAACTTCTCCTTTTTCGAAAAGTTCAGCAATTGGATCAATGACCATGTAATCAGGGAACCAATATACCTCAGCACTTTCAGGATAATTTGTTTTATATAGATTATGTCTATCTTCTCCTTCGTAATAGTAACCATCAGTAATACCTGGTGCAGATGTTAATCCAAATCCAGCATCTCCAATATCTTTATGAAAAATTAATTCTGAATTACTTTGTACATCATCCCATAAATCAGTAAAAATATCATATAGTTTAGGAAGATTTTCCTCAAAATCTTTTAAACCTGCATTTTCCATAAGTTCTTTAAGTTCTTCTTTACCTATATCTGTTAATGATACTTTTAAATTACCGTTAGGTAATGGTTCTACACTAAGATAACTACCATGTGTAGCATCCGTACTTTCATTTACTTTATGAAAATTTTTGAAAGACTTTACAATTGAATTAGATTCATTTTTGAATTCTTTGTAATATTCAAGTGCTTGGTTTATTTCATCAAAAAGTGATGAAGCAGCAGATACCTTACTAACATCTCCTGGTTTACCACCATACTGATTTTTAAATTCTTCTTTATATTTATTTTCTTGAATCTTTACAATTTGTTCAACTATTTTACCTAAAGTTTTAGTAGTTTTAGGCACATTATATGTAAGAACATTAATAAGACTGTCTAAATTTTCTTTAGTGGCAGTTTTTTTAGATATTTTTAAAATATTTTTTATTTGTTTATTGTCAAATTTATTTAATTTAACTTCTTCTACTAGAGCATCAAACCATTTATTAGTATCTTTACTAAAAGATGGTGTTTCTGTAGCTTCATTAGTAATCGTTTCTTTCATAGGGACTGAATGTAAACGAATACCTTGATTATTTCCATGTTCACCTTGTTCGATAAGTGTAGCAAAATGTTCTTTGGTTACAGAATGAATTGAATCGTTTTCAAATTCAGTTCCAGTTTTATTGAAATATTTCCATGAAACTAAGCCATCTTTTCCCTTAACAATTTCCGCTATTTTATCATAACGATTGTCATAAAATTTATCTCCTACTTTATATGATTTATTATAAACCCCTGTTTTAGGTGTACCTGCAGCTTCACTAACATCAGGTTGGTGTTCTATACCAGTTTTTTCATGATCTGCAATAATCTCAGCAATTTCATGAGGAAAACCTTCTAGGCCAGCTCTATTTCCTTTTTCTGATGTATTATCAACAGGATAATTTTCTATCCAAAGACCGCCATTATCTGTTGCCCATACTTTATATTTTTTATCATTAATCTTGACCCATGCATAGGCACCTTGATAATTATCGAATCCAATTATATCGACAATTTCTATTGTAACACCTGCAGGAGGTGGTGCTAATTCTGATTCTAACATATTGAGCTTTTCTTCAAGATCTAAAATCATTGATCCTTGATCATCATTAGCAGCTTCTTCTGGATTTTCTTTTACCCATTCCCATGTAACAGAACGATCCCATTCTCCGGTTTCGTTTATTTTATGAAATTGTTTGAATGAAGGTACGATAGATTCTTCTACTTTTATTTTACCTTTATATTCTTTTAATGATTTATAATAAGCATCATATTGTTCTTCTGTTACATCATTTACATCATAGATTTCACTAGATGTAATTATATGCATAACCTTATCTGTAGTCCATGTAGCAGATATTAATTTTTTATTATTATCTTTTTCTTGTTCTTTTAACCAACTTGTGATAGCTTTATCTGGATTATTATAATTCCATAATTTATATGGTATAGTGACAAAGTAATATCCTTTAAATTTACTTTTTGCTTCATCAAGAGTTAATAAATTTTCTTTTGTTTTTACTTCATTGATTTTGTGAGATTGTTTAAAAGATGACACACTAGAAGATGACACACTAGAAGATGACACACTAGAAGATTCGTTTTCTCCTTGTATATATGTTTTTTGATAAATATCAAGTTCATAGGCATCTTCAAGTCCTTTCTTTTTCACCCACTCTTCCGCAGCTTCTTTAGAAGGAAATCCTGTAACTATTTTTAATTTATCAGAAGTACTAGGAAAATACTCAACTGTCCAATTTTTTTCTTTTTTGTAAACGGAAAGAGCTTCATTCATGAAAGATTCATTTTTCCATGTAATTTTATGAAACTGAGTAAATGATTTAACACTTGATTTAGCAGATTCATAATGTGGTTCGTGACGATTTTGTAAATCTGATTCAAAATCTTCAAATTTAGTAAGATGTTCTTGAAGTTCATCAAGTTCTTTTTGATATTCTTCTGGCACAACAACACGCGAGTCATCTTCTTTTTTATAGTACCATTTTAATGGTCTACCTGATACATATGGCATTTGTATACCACCTAATTTAGCAACCAAAACTTTAATTTTTCCTTCCGCTTCAATTCTATCAGCATACAATTTATCATATTCCGCTTGTATTTCAGGTGACAATGTAAGTCTGTCATCTTTATGCTCAGTAACAACTGATTCAGTACGAATTGATTTAATAGTATCTTTACGACTAAGTTTTTTCATATCAATCATTTCGCTAAGTCTATCCCAACCAGTAGTGCCTATACCATTAACTGCTTTGTCTAAAATAAATCCAATCATTCCAGAGTATGCTGAAAGTTTATTTTGAATTTCGGGAGAAGTCCAATATGCTTCTGCTTCATCTAAACTATCAAAAGTATAGTCTAATTCTTTCATATTTAGTGGAACACCACCACCATAACTATTAATATCATCATAACTTGTATGCCTACCAGACGCATTACTAACACGACTTAAATATGCTTTTGAAAAATATGACATTTCTGGTATAATATCTACATAACAATTTACATCTTTTGATCCTTCTAAATCTTCCTCAGGAACAGCACCAGATTTTCTTAAATCCTGACACTTAACGATAAGCATTAAAGGAACATTAATATCTTCATCAAATTCAGCACTTCTAAAAGTACGGATCAACATTATTTCGTCATCACCATGTTCAATGGTAAATTTATCTGTATAAGATGGCACTTTAGCCTCATTAATTTTAGCGAATTCTTTGAAAGATTTTACTGGCTTCATTTAGTGATAATTAGGTTTTCTGTATATATTAAAGAATTAATACGAAAATTTAATTTATCACATTAGGTATAATATCTATTCCGTATCGAGATTTAGCGAATTTAGCGAATTTTATAAAATCATCATAAACTGTATTACTCAAATAATCAAATAGGCCACGTAACGATAAATCGTTAGGCATATGTCCTTCGTTTTCGTAACGAATACCATCGTAATCAGTAACAATGTACGAATTATAATTACATTCGAATTTGTCACCATTTACATATACCATTATGTAAAAGTCGAGTGATATAGTGTCCTTTCCTCTTTCTACAACATTTTCAAAATTAAACGCGATAGTTTTATTATCACCGGATTTATTGTAAACTTTAAAATATCTAAGAAATGGGATTTGTTTAACGAGTTCAGCACTAAATTTGGATAAATTATCATTGACGACAATATCTTTAACGAATTTTGTGGGATTTAATTTAACATTTTTGTGCTGATCTTTAAGTTCTTGTGTGTCAAAGAACTCATTAATCCGTTTGATATATCTGCCCATGATGTGTATATATTAATCATTTAGAATATAATTAATTTTAAACTCGCGTTTATATTTGGCAGGAATAATAACTTTATTACACAACAAGCTGTCGCATAACGAAACACAATCAAGATATTTTTCAATTAAACAATTGATTCCGCATAATATTTCAGTGAAATCAGATTCGTACAAATAATATTTTTTATATATTTCTTTATGACTTTTTATTTCAAGTTTTACTTCAACAAAAGTATTTTGATAATTCTGATGAAATTCAATATAACTTCTTCCTAAATTTGTAAGGTTTATTCTTTCTAAGCAAGTTATATCAGGTATATTATCACCTGATGTTTTATATATGTATTCAGAATCTACTCTTTTTGTTAAGTATTTTTTGAATCCTGCTTTACATTCGTCGAGTGTTTTCATTTTTTAATAAGTTCTTTGATATTTTTAGTTCTAACATATTTTTTAAATTTTTCATCTCTAACATCTGCCTGTATATCTACTGCTTTAATGGATGATTCAAACATTGATTTATATGTTTCTGCGATAGCAATGAAATCTGTGTAACTATACTTGTCGTAAGGATATTTATATTTATCGTCTGACATACTATCCCTCCGATTTTAGTTTTTAAAAACAGCGTTTTAATTATGGAATCTAAGTCAAAAGAAAATCCATTATATTTACGGAGATCATCGTATGGTGGTGATGTAATAGTTAAATCAATAAATCCATCTGGCATTTTTTGTAAAGTATCCAAACAATTTTCATTATAGATTTTATTTATTTCCATATTTCAATTAAAAAGTCCACGATTATTCATTAGTTCAAAAAATTTTTCTTCAAAAACAATATTACTAGGAATTTTATTAACATCATTAAAACAGTTAAACATACTAGCTATTTCTTTAGGAGTATAACCATTCAAATTAACAGCATCTCCACGATAAACTATATAAAAATTTAACTCAGGTTTAGATAATGCAAATTTGTACAGTTCCTTTATCTGTTCAATTATAAAATCTTTGGAAATACTTGGATGAACTTTTTTAGTTAAATCCTTAGTTATTATAGCGTATGATTTACCTTGAAAACCACCTTTACCGTATATTGCTCCAAATTTAACTGCCTTTTTTGCTGCACCTTTACCATGTCTAAATTCAGTATTAGCACCAAAAACATATATTCCGTTATCAGGGAGTTTTTTAATTAAACCAGTGTATAACATCTTAATTAAGTAATAACATTATTAATAATATCAGTTCTTAAATGTTTTTTTAATTGCATACGTTCCAAATCAAAAAGAATACTTGAAAAGTTTTGATATTTTACAACAGCAATCTTGAGAACGTTAAAAAAATCAATAAAATCCGAGTATTTATAGCTATTGTATTTTAAATCTATGTATGTTGTTTCATGTACACTGAAACGTATATTAATTTCAAATTCTTTAAACATGATCTTAAACTTACTATATTTAGATTCTTGGGTAATTTCATTCAACTTATCTATTGTAGGGTTTTCTCCGTTAAAACTACTGTATATGTATTTAGCATCAGAAAAATTCATTATGTTTTTAACTTCTGCTTTAAGATTAATTATTTCCTCTGCTGTCATTTTAGGCTATGTTTAATATATAAACATTAGATGCTGATAATCCTAATATATCGTTTCCCTCTAATGAATGATAAATATTTGTAATTATTAAATCGACATTTGTAACCAAATGTGTATATGGTTTATTAGTTGATATACTGTATATAAATTTATTTGCAGGTTGTGCACCATCAAATTTTATGCGTTTTAATTTGAAATTATTATAATTTGTATCCACATTTATTGAATAAACAGATGTCATTAATCCAATTAATGTTTCGTCTGAATATATTTCTTTAATTATTTGATGTTGAATTATTGCATTGGATATTCTTCTATCATTTGTTGTTACAAATGGAAGTTCTAATATATCACCAAATAATGTGGTATAGTCGGTAATTGTTGTAATGTTCATAATACCTACTATATATTAATCTTTTCAATTTCATTGTTTATCATTTTCATTAATTTTTCTTCAAATCTAGGTATAGCTTTTTGGCATTTATCTTTATTGACAATTTCTGAAAGATTATCTAATTCTTGCAACAACATACCTGTTCTAAAACCGTCTACGGGATCATATTCAGCAGTAATAGTATTTAATACCCCATCTTTAGTAGTGAAAGTTTTGATTAATTTATTCATTATTTGTTTTATTAGATATAAATATTTTAGCAAAAATTGCAATAATTAAATATTGTACTGCTTGAAATATAATACTTAATCCTACACTACCACCACTATTTTTTGTCAGTAATATAAAAATAGCTGATGAAATTGAAAAAATTATAATCCATATAATAAATAAAAGAATAAGTAAATTATTTTTCATTTTTTAAAATATTAAAAAGATATAGTTTTGATTGTCTGTAGATACTTACAGAGATCATCGTCAGAAACTTCTTTAATTGTATGATATTCAGAAAAAGTTTTTGCCGCTTCTTTTTTAAGTCTGTTTAGCAAATTTTTATTTAATCGTCTGATATAATTACATATATCGCTTGAGGTAACTAATTTATTGCTAGGATAATTAAGTGCTAAAACTGTTTGTTTACGATATTTTTCGTAGACTGTTGTTTTCTTTTTGTGTTTCATGTTGTTTTATCTATTTGTTTATATTACGCGTTAAGTTCACCAAATCTGTCTAGAACGACAAATTTAATATTTATTAGCCCCATCGTTGTTTTATATGATAAAAAATCAAATAGATTACCATATTTAACATAGTTCATTAGCATCTGTGTACTTTTAACTGGTACATTTAAAACAAGAATATTATTATTCTTAAAATCTAATTTTTTGGCATCTTTATGTATCAAAGATATTTTACTACAATATTGTGTAGTTGTCATAAAACTTACATATTGATCTCTAAACTTAGGGTCTAATGCTAAGAACATTGTATGTTCAGGTTGGTGCGCTGTGTTTTCTGTGTATTCGAATTCTAAAACACAATTAAAATTTTGATTATAAATATCTACATCTTCCGATATATACCTCGTATAAAACTCTTTTTCACTATTAATCACTTCTAGTAATGAAGTTGGTTTAATTTCTGGTCTCAGCGTTTGTGTCATATATAAAGTTAGTGATATTTTCCGTTATATCAAATAAAAAAGTAAAAGTTTAGTAATTAATATAATTATTAAGCAATTGTAAATTGATGGATATGATTTCTTATTACTAAACCATTATAAATAAAATCTAAAGTATCTGATGTCTGTTGATGAGTTACTAATGTTATTTTATATGAATCTCCTATAATTAAATTAGATATTTCGTTTCCTAGAACATAAATATTGTTTATCATAGGCTGTACTGGGCTATTGGTTCTATTAACCATTGTTGGGTACCACATTTCAAAATGTCCAGCCTGTATTATTTGATTATTTATAATTATGTTTTTCATGCTAGTATTATAGTTTTAAAAACGTAAAAGTTTGACTACTTATATAAGTATATTTAAAACATACAACATCATGATATACACTAATAATAATTAATATATAGATCTTAGGATGAAAAAGTATTCCGAGAAATACAATAAGGACTATGCTATTCTAAAAAATGCTGTAATTGGCTTCGAATTTGAGGCTTATTATAATGTATCATATTATAAATTACTTGAATTGTTAAATGCTGAACTTAAACCAGTTGAGTGTGAAGGATTTAGAATATATCACCCAGATGCTGCACCGACCAAAAATAAGTTCATAATTACACCGGATATTTCAGGAGGCTCCAACATGGTAGAGTTAATAACTGGACCATTAGATTATTATACAGCAAAATACTACCTTCTAAAAATATTTAATTTTATACAGAAGTATGGTTATACTAACGAAAAATCCTCGATTCATATAAATTTATCATTTGCTGAAGGTTGTGGTAAAGAAATAGGTAATCTTAATATATTGAAAGAGATTCTGACTATTGATGAAGACGAAATATATCGTATTTTTCCGTCGAGAAAGAATAATATCTATGCTAAGTCAATAAGAAAAATAATCCCTTTTAAACAGTATGACTTTTCTGAAATATCAATAGATATGATCAGAACATTAATTCGTATACCAGAAGATAAATATTATGGTATAAATTTCGCACATTTACAAGAAGAAAAAAATAAACGTATAGAATTTAGATACTTAGGTGGTCAGGATTATGAAAAAAAGACTGGTGAAATTATTGATATAATGGATAATTTTATCATCAATACATGGAAAAACATAGGGGCAGGATTTGACACTAACAATATCGAAGTATTGCGTGAGATTTTAGAAATGAATATAAATAGTTTTTCAAATTTTAATACTTATGATAAATTTTTAGTAGAATTTCCGTACATACAATTACAGATTGATCAAAATGGAATGTATGATATTATTAATTCATACTATCCAAAAATTTACGAAAAATTGTATACATTAATTGATTGTACTGAAAATTTAAAAAAATGTATATTAAATTTTGTATCCACAGATCAGAGTTACGAAATAATAGATGGTGAATTTAAAGGGCTAAGTATGCTACAAGGATTTGACTTTATTAGCTGTACTATAACAGATGGTATATTTGATTTATGTGAAGTTGTTAATTGTACAGTGTTAAATGGAGAATTAAATAAATGTATGGTATACGATTCTAAAATTACAGGATCTAAAATGACTGCTTGTAATGTAGAAAGTTCGGAACTAAATAATATTTATTTTGTTAATGGTATGCTAAATTCGCATATGGAAGGTGGTGTGTTTAGATCGGGTCAAGTTGGACCTTATGGATCACTCAGTGAAACTACTAAAGTTGTCAATAAAGAAGAAAATTTCTTTAGAACATCTGTTGAAGAAACAGGTGAAAAGGGAAAAGAGATAATTAAAAAACAAGAAGGTGGTGCGAAATGAAATACTTAGAAACCTATCAACAAGTATTTGAGAAGACCCGTTCACAAAAAATAGATTTTGTACAACATATAATTGATAAATATGCTCCTTGGTATAAAATTAGTAAGGTAGAAACACCTATTTATAGAGAAGAGCTAATACTGATGGTAATGATTTTATAATAGTTGATCCTAGTAAATATTATAGAAAATCGTTAAATGATGGTAATACATTTATGCATATGGTATTAAATAATGATTCAAGGTGGATAGATTTTCCTAAAAGGAGTAAGTCATTAATATGCACTACAAATTATAGTGATGCAACAAGTTATGGTATGGTATATCGTGTAATACCATTGATTAAAAATGAATTTTTTGGAATTTGTCCAAAGAGTGATATTTTTGATGTGAATTTAACATCACTTTCCAAAATAATAAATATGATCGATGCATATGAAGGTAGTACGTTAAGAGATATAAACAGATCAATATGTAATCATGTAAATAT
>Ga0210383_10002175_pt1 | contig 17743 bp, 15 predicted proteins | sample IncBWC14OmetaG_FD_160072 | JGI IMG/M metagenome (GOLD analysis project Ga0210383, IMG submission 160072) | Forest soil microbial communities from Barre Woods Harvard Forest LTER site, Petersham, Massachusetts, United States - Inc-BW-C-14-O ...
AGCCCGCCGACGACGCCAGCGCGTCCTCGTACCGCCGGATCTCGGCCCGCTTCATCATGACCAGGTAATCGACCAGCGTGGCCCCGAACACCGACCGGTAGAACTGGTCCGCATCCAGTGCGTCCACCGCGTCGCGAAGCGAGGAGGGCAGCGGCGGCGCCTCGGCGGCGTACGGGTCGGCTGACACCGGGGGCGGCGGCTCCAGGTTCCGCCGAATGCCGTCGAGCCCGGCCGCGATGTTCGACGCCAGGTAGAAGTACGGGTTCGCGGCCGGCTCGCCGAGCCGCATCTCCACGTGGCTGCTGGCGTCCCCGGGCGCGCCCTGGACCCGGACCAGCGCGCCGCGGTTCTCCTCCGCCCAGGACACCCGGTCCGGCGCGAACGAGTAAGGCCTGAACCGCTTGTACCCGTTGACCGTGGGCACCGCGAACACCGCCATCGGCGCGGTGTGCTCAAGCAGCCCGGCCACGTACCGCCGGCCGACGTCCGACAACGCCCCAGAAGCAGAGGCAAACGCGTTCGACCGGGTCGGCCGGTTCAGCAGCGACTGGTGCAGGTGCCACCCGGAGGAGAAGAAGTTCGGCAGCGCCGGCCGGCACATGAACGTGGCCAGCAGCCCGCGCCGCTGGCAGACCTGCTTGACCGCCGACCGGAACAGCACCGCCGCGTCCGCGGCCGCGAGACCGGCGATAGGGCTGAAGCTGACCTCGATCTGCCCCGGGCCCCACTCGTCCTCGATCGACCGCGGCAGCAGCCCGACCCCGTCCAGCGCGTCGCGGATCGCCTCCAGGACCGGCCCCATGCCGTCCAGCCGAACCTCCGACAGGTACTGGTACCCCCGCTCGAACACGCTGACCGCCGGCGCCGGCGGCGTGAACCCCGCGTCGGCAGGCGACAGCGGCCCAGGACTAAGGACCACGATGTAGAACTCGACCTCGATCCCGCCCAGGAAGTCATACCCCGCCTCGGCCAGCGAACCAAGGACCCGCCGCAGCAGCCCGCGCCCGTCCAGCGGCATCGGCTGCCCGTTGCCGAAGTACACGTCGCACAGCATCCACCCGGTGCGATCCGCCCACGGCAGGACCCGGAACGTGGCAGGATCGGGCACCAGCATCACGTCCGGGAACCCGGTGAACTCCTCGATGCCGAACCCGCCGCCCCGCGCGAACGCGGGCACGAACACCTGGTTGCCGGTGTCCAGGCTGTAGATCGCGCCGGAGAAGTCGAGCCCGTCGGACATGGCCGCGATGGCCGCCTCCGGGGACAGCATCTTGCCCCGCGGCACGCCGTGCTGGTCGACCACGGCCAGCCGGACCGTCCGCAGCCCCAGCGAACGGATCCGAGACATCACCTCCTGCGCCAGGGCCTCGCGCTCCGGGGAGGCCAGTCCGTGCCGGCCTACGAATCCCGGCTGCCCGACACCAGAAGGATCGATGCTCACAGGAGTCAATAATGCCGTGAATCGCTCACGGGAGGCGCGGCGGCAGACCGAAGGCGGGAAAGATCCGCTCGGTATCCAGGAAGTAGGTCAGACGGCCGAACCGCCCGTCCCAGGCCTGGTGGACCTGCAGCGCCCACGGGATGTGTCCGCCCGCCGGGTCCGGCTTGTACTGAGCCCACGCGGGCACGCCGTTGACCTGGCCCGCGGGCACCAGGATTGAGTCGCGGCACAGGCTCGGCGTCGGCTCGACCATCCAGCGGCAGATGTCCGGCGCACCCTTGAGCCACAAGGTGTACGGCGGCATGGTCATGACCGCGTCGTCGTGCAGCAGCGTGACCAACTCGTCCAGGTCGTAGTCCTGGAACGCGTCCACGTACTTGGCCAGCAGGTCGGCCTGGTCGGCCTCGACCGCCACCGGGCGCTGGTCCTCGGGCAGCGCGGCCAGCGTGGCCCGGGCCCGCTGCAGTGCGCTGTTCACCGCGGGCACGCTGGTGCCGAGCGTGATGGCCGCCTCCGTGGCGGGCATGCGCAGCACCTCGCACAGGATCAGCGCGGCCCGCTGCCGGGCCGGCAGGTGCTGCAGCGCGGTCACGAACGCCAGCCTGACCGTGTCCCGGGCCACCGCGATGTCGGCCGGGTCGCCGTGCTCGGGCAGGACCCGCTCGTCGGCGATCGGCGAGATCCAGGCCTCGTCCGGGCGCCAGTCGCCGAACAGCGCCTCGACCGGCGGCGAGGCCGGCCCGAGATCCATCGGCAGCGCCCGGCGCTGCCGGCCGCGCAGCATGTCCAGGCAGATATTGGTCGCGATCCGGTACAGCCACGACCGCACGCTCGAGCGGCCCTCGAACCCGTCGGCCGCGCGCCAGGCCCGCAGCATGGTCTCCTGCACGGCGTCGTCGGCCTCGAACCCCGAGCCCAGCATGCGGTAGCAGTACCCGGTCAGCTCCCGGCGGTACTCCTCAAGCTTGTCCGGGCTCACCTCGGCTGATGCGGTAGACGGCATATTGGCACCCTACGTCAGCCCTCCGACATTTAAAGGCGGGGACATTTTCAGGGGTGGCGCGTCAGATTTGTAGGTGACTGACAGGTAACTTGCCGCTGACGGCGCGGCGTTGCCGGTCAGGGCCGGATCAGGCGGTGGCTGTCTGGTTGCGGGGCCGCTACCAGATCTGTTTCCCAGTGGCTGCTGGCCTCGCGGCAGCGCAGGGTGGCCGTGGCCCGCAGCGTGCCCCGCCCGGCCTGACCTGCCGGCCGCTGCCAATTGATTGGCTGTGCCGTTGACGCGGTGCCAGGATGACGTTTATGCCTGCTTTCCATGCCTTTGACGGAACCAAGCTGGCGTACCACGTTCGGGGTGAGGGCGCGCCGCTTGTCTGCGTGCCCGGCGGGCCGATGCGCGATTCTGTCTACCTCGGTGACCTCGGCGGCCTGGCCGCTGGGCGGCGGCTGATCATGCTGGACCTGCGGGGCACCGGTCAGTCGGCGGTGCCTGCCGACCCGGCGAGCTACCGGTGTGACCGCCTGGTCGATGACGTCGCCGCGCTGCAGGAGTACCTCGACCTTGAACGTATCGACGTACTGGCTCATTCGGCAGGCGCCAACATTGTGGTGCAGTACGCCGCGCGCCATCCGCTGCGGGTCGGCAAGCTGGTCTTGGTTACGCCGAGCACCCGCGCGGTGGGCCTGGCCGCCGGCAGCGAGATGCGACGCGAGATCGTCAACCTCCGCCGGGGCGAGCCCTGGTTCGCCGACGCGGCCGCCGCCTTCGAGCGGACCCAGGCTGGTTCGGATGCCGACGAGGACTGGGACGCGATCGTGCCGTTCTTCTACGGACGCTGGGACGCCACGGCCCAGGCCCACGCCGCCGCGGATGAAGAGCAGGTCAACCAGGAGGCGGCCGGCGTGTTCGGCGGGCCGGGCGCGTTCGGCCCGGAGGCCACCCGCGCGGCGCTCGCCGCGTTGTCCTCGCCCGTGCTGGTCCTCGCCGGTGAGGCGGACGCGAACACCGTTCCGCTGATCGCCGCCGAGTTCGCGGGACTGTTCCCCTGCGCCAAGCTGGTCGTCCAGCCAGGTGCCGGGCACTACCCCTGGCTCGACGACAGCGGCTGGTTCACCGCAGCCGTCGCGGGCTTCCTCGACGACCGCGGCTGAGGGCGGGCGCTGCCGTCCCGAAGCGAATGCCGGGCGTGACGCACACCCATTCTCAGGCGGGCTCCATCCCGTACCGGCTCATCAGCTCGCGCTCGGCCTCCCGGGTGGGCGGTTCGGGCCCGGCCCACAGCGCGTCCAGCTCGGCGAAGTAGGCGTCCATGGCCGGGGCGTGCAGTACCAGTAGCCGGGCCGGCTCGGCGCTCCGGTTGCCGAACGTATGACCCGCCCCGCGCGGCACCAGCAGGAAGTCCCCGGCCCCGCCTGCCAGTTCCGCCGAATCCAGCCAGAAGGTGATCGTGCCGTCCAGCACGAAGAACGCTTCCGAGCAGTTCACGTGCCGGTGCGGCGGCGGGGTGCGGGCCCCCGGCGGCACGGTCCGCTCCATCAGCGAGAAGTCGCCGCCCGTCTGGGCCGCCACCGCCTTGAACGCCATCACGTTCCCGCGCGCCCTCAACAGCCGCCCCTGTCCCGATGGAACAATGTCGCCCATGCTGTCTATCCTCTCAAGATGAGCGACCTGCTGGCCGACGCGAAGGCCGAGCTCTACCAGGCCGACCCGGACGACTTCATGGCCCGCCGCGCCGAACTCGTCGCCCAGGCCCGCGACGCGGGGGAGGCGGCCGCGGCCAAGCAGATCGGCACGCTGCGCAAGCCGACCCGGTCGGCCTGGGTGGTGAACCGCCTGGTCCGCGCCGATCCCGAGGTCACCGCCCGGCTGGCCGCGCTGTCCGCCGAGCTGCGCGACGGGGGACTGGACGGCGGGCGGATCCGGGAGCTGACCGCGGCCCGGGCCGAGCTGGTCGATGACCTCACCCGCCAAGCCCTCGATGACCTGCCCGCCGCGTCGGCGGCGGTCCGCGAGGAGGTGCGGGCCACCTTCGACGCCGCCCTGGCCGACCCCGAGGTGGCGGCGAACCTCGGCACCCTGGTCCGCGCCGCGCACTGGGCCGGCTTCGGCCTGGACCCAAGCGGCGCGCCGGCGCCGCCCCCGCCAGCTGCGAAAACCAAGAAACCCGCGCCGGCTGAGCCTAGTGCCGAGCGGGAACGCCGTCACCGCGAGAAAATCATTTCGGCCGAACGGGCCGTGGCTGAAGCCGACCGTGCCGCCGACGCCGCTAACGCGGCTGAGCGGAAGCTGGAGGACGCGGTCCGGCGGCTGGAAGCCGAGCTGGCGCAGGCCCGCCAGCAGCTCGCGGACGCCCGGCGGCAGGCCTACCGGGCCGAGTCGCAGCAGCAGCGGGCGGGCGAGACGCTCAACCGGCTCCGGGAGTAAACCTTCCGGGGTGGCCAGCGTCTCTATGACACATGAGGCCGCCGTGCTTTTTGCTTTCTGGAAGATTGTGCCGGAACGGAGGATCGGTGGACACGCTAACCGGGGTTGAACATCTAGCCGAGCCGGATGGGTTTCGTGATTTCGTCGAGGCGCGATCATCGGCCTTGCTGCGGTCTGGCTGGCTGCTGACGGGGGACTGGCCGAGCGCGGAGGACCTGGTTCAGACCGCGCTGGCCGCGACCTGGCCGCGCTGGTCCAGCCTGCGCAGGCAGGACGCGCCGGAGTTGTACGTACGCAAGATCATGGTGAACACCTTCCTGCGCTGGCGGCAGCGGCGCTGGAACGGCGAGATCGCGACCGGCCGGCTTCCCGAGACGCAGGCCTACGACGTGTTCGCGCAGGTCGATGCGCGCCAGTCGCTGCTCGCGGCGCTGGACCGGCTGCCCGCCAGGCAGCGGGCCGTGGTCGTGCTCCGCTATTTCGCCGACCAGACCGAGTCGCAGACCGCGGAAGCGATGGGCTGTTCGGTGGGTGCGGTGAAGTCTCATGCGTCCAAGGCGCTGGCCCGGCTGCGGGACGCGCCAGGCCTGGCCGAGCTGATGACCGGAGAGGTGGCGTCGTGAACACTGAGGAACGCAAGCTCGCCGACGTCCTGCACCGGATCACGCCTGAGCCACCGCGCCGGGTGACGGTCGAGCAGGTCGCGTACCGCCTGGTCAGCGAGCCCAAGCTCGGTCGTCAAACCCGGGGCCGGGAGTCTGCGGGTCCCCGGCCGCGGCGTCGTGGCCCGGTATTCAGCCGCGCCCTGGCGCCGGTGATGGCCGCGGCGGCCGTAGTCGTCATCGCCGGCGCCGGCGCCGGCATCGCGGTCCTGGCCAACTCGCACCACAACCCGCCGCCGTTGGCCGGCGGCGGGTCGGCCTCGTCGGCCAGTTCGTCCGCCTCGGCCTCGTCCTCGCCGACCCAGACGTCCTCCTCGACCCAGCAGACCACGTCCGGGACCGGCGTAGCCGGAGCGCCCTGGGACGCGAAGCTGATCGGCCACCAGGCGTTGGTCCAGGGCACGCTAGTAAGCGCCGACGGCTCGCTGTACGCGATCGGAAACACCAGCACGCTGGACCGGATCAACCCGGCCACGGGGGCCGTCGTGGCCTCGGTCCCGTACAACATGCCGGTCTGGAACCCGCCGGTCGTCGTCGGGAACACCGTCTGGGAGGTGTCGTCCTACAACGGCGGCAACATCGTCCTGCAGGGTTACAATGCCCGCACGCTGGCGCGAACCTCCTCGTTGCTGGTGCCGGCCATCGGCGCGGTCTCCATTGGCGGCCAGGGGGTGCTCACCAGCGGGCCCGACGGGGACCTGTACGTGGCCGCGGGCGAGACGGTGGCGGTGGTGAACCCGGCCATCCCCCAGGAGATCCACCGGATCCAGGTGCTCGCGGGTAAGACCAGTTCGGTGGCGGTCTCACCCGACGGGAGCAAGCTGTACGTCGGCACCGGATCGTCGACCTCGTTCCGGCTGGTGGTCTTCAACCTGCCCAGCGACACGATTGCCAACGAGTCCACCCTGACCTCCGGCGGCGCTGGCGGGAACCTGGTCGCGACCTCGGGCGGGGTCTGGGGCACGACCGGATCCGGGCACAGCGAGTGGGTCTGGTTCGCCCCGAACGGGAACCTGGCCCGGGCCGTCCAGGTCGGCCAGGGCGCGGGCGGCGGCTTGAGCTCGTTCCCCAGCTATAGCGGCGGCGTCGTCTGGGTCGGGGGCACGGGCAACGTGGTGTGCGCGAGCCCGGCGACCGGGCAGGTCCTGGCTAAAGCGGACATCGCGGCCGACCATGGCGTCGACCAGTACTTCGCCAGTCCCGTGGTATCCGCCGGCCAGGCTTACTCGTACTACCAGAGCGACGCGTCGCAGCAGACCGGCCTGGCCCGCATGACACCGCCCGCGGCCTGCACCGGCAACGTCAGCTCCTAGTGTCCGGCCTCGCCGCCACCCTTTCCTCGGGTGGCGGCGGGCCCGGCGGCGTCCCGTCGCCGAACGGCCGTCCGCCCAGCTCCTCGCGGTAGTGCGGGGTGGTCCAGCCGGACAGGTCCGGCCCGGCCGGGACGATCTTCGACGGGTTCAGGCCGGTGTGCACCTTGTAGTAGTGCTCCTTGGTCTGCTGAAAGTCGATCGTGTCGCCGAACCCCGGGGTCTGGAACAGGTCCCTGGCGTAGGCCCACAGCACCGGCATCTCGGTCAGCTTGTTCCGGTTGCACTTGAAGTGACCGTGGTAGACCGCGTCGAACCGGACCAGCGTGGTCCACAGCCGGACGTCGGCCTCGGTGATCGTGTCGCCGACCAGGTACCGCCGGGTCGCCAGCCACTCGGACAGCCAGTCCAGCCGGGCGAACAGGGTCCGGTAGGCGTCCTCGTAGGCGTCCTGGGTGCTGGCGAACCCGCACCGGTACACGCCGTTGTTCACGTCCCGGTAGACGCCGGCGCTGACCTCCTCGATCTCCTCGCGTAGCCGCTCCGGGTACAGGTCGGGCGCGCCCGCGCGGTGGTGTGCCGCCCACTCTTGCTCCAGGTCGAGGGTGATCTGCCGGAAGTCGGCGGTCAGCACCGCGCCGGCCGGGATGTCCACGATGGCCGGGACCGTCACGCCCCGCTCGTAGCCGGGCACGGCCTTCTCGTAGGCCTCGCGCAGCCAGTGGATGCCGAGCACCGGGTCGAGCCCGCCCGGGTCCAGGTCGAACGTCCAGCTCCGCCAGTCGTGTTCCGGCCCGCAGATGCCCATCGACAGCGCGCCCTCCAGCCCGAGCAGCCGCCGGACGATCATCGTCCGGTTCGCCCACGGGCACGCCCGCGCCACCACCAGCCGGTACCGCCCGGCCTGCGCCGGGAACGTCCCGTCCCGCCCGTCGGCCGTGATCCGCCCGTCCAGATAGCGGGTATCCCGGACGAATTCTCCCGAACCGCTCACTGTGTCTCCCGCTCGCTCTATTTTCTCGCTCGCCTCCGGGCCGCTCTCAAGGCGCCGCCTTCCCTCGTCGCTCGTCCCTCGCGCCTGGGGTGGGTTCGCGGGGAAAATACAGTCCAGGCGGCGCCGCGGCCCTTTGGCTCGCGAGGGTGCCGACGCTATCTCACCCGCCCGCGCGCGGCCTCGCCCGCGCTCACCGCCCAGCTCGTCCCGCGGTCGCCGTCGGCCTGGCCATCTTCCTGGTGCGGGCGGCCCGCCGCCAGTCTCAAGATCAGACTGACAGGATTAGTTAGGTTAGCCTAAGCTAAGTTGCCTGCCATCCGGAACGTATGGCATGACGCTGACCAGGTGAGAGGGTATCTCAATATGAGGCGCTGGCCGACCGTCGTCCTGGCCCTGGCCGTGTGCGCGGTGCTCGGGGGCTGCAGCTCATCGGGCTCCGACCCGTCGTCCGGGTCAACGATCACGCTGTACAGCGGCCAGCACGAGCAGACGGTCAACGGGCTGGTGACCGCGTTCGAGAAGCAGACGGGCATTACCGTCAACGTCCGCAACGACGACGAGGACACGCTGGCCAACCTGATCGCGGTCCAGGGCTCGCACTCACCCGCCGACGTGTTCTACACCGAGAACTCGCCCGCCCTGGAGTTCCTGCAGGAAAAGGGCCTGCTCGCCCCGGTGCAGGCCAGCACGCTGGCCCGCACCCCGGCCAAGTACAACTCGGCCGCCGGTGACTGGGTGGCGGTCTCCGCGCGGGTCAGCCTGCTCATCTACAACCCCTCGCTGATCGCCAAGAGCCAGCTGCCGACCTCCGTCATGCAGCTCGCCGACCCGAAGTACCAGGGCAAGTTCGCCTTCGCGGCCGGGGAAACCGACTTCCAGCCGATCGTCACCTCGGTGGTCAAGACCTACGGCCAGGCCGCCGCGCTGCGCTGGCTCGACGGCATCAAATCCAACGCCGCCAGCCACCTCGTCCCGGACAACGAGACGATCGCCAACGAGGTGAACCGCGGTCAGGTCGCCTTCGGCGTCATCAACCAGTACTACTGGTACCGGCTGCGGGCCGAGATCGGCGCGTCGGCCATGCATTCGCAGCTCGCGTACTTCGCCCCGCGCGATCCTGGATACGTGATCAACGTCTCCGGCGCGGCGGTGCTGAAGTCGAGCAAACACCAGGCCGCGGCGCAGAAGTTCCTGGCCTTCCTGGTCAGCCCGCAGGGCCAGGACGTCATCGCCCGGGCGGAAGGCAACGAGCAGAGCTATGAGTACCCGCTCGCGGACGGGGTGACGACCTCGGCGCCGGAGACCCCGTTCAGCCAGCTCCAGCCGAACCCGATCACGATCGCCGAGCTCGGTGACGGTTCGGCGGCCATCGCCCTGCTGCGCCAGGCGGGACTGCTGTGAGCCGTCCGGGCGCCAGCCGATGACCGCGGGCACGCTGACCGATCGGCCCGTCGAGCAGGCCGCCAGCCCCCCGCGGCGCGCGCAGCGCCCGGTGGCCCTGCTCACGGTCAGCTACCTGGTGGCCGCGATCCTGGCCCTGCCGCTGGTCTTCCTGCTCATCGAGGCCCAGGGCGCCGGAACCGCCGAGGTGGCCCACCTGATCTTCCGGCCGCTGACCGGCACCCTGCTGTGGAACACGGTCCGGCTCACGGTCGTGGTCACCGTGGCCTGCGCGGTGCTCGGGACCGCCGCCGCCTGGTGCGTCGAGCGGACCGACCTGCCTGGCCGCCGGGCGTGGGCGGTGCTCGTGGTGGTGCCGCTCGCCATTCCCGACTTCGTGGTGAGCTTCGGCTGGAACTCCCTATGGACCTGGGCGCACGGCTTCCGCGGCGCGGTCCTGGTCATGACCCTGGCCGTCTACCCGCTGGTCTACCTGCCGGTCGCGGCCAGCCTGCGCAGCGCTGACCCCGGCCAGGAGGAGGTGGCCAGGAGCCTGGGTTCCGGCCGGGTCAAGACCTTCGTCCGGATCACGCTCGGCCAGGCCAAGGGCGCTATCCTCGGCGGTTGCCTGCTGGTCACGCTGGTCCTGCTGGCCGAGTACGGCGCGTTCGAGATCGTCGGCTACCAGACCTTCACCACCGAGATCTTCACCGAGTTCAACAGCTACAGCCTCGCCGCCTCCTGCGCGCTGTCCCTGGTGCTCGTGCTGCTTAGCCTGCTCGTCCTGGCCGGGGAGGGGGTGCTCCGCGGCCGGGGCCGGGTCAGCCGGTCCGGTCCGATGACCCAGCGCCACAGCCCGCCGCTGCGGCTGGGCTGGACCCGCTGGCCGGTGCTGGCCCTGTTCGCCGCGCTGGTCCTGCTCGCGCTGGGCGTCCCGGTCGGGTCGTCCCTGTACTGGATTGCGGACGGCCTGCCGCCCGCCCTGTCTGGCGGGGCCAACGTCTCGCTGCTCGACGCCGCCGGGCACACGGCCCTGTACGGCGGGGCGGCGGGCGCCCTGGCCACGGTCATGGCCGTCCCGGTGGCCCTGCTGGCCATCAGGCACAGCGGGCGGATGCGGCACGCCCTGGAACGCAGCACCTATCTGGTCCTGGGCATGCCCGGCGTGGTCATCGCGTTCGCCCTGTCCTACTTCACCGAGCGTTACGCGGCCGGGTTCGGGTACGGGACGTCGATGCTGCTCATCGCCTGCTACGCGATCATGTTCTTCCCGCTGGCGCTGGTCGGGGTCAAGGCATCGCTGGCCCGGGCGCCGGTCAGCCTCGACGAGGTGGCCAGGTCCCTGGGCCAGCGCCGGCTGGCCGTGCTGCTCCGGGTTACCCTGCGGCTGGCCGGGCCGGGCCTGGTCGCCGCGTTCTGCCTGGTCTTCCTGTCCGCGGTCACCGAACTCACCGCCACCTTGCTGCTGATCCCGACCGGAACGCAGACCCTGGCCACGCAGTTCTGGGCCTATGAGTCGAACCTCTCCTACAGCCAGGCCGCGCCCTTCGCCCTGGTCATGATCATCGTCGCGGCTGTGCCAAGCTATGTCCTGGGCCGGTTCTTCAATCGCCCAGTTCAAGCGCGAGGATGAGGGGAATGCGGCAAGTCGCGGTGATCGGCCTGTACAAGGCCTTCGGGACGCACCCGGTGCTGACCGGCGTGGACCTCGAGGTGCCGGCGGGGTCGCTGACCGCGATCCTCGGACCGTCCGGCAGCGGGAAGACCACGTTGCTGCGGCTGCTGGCTGGCTTCGAACGCGCCGACGTCGGCACGATTAGCATCGGCGACAGTCTGGTCGACGGTCCCGGCGTCTACGTCGCGCCGGAACGGCGCCGCATCGGATACGTCCCGCAGGAAGGCAGCCTGTTCCCGCACCTGACCGTCGAGGCCAACGTCGGGTTCGGCCTGGCCGCCCGGGACCGCCGGGCCGGCCGGGCGGCCAGCATGCTGGAGATGGTGGGCTTGGCCGGGCTCGGCCCGCGGTACCCGCACCAGCTGTCCGGCGGCCAGCAGCAGCGCGTCGCGCTGGCCCGGGCCCTGGCCATCGAGCCGGCCGTGGTGCTGCTCGACGAGCCGTTCGCCTCCCTCGACGCGCACCTGCGGGCCAGCGTCCGGGCCGACGTCCAGGACATCTTCCGCCGGGCCGGCACCACCGCCGTGCTCGTGACCCACGACCAGGACGAGGCCCTGTCGGTGGCCGACCGGGTCGCGGCCCTACGCGACGGGACGATCGCGCAGTACGCCGCCCCCGAGGACCTCTACTGCCGCCCGGTCGACCCCGGCCTGGCCAGCTTCGTCGGCGAAGCCAACCTGCTCGAGGGCGTGCTCAACGGCGCCGTGGTCAAGACGCTGCTCGGCAACCTCCCCCTAGACCCCGCCGCCCCCGCGCTCGGCACCGCCGACCAGGTCACCGTCCTGATCCGCCCCGAGCACATCGAACTCGCCCCCGCCGACCACCCCCTCGCCCCCAACGCCCTGCCCGCCCCCGACGGCGCGCCGACCGCAGACGGCCTGCCCGGCCGGGTCACGTCCTACGGTTACCACGGCCACGACGCCGTCCTCCACGTCCAGCCCGACCGTGCCCCCGACGACCGCACCCTCGTGGTCCGCATCATCGGCGGCCCCCACCTCCCGGTCGGCTCCCCGGTCACCCTCCGCGCCCGCGGCCCCGTCTTCGCCTGGCCCCGCGACTAGTTCCCAGCCCAGCTGCACCCCGGGCCCGGGCAGTTCGCCGTCGGGTGAGGACCGCTGGCGCACGGCTCTCGGTCAGAAAGCGGCACTCAAGACGCGGGCCTTCGCGCGCACGGGGATGTTTGCCATGCGATGCCGGAACTGACAAGCTTTCGGCCATTGTCCGGTGGGTCAGCGACACGGTGGCTCAGCGACGGGGGTTGCTTATGGCGGCGGGTGCTCGGCGGTCGGCCCGCGTGTTCCGCTGGGCCGTGGCCGCGGTCCTCGCCTCCGGCTTGACCGTAGCCGTCATCGCCCCTTCAGCCGCGGCCAGCGACGCCCGCCCCGCCGCGACCGGGCCGGTCGGCGTGCAAGCCAAGGCGGCCGCGATCGCGCTCGCGTCGACCGGCCAGGTGCTGTGGAGCCGGGACCTGAATACCGAGGTCCCAATGGCCAGCATCACCAAGGTGATGACCGCGCTGGTCGTGATCAGGGCGGGCCATCTGGGCCGGCGGATCACCGTCCCGTCCGCCGTAATCGGGTACGTCGAGGAGCACGACGCCAGCAGCGCGGGCCTGCTCCCGGGGGACACCCTGACCGCCAGCCAGTTGCTGGAGGCGCTCCTGCTGCCTTCCGGCGCCGACGCCGCCTACACCCTGGCCGAGGCCTACGGGCCTGGTCTCCGCGCGTTCATCGCCAAGATGAACACCACGGCGAAGCTGCTCGGCATGACCCGTACGCACTTCAGCAACTTCGACGGGCTGCCCTATCCGACCGGGTACTCGACCTACTCGACCCCGGCCAACCTCCTCAAGCTCGGCCGGGTGGCGATGACCTCGGCGGTCTTCCGCTCGATCGTGGACCGGCGCTCCTACCGGGTCGCGTCGGGCTCCGGGCATCACGCGTACTTCTGGGCGAACCTCAACCCCCTGCTCGGCGTGTACCGGGGCGCGATCGGCATCAAGACCGGGTACACCCCGGCCGCGGGGCACTGCCTGCTGTTCGAGGTCACCCGGGGCGGCCGTTCGTTCATCGGGGTCAACCTCGACAGCCCCGGCGTGGGCACCACGGTCAACGGCGCAGACGCGACCCGGATGCTGAACTGGGCCTTCAGCCTGCCCGGCCGCTAATCACGATCGCGATCCGCCTCGACACGAATGCGCTCGGAACAGGCGAAATGCTTGACGAGCCCGCTGGCCAGCCGGAATCATCGTAGGCCTTGTGCGCTAGTGAACCGCATGTACGTCAGATTCCGCGGATCGGAGAACGGAACATGAGGGGATTCAAGAACTTCCTGATGCGGGGCGACGTGATTGTCGTCGCGGTGGGCCTGGTCATAGCCCTCGCGTTCAGCGCCCTGATCGCTGCCTTCACGAGCAATATCATCAACCCGATTATCCAAAGCTTCACGGGCGGCAAGAACGGATTCGGGGTGGAGATCCGGTCCGGCAACCCCAAGACGCTCGTGGATTTCGGCGCCTTCATCTCCGCGATCATCTATTTCGTCATCTTCGTGGCCGTGGTGTACTTCCTCATCGTGGTGCCGTACAAGATGGTTCAGGCCCGGCGCGGGCAAGTGGTCTTCGGTGACCCCGCGCCCGTGAAGACCTGCCCCGCGTGCCTGTCCAGCGACCTTCCGGCCGCCGCCTCCAAGTGCAAGTACTGCGGCACGGAGCAGCCGCCCGTCGCCCCCGACCCGGTCGGGGCACCGTAGCGCCGTGGCAGGAAAGGTGGGGTATTCGTCATTGCTGCCACCTGGTCGCGGGCGGCACACTGACATGCATGCGTACGGTCCTGATCGTCCTGTTCGACGGGGTGCAGAGCCTGGACGTGACCGGCCCGCTGGAGGTATTCGCCGGAGCCAACCGCTGGCAGTCCGGCCGGGACCATAGCCTCGCGGGACCCAACGGCCCTAACGGGCCCGCGTACCAGATCCGCACGGCCAGCCTGGGCGGCCGCCCGGTGCGAACCTCCAGCGGGCTGCGCCTCGCGCCCGATGAAAGCCTCCGCCGGGACGAAAGCCTCCGCCGGGACGAAAGCCTCCGCCCGGACAAAAGCCTCCGCCGGGACGAAAGCCTCCGCCGGGACGAAAGCGGCCCGGATGTGCTGCTCGTGCCGGGCGGCGAGGGCACGCGGGACGCCGATCCGGACCTCGTCGCCTGGCTGAGCACGCACGGTCCCCGCGCCCGGCGGCTGGTCTCGGTCTGCACCGGCGCGTTCCTCCTGGCTGAGGCGGGCCTGCTGGACCGGCGCCGGGTCACCACCCACTGGGCCTACTGCGCCACGCTCGCGGCCAGGTTCCCCGAGATCACCGTCGACCCGGACCCGATCTTCGTCACCGACGGGCACGTCACCACCTCCGCCGGGGTCACCGCCGGGATCGACCTGGCACTGGCCCTGGTCGAGGACGACCTGGGCCGGGACGCGGCGCTGGACATCGCCCGGCATCTGGTGGTGTTCCTGCGCCGCCCGGCCAACCAGGCCCAGTTCAGTACCCAGCTCGCCGCCCAGCTGGCCGACCGCGAGCCGCTGCGTGAGGTGCAGCGGTGGATCGCCGACCACCCGTCCGCCGACCTGTCCGTCGAGACGCTGGCCAGCCTGGCCAGCCTGTCCCCGCGCCAGTTCGCCCGCGCGTTCGCCGCGGAGGTCGGGATGCCGCCCGGCCGCTACGTCGACCGGGTCCGGCTCGAGACCGCCCGCCGCCGGATGGAAGACACCGCCGACGGCGTGGAGGAAACCGCCCGCCGGTGCGGCTACGGCACGCCCGAGGCCATGCGGCGCGCCTTCGTCCGCGCGCTCGGCGTCAGCCCGGCCGAGTACCGCCGCCGCTTCCGCCCCGTCCCCGCCCACCATTGAAAAGGAGAGTCATGCAGATCGTGATCGTGCTCTACGACCGGTTCACCGCCCTGGACGCGGTCGGCCCGTACCAGGTGTTCAGCAGCCTGCCCGGCGCGCAGGTGGTCTTCGCCGCCGAGCAGGCGGGCCGGGTCAGCGACGACGAGCGGAGCCTGCACCTGTCGGCCGAGGCCGCGCTCGCCGACGTCCCCAGCCCGGATGTCCTGGTCGTCCCCGGCGGCCCCGGCCAGCACGACCAGATGGACGACGGCCCCCTGCACGACTGGCTCCGGGCCGCCGACCGGGGCACCACCTGGACCACGTCGGTGTGCACCGGATCGCTCGTCCTGGCCGGCGCCGGACTGCTGAACGGCCGTCGTGCCACCTCGCACTGGCTCGCCCTGGGAGAGCTCGGGCAGCACGGCGCGGTCCCGGTCAGCGAGCGGGTGGTATTCGACGGCAAGTACGTGACCGCCGCGGGCGTGTCGGCCGGCATCGACATGGGCCTGGCCCTGGCTGGCCAGATCGCCGGCGACGAGGCCGCCCAGGCCATCCAGCTCGGCATCGAGTACGACCCCCAGCCCCCCTACGACGCGGGCTCCCCGGACCGCGCCCCCGCCGGCATCGTCAGCACCATGCGCTCCCGCAGCCGCTTCATCCTCACCGGTTCCTGACTTCCAAGCACCAGAGGGCTAGGCCGTCAGCGCCGCGATCACGTAGCGTGAAGGCGTGCCCGAGCCAAGCGAGTCAGCTGAGGCAGGTGAGCCGCTGCGTCGCTGGGTGAAGCTGCTCGACCAGGACCGCTGCATCGGCTGCCACGCTTGCACGACGGCCTGCAAGTCCGAGAACGAGGTCCCGCTCGGCGTCACCCGGACCTACGTGAAGTCGGTCGAGGTCGGGACGTTCCCGCAGGTCCGGCGCGCGTTCCAGGTCACCAGGTGCAATCAGTGCGCCGACGCGCCGTGCGTGTCGGCCTGCCCGACGCAGGCCATGTACCGGCGTGACGACGGCATCGTCGACTTCGACAAGCAGATCTGCATCGGCTGCAAGGCGTGCATCGCCGCTTGCCCCTACGACGCGATCTTCATCAACCCGGAGGACAACTCCGCCGAGAAGTGCAACCTGTGCGCGCACCGCCTGGAGATCGGCCTGGAGCCGGCCTGCGTCACGGTCTGCCCCACCCAGGCGATCCTGGTCGGCGACCTGAACGACCCGGACTCCGCGGTGGCGGAAATCATCAACACCGAGCCGGTCACCGTCCGGCGTCCGGAGAAGGGCACCCGGCCCGGGGTGTTCTACAAGGGCGCGCACCAGGCGACGCTGGATCCGCTGGCCGCCCGCCGCCCCGACGGCGGGCTGTTCGCCTGGGCTACCCAGGGCGGCGAGCACGACCCGGGTTACGTCGGTGCCGGCCACCCCGGCCGCCCGAACTCCAGTGCCGAGGCGTTGCTGTCCTACGACGTGGGCCACCACGCCCCCTGGGGCTGGCGGGTCAGCCTGTACACCTGGACCAAGAGCGTGGCCGCCGGCGGCCTGCTGGTCCCGCTGCTCCTGGTGCTGGCAGGCCGGCTGGGCTGGGCCAGCCCGGCCGCCCGGTGGGCGGCGCCCGGCGTGGCCCTGGGCTTCCTCGGCCTGACCGGGCTGCTGCTGATCTGGGACCTGCGCCACCCGATGCGGTTCTACCTGATCTTCACCCGGCCGCACTGGCGCAGCTGGCTGGTCCGCGGCTCGTTCATCATCGGCGCCTACGCCGCCGCCGTCGCGCTGTACCTGCTCGGCTCGCTGGTCGGCTCGGTGGTGCTCCGCCAGGTGGCGGCGGGTTTCGCCATCCCGCTCAGCCTGGCCACGGCCTGTTACACGGCCTACCTGTTCGCCCAGGCCCGCGCCCGTGACCTGTGGCAGAGTCCGCTGCTCGGCCCGCACCTGGCCGTGCAGGCGGTGCTGGCCGGCGCGGCGGCCACGCTGGCCTTCACCTCCTGGCTCGGCCCGCGGCCGGCCACGACCGGCGCCGAGGTGCTGCTGGCCGCGGCCGCCGCCGCGCACCTCCTGCTGGTCGGCAGCGAGATCACCGTGGGGCATCCCACCGAGCACGCGCACCTGGCGGCCGCCGCGATGACCACGGGCCGTTTGGCCAAATTCTTCTGGCCTGGGCTGGCCGGCGCGGCCGTGGCCGTCGGCGCGCCCTGGATCGGCCCGGTCGCCATCCCGTTCGCCCTGCTCGGGCTGCTCGCCTACGAACACGCCTACGTGCAGGCCGGCCAGTCCGTCCCGCTCGCCTAGCCCGGAGGACGGCATGACCGACGACATCAACGAGATCGCGCAGCGGGTCTCGGCCGCGCGCGCGGCCACCGAAGCGCGCGGCGAGACGTTCTACCCCGGCGCCAGCCGCGTGCACCTGGCCGCGTTCCCGCCCATCGAGCGCTGGGACGACTGGGTGGAGCTGTCCTCCCGGGCCTGGCCGGCCCGCGAAGAGCGGCACTACATGCTGGTCCCGACCACCTGCTTCAACTGCGAGTCGGCGTGCGGGCTGCTGGCCTACGTCGACCGCGACACCCGGCAGGTGCGCAAGTTCGAGGGCAACCCCGAGCATCCCGGCTCCCGCGGCCGCAACTGCGCCAAGGGCCCGGCCACCATCAACCAGGTCACCGACCCCGACCGGGTGCTGTACCCGCTGCGGCGCGCCGGCCGGCGCGGCGAAGGGAAGTGGGAGCGGATCAGCTGGGACGAGGCCCTGGACGCGATCGCCGGCCGGATCCGCCGGGCCCTGCAGGAGGGCCGCCACAACGAGATCATGGTGCACATGGGCCGCCCGGGCGAGGACGGCTACACCGAACGGGTGCTGGCCAGCTGGGGTGTCGACGGGCACAACTCGCACACCAACGTGTGCTCCAGCGGCGGCCGGGCCGGGTTCCAGTTCTGGATGGGCATCGACCGGCCCAGCCCCGACCACGAGCACGCCAAGGTCATCTACCTGATCAGCTCCCA
>Ga0210383_10002176_pt1 | contig 17739 bp, 17 predicted proteins | sample IncBWC14OmetaG_FD_160072 | JGI IMG/M metagenome (GOLD analysis project Ga0210383, IMG submission 160072) | Forest soil microbial communities from Barre Woods Harvard Forest LTER site, Petersham, Massachusetts, United States - Inc-BW-C-14-O ...
AAAACGGGAAAAGGAGCAACTCGAACTGCTCGCCAATCGCTTGCAGGGTGATTTGGCTGCGCTCTCGCTCGAAGCCGTCTCCGGCAGCGCAGCTAGCGGCAATGCGGCTGGTGGAACGGCTGCCGCCACAGGTTTGGCGGTCGGACAACAATTGATGGCGCAGCTTCGCGAGACGAAGCCGGTAGGCCGGCTTGTAATTAATATCGAAGGGGTGCTCAAGGGCCGGCCGGGCGGCCCCGGCGATGTGCTCGTCAGGAATGGCGATAAGCTGCTGGTACCGAAGAAGACCCAGGAGATCACGGTTTTGGGCGAGGTGCAGAGCCCGACTTCACATGTGTTCCAGTCAGGACTTACACGTGCCGACTACATTGCCAGAAGCGGAGGGACCACTCAGAAGGCGGATCTAAAGCGCATATATATAGTGCGCGCGAATGGCGATGTCGTTTCCGGCGAACGCTCGGGATGGTTCAGACGCTCCCGATCGGTGGAAATGCGTCCCGGCGACACGATCGTCGTACCTCTTGACACCGAGCGCGTCAGGGCGCTGCCGCTTTGGACGGCGGTTACAACGATTATTTATAACTTGGCCGTCGCATTCCTAGCGGTTCATAGCGCGACGTAACGCGTAGTGAAAAACCTGGGTCTGCGTCTGCGCACGACATTGCGCGTTGACACTCATGGTTAGCTCTGTGTACAGTTCTTGCTGCGTTCAATAACTGAACACAGTGCCTATGCTGGTAATTGCAGATGAAAGACAATACTTCGCGGCGATTAAAATGTATGACGAGGTCAAACAATGCTGTCGGATGAAGTCCGTTACAGCTTGCTGCGGCTTCTCGAGGCAAATCCGACGATGAGCCAACGAGATGTCGCCAGGCAATTGGGCATGAGTCTCGGCAAGGTAAATTTCTGCGTTCAAGCACTAGTCGAGAAAGGCTTGCTCAAGGCTACGAATTTTAAGAACAGCCAACACAAGGCTGCCTATATGTACTTTCTGACTCCGCGTGGAATGGAAGAAAAAGCGAAAGTTACCGCACGTTTTCTTAAACAAAAAGTGCAAGAGTACGAGGAGTTGCGCGCTGATATCGCGCGGATCCGGGTAGAGGTACGGCGCAATTCACGACGCTAGCACCGGCCGCAATTGCGTCGGGCGACCACTATGGATGAGAGGTGAATTGTGAATTCAAAGCAACCGATCACGATCGAGGGCGGAGACGGGATCGACATTGTCGCCATCCTCGGCGTGATGTGGCGATACCGGTACGTCATCGTATCGGTGTCGATTCTGTTCGCGCTAATCTCTGTGTACATCGCGTTGACGGCAAAGGAAAGTTTCCGCGCCGAAGTAGTCGTAACCGAGGTTCACGAAAATGGCTTGTCTGATACGCCAGGATTTGCTGGGCAACTCGGAGGGCTTGCAGGTCTAGCCGGGTTGAAAGTGGGAGGCGGCGCGGATGCGAGTGCCCAGGGAATCTTGGCGTCTCGACACCTGATCGAGGAGTTCGTTAAGAGCCACAATCTGGTATCTCTATTGACGTCGCAGTCGGGAAAGCGGGCAACGCTTTGGTTCGCCGTCAAGCGATTTCAGGAACTAGTAGTCACAGTTCACGACGATCAGCTCAAGGGTTTAACCACTATCACGATTGACTGGTTTGATCCGGCGACCGCGGCGAAGTGGGCAAATGATTTCGTTGCGCTTGCCAATAATCTCATCCGTACCTCCGTTATTGATGATGCTACCCGGAATGTTGGCTATCTCAACGCGCAGATCGCGAAGACGCAGTCGGTTGAGATTCAGCGCACTATGTACAATTTGATCGAGAGTCAAACGAAGAGGCTAATGCTCGCCAATGGTCGCAGCGACTATGCCTTTAAGATCGTCGATCCGGCAGTTGCGCCGGAGATTCGACACAGTCCTAAGCGTACGCTCTTGGTTCTGTCCGGGACGGCTCTGGGATTTTTCGTAGGCTGCCTGTCCGCGCTCGGTCTTGACGTTTTTCGCAGGCGTAAACTCATACAGTGATTACCTCGCCATCCAACGCTACCTACCTTGCATTGCTGTTGCGGCTCTGGCGTCATCTCGGTAGACATCGCCGCAGACAGGTAATTCTCATCGTCGCGCTCATGTTCGTCGCCGCATTGGCTGAAGTCGTGAGTTTGGGATCGGTTTTGCCGTTCGTGGGTATATTGGCGGCGCCGGAAATCGTCTGGAAGCATCGCCTGCTCGCGCAGATTTCGCGTTCCGTCGGCATTTTCAACTCCGATGGACTAATTTTGCCGTTGACACTTGCATTTGTGGCCGCAGCACTTTTTGCCGGAGCAATTCGTGTTTTACTCTTGTGGGTAAGCACACGATTTACTTTTGCGGCAGGAGCGGATCTGAGCATGGAAGTGTACCGGCGGACTCTTTACCAACCGTATAGCGTCCACTTGACGCGCAGCAGCAGTGAGGTCATCAGTGGTATCGCAAATAAAGTCGGGGGGGTCGTGCTCGGCGTTCTATTGCCAGCGTTGACGCTGCTGAGTTCCGTTGTCCTGGTATTGGCCCTGACGGCTGCGTTGATCACGATCAATCCGTCCGTGGCATTGGTCGCTTCAGTCGGCTTCGGAGGTGGTTACGCCGCGATCACTTGGGTGTCGCGCCGCCGGTTGTATAAGAATAGCCTGCGCATCGCTCGCGAGCAGACGCAGCTGATCAAAGCGCTGCAGGAGGGATTGGGCGGAATTCGTGATGTGCTGCTAGACGGCACTCAGCCGGTCTATTTCGCCATTTACAGTCGCGCCGATCAATCATTGCGTCAGGCTCTCGGCGACAACGTATTTATCGCGCAAAGTCCGCGTTTCGCGATTGAAGCTTTGGGCATGGTTTTGATCGCGGCACTAGCCTATGGACTGAGCCGGCAACCTGGCGGTGTCGCTACGGCTCTGCCAGTACTCGCGGCACTTGCGGTGGGGGCCCAACGATTGCTTCCGGCGCTGCAACAAGGATTCGTCGCTTGGGCTGCTATTGCGGGTAGTCATGCCTCGCTGGCCGACACCGTCGAACTGCTCGATCAAACCCTGCCACTTGAATCATTACACCCCGCGCCTGAGCCGCTTCCATTTCTGGAATCGATTCGCTTTGAGTCCGTACGCTTTCGCTACAACGTCGATGGACCGTGGGTACTGGATGGTTTCGATCTTACTATCCGTAAAGGAGATCGGGTCGGACTTGTTGGAATTACAGGCAGCGGCAAGAGTACGGCGTTGGATCTTCTGATGGGTCTATTGATACCTTGCGAGGGTCGACTGCTGGTGGACCAGTATCCGATATGCGGCCCGAGTGTTCGCGCCTGGCAGCGAACCATCGCCCATGTGCCTCAGAACATTTATCTCTCCGACAGCACACTGGCTGAAAATATTGCCTTTGGCGTATCCCGCGAGAAGATTGACCTAGAGCGTGTGCGCAATGCAGCGCGTCAGGCGCAGATAGCGGATTTTATAGAAGGCCGGCGGGAAGGATATGATGCGTTGGTAGGCGAACGTGGGGTTAGGCTTTCCGGAGGCCAACGGCAGCGCATTGGCATTGCTCGAGCGCTTTACAAACGGGCGAGCGTCCTGATCCTCGATGAGGCCACGAGCGCCCTCGACAACGCGACGGAACGCTCTGTAATGGACTCCATCGACGGTCTCGACCGAGACCTTACCGTGTTGCTCATCGCGCATCGACTTTCGACCGTCAGGCGCTGCGATAACATCGTGGAACTCGCGCAGGGTCGAGTCAAAGCCCAAGGTTCCTACGATCAATTGATTGAGCGCAGTTCGACCTTTCGAAAGATGGCGCAGTACACTACAACTCCCGGATAGGCATTGCGTAACTAATGTTCGACGACAAATCCATATTGATAACGGGCGGCACCGGGTCTTTCGGTCGCCAATACGTCAAGACCTTGTTGGAAAGGCATTCGCCAAAAAAGCTGATCGTCTATTCTCGTGATGAGCTTAAGCAGTACGAAATGGAGCAGGAGTACTCGCAAGACTGCATGCGCTATTTTCTTGGCGACGTTCGCGATCGGGATCGCCTCATTCAGGCGATGAACGGGGTAGATTTTGTGATCCATGCGGCGGCACTGAAGCAAGTACCCGCGGCCGAATACAACCCAATGGAGTGCATAAAGACAAACATTCATGGGGCGGAAAACGTCATCCACGCGGCGTTGGCGAACAACGTGGAGAAGGTAATTGCGCTCTCTACGGACAAGGCAGCTAACCCGATCAACTTGTACGGGGCGACTAAACTCGTCTCCGATAAGCTATTTGTTGCGGCAAATAATATTGCGGGCGGCCATCGTACTCGATTTTCCGTCGTCCGTTATGGAAACGTAGTTGGCTCTCGTGGTTCCGTAGTGCCATTTTTTAGGAAGCAGATTGAAGGCGGTTGCACTTATCTTCCAATTACGGATGTTGGAATGACTCGATTTTGGATCACGCTGCAACAGGGTGTCGATTTCGTCCTTCAAAATTTTAGGCGAATGCATGGTGGAGAAATTTTTGTCCCAAAGATTCCATCGGTTAGAGTGGTTGATCTCGCCAGCGCAATGGCTCCTTATCTTCCCCAGAAGATTGTGGGTATTCGCCCCGGGGAAAAGATGCACGAAGTGATGTGCCCAGCGGACGACTGGCATTTGACTCTGGATTTCGCGGATCATTACGTTATCAAACCGACGATTCAGTTTGCTGGTGTTGTGGATTTTTCAGTGAGCCGGCTGCAGGAGCTTGGACAGCCGGTGGCGCCGGGATTTGAATTCCATTCCGGTAGGAACGTTCGATTCCTTTCAATCGAGGAAATCACGGCCATGAATCAGTTGGCTGAGATCAAATGATTCCATACCCTCGAAAAGGTATGAGCGAAGCTGATGTTCAGGCGGGGCTGGCAGCTGCTTTTTGAACTGAAAACCGCTAAATACGCCGATTGACAGTCACGTCGAAAGTTTCGTATTATCTGCGTTCAAGTAATGAACGCACGCCATTGATTGCCCGCAATCCGGTTCCTCTAAGTCAACGCGAGGCGTTGACACTACGATTTGAGAACGCAAGGTCGGCATAAATGGCTAGTTGGTACCTTATTCGAACGAAGCCGGCGCGTGAAGCGCTCGCTCAGGCCAATTTGGCCCGGCAGGGCTATCGGGTATATTTCCCGCAGATCGCAGGAGCAATACCTGGATGCGGAAGTCCGCTGTTTCCGCGTTACCTGTTCATTAACCTGGATGTGCGTTCACAAGCCATTGGTCCCGTGCGTTCGACTGTTGGGGTGGCCAACGTTGTGCGCTTCAGCGACGAGTATGCAGTTGTACCTGATTCCGTGATCGACGAGTTGCGGCGGCGAGCTGACCCGAAGACAGGCGAGCATCACCTGAGTGTCACAGCCGAGATTGCGCCAGGGTCACCAGTGCGCATCGTTCGAGGTGTGTTCGCCAGGCTAGAGGGCGTATTCCAGCGAAAGTCAGGCGATGCGCGCGTCATCGTCCTCCTGAGCGTCCTTGGCAGGCGCACTCCGGTCAAAGTCCCGGCCGAGAGTGTGCTGTCGCTGACGACACGACGATCGTGCCTTACGAAATCCGGGGAAGCGCGCAATGCTTTTGGATGAGTCGGGCTACAATCTGCCAAATCCAGTCAACGCCAAAGCTGCGTACATGCACCTCCTGACATCACGGCGACTTGAGCACAAAGCTGCATTGACGGCGACCTCTTTCGACGAAAGATGCGAGAATATGGACAGTTGGGGGCCGCTATGTGCGGATCCGTGAGGCGGCATAGCCGTTCGTAGGCGTGTCGGCTATTTTCGCCACCGGGATGGCCGGCCTTGGGAGGCCGCGAGTCCTTGAAAGTGATGCGAATGCCTTCGGGCGTGCTTCGCAGGCGGTAGCGTGTCTGACTTGTGCGATGCCCGTCTTCGCACGGACCGACGGCAAATGACTCGCACCTGACTCTTGAGCTTTTGGAGCAATAAATGATCAAGGCGAGAAGATGGTTCTCCGACAGTGTCGACATTGCGGCGAGCCGGCTAGGGGAGATTGGGCGGCGGGCGCTCGCGAAGATCGCCGCTATTAACGATTTTGCTGATCTCAAGTGATTCCGTATGGCAGGCAGGACGTCACGGACGCCGACATTGAGGCGGTTGTGAGGATTTTGCGGTCTGATTTCCTGACGCAAGGCCCAACAGTTCCGCGCTTCGAGCGTGCAGTAGCCGGTAGGGTTGGCGCTCAGCATGCCGTTGCGGTCAATAGTGCTACATCCGCGTTACATATAGGTTGTATGGCGCTCGGCCTTGGTCCGGGAGATCGTCTTTGGACCGTGCCGAATACCTTCGTGGCATCTGCAAACTGCGGGCGGTACTGCGGCGCCGAAGTGGATTTTGTCGACATAGATCCCGACACGTGGAATATGAGCATCACAGGGCTTGCGGAAAAGCTAAGGAAGGCCAAAGCGAGCGGACGCCTGCCAAAGGTGATCGTGCCGGTACATTTCGCCGGTCAGCCGACCGAACAGGAAGCGATCTGGAGTTTGGCGAAGGACTATGGATTTGCGGTGCTGGAAGACGCGTCTCATTCCATCGGGGCATCACGGAACGCGGAACCCGTTGGAAGTTGCCAGTGGTCTGACGTCACCGTCTTCAGTTTCCATCCAGTCAAGATCATCACGACCGGTGAAGGTGGCATGGCGGTCACCAATGACGCTGCAGTCGCGGAACGAATGGCGCTGTTGCGCACTCACGGAATTACCCGCGATCCCGCCCGCTTCACGATCGCCGACGCCGCGGACGGACGTGCTGTCGGTGCGGTGGCTAGTCTGCCTCCGTGGCATTACGAGCAGCAGGTGCTTGGGTTCAATTATCGAATGACGGATATGCAGGCTGCCCTTGGGCTCACCCAATTGGAGCGGCTCACGGGGTACGTGGAGCGCCGTAACGTGCTGGCCCGCCGTTACCACAATTTGTTGAACCGCGCAGTGCTGCAACTACCGGTTGTGCGTCCGGAGTGCTTGTCCGCTTACCATCTCTACGTGGTCCGAGTGCGATCGGGAGCACTTCGCAAGGGACGGCGCCGCGTGTTCGAGGAGCTAAAGCAACACGGCATCGGGGTCAACGTCCATTACACACCGGTTCACTTGCAGCCGTACTATCGGGAACTTGGATTCGTGGAAGGTCAGTATCCTGAGGCGGAAGCGCACGGCGATACGGCGATAACGCTTCCGTTGTACCCAACGCTGACGGATCGACAGCAGGACCAAGTTATATCCGTGGTGAACCAGGTGGTTCGTGATTGATCGACTTGCGATTGGAACCGCCCAATTCGGCCAGCGCTATGGTATCGCCAACCACGGCGGGGTGACCATCGATCAGGCACGGAGCATTCTTGAGGTCGCGGCATCGGCTGGCATCGACACGCTGGACACTGCAATGGCCTACGGCACCTGCGAGGCGTGGCTAGGCGAGATTGGTGTAGCGCGGTGGCGGGTTGTATCCAAACTGCCGGCCGTCGACGAGTCGTGCACGGACTTGGTCGGATGGGCGGAGCGCATTCTACACAGTTCGCTAAAGACGCTCGGAATTGAGCGGCTGCATGCTCTATTGTTGCACTCGCCAGGCCAACTGCTGGGGCCCCAGGGTGATGCGTTGTATCGCGCGCTAATCCGACTCAGAGAGCAGGGATTGACAAAGAAAATCGGAGTGTCGGTTTACAGTCCCGCAGAGCTGGAGTCGTACATAAGGCGGTTTGATTTCGACATTACCCAGATCCCTTTCAATGTTGTCGACCGTCGCCTCCTCACTTCGGGCCTGTTGGCGGTATTGCAGCAATCTGGCGTCGAGATTCATGCTCGCTCGGTGTTCTTGCAGGGGCTGCTGCTAATGAACGCAGAAAGCCAGCTACAGGCATTTGGGCGTTGGCGGCCGTTGTGGGAGCGCTGGCAGGAGTGGCTCGCACGGCAGCGGGTAACGGCGTTGCAAGCCACAGTCAGCTTCGCGTTGTCTCGACCGGAAATAGACCGCATCATTGTCGGAATCGATTGCCGCCGGCACCTAGATGATATTCTTGACATAGCGCGCGCTCCTCTAGCACTCGTCTTCCCCGCTGACCTTGAGAGCACTGAGTCCGCACTGATTGACCCTTCGCAGTGGAGTAGCCATGAAAAGATGTAGCAAATGCAATCTGCCCGAGACCCACGAGACGATCACGTTTGACGCGCAGGGCATATGCAATATCTGCAATCAGCATGCTTTCAAGCAGACATCCATTGACTGGAAACAGCGCAAGAAGGATCTCGAAGCAATCATTACGCAATATCGAGGTCGTTACGCCTACGACTGTCTCGTTCCTTTCAGCGGAGGCAAGGACAGCACTTGGACCTTGTACTACCTCGTTAAGGAATTCGGCCTGAAGCCACTGGTGGTGCGCTTCGATCACGGGTTTCTGCGTCCCAATCTGGAAGAGAATGTCAAGCGGACGGTGCGCCGTCTCGGCGTAGACATACTGACTTTCACCCCAAACTGGAAGATCGTGCAGAAACTCATGCTGCAGAGCTTCCTGGAAAAGGGCGACTTCTGCTGGCACTGCCATACCGGCATATTCGCTTACCCGATGCGAATAGCGATCGAAAAGAATATCCCGCTGATCTTGTGGGGCGAGCCGTCCGCTGAATACACTGCATATTACGATTACGAGCAGTCCGAGGAGGTCGACGAGAAACGCTTCAATCGTTCAACAAATTTAGGGATCACGTCCGATGACATGTTTGTCCGCCTCGGCGGAGACATTGACGCTAGAGACTTAGCACCGTACACGTATCCGCCCGTCAGTGACCTGCGCCGGATCGGTTACCGATCTCTCTGTTTGGGGTCGTACATTCCATGGGATGTGAAGAGGCAGGCCGACACAATTCACCAAGAGCTCGGGTGGCAGGGGGATCGTGTCGAAAACGTTCCTCCCGGCTACAACTATGAAAAAATCGAGTGCTACATGCAGGGTGTTCGTGACTACATAAAGTTCATCAAGCGAGGCTACTCGAGGCCTTCGCATCTCGTCGCAATGGACGTCCGCAACGGGCGCATTACGAAGGAGGAAGGTGAGCGGCTGGTTAAGGAGTACGAGGGGCGTCGCCCGCCGAGTCTCGATCTGTTCCTCGAGTTCGTGGGTTTGACCGAGGCGGAATTCTTGGAGATTGCGATGGCTCACCAGGTGTCGCCCTATGTTCACGACCCACAGCAGACTCAGCGTGGTGAAGACCTTCCGGATCGGGCACGTTGGAGCAGTGAAGGCGCCATGGATCGAGCGGACGCTCAAGTTCAGGTGATCAGATGGAAGTCTCGCCAGACCCTTTGATCTGTCTCACCGGTCGTGCGCATGACTAGTCGGTCGCGGATTGGAATCGTCGACTACGGGTCGGGCAATATTCGGTCGGTTTGCAATGCCGTTGAGACGACGGGCGCAGCGGTCGAACTCGTGCGACAGGCGCGGGACGTGGAAGGGTGTACGCATGTTATTTTACCTGGCGTTGGCGCTTTCGGCTTCTGCGCCGATAGGCTCCGCGCGAGTGGCCTCCTGCCCGCTCTTACGCAGTTTGCCCTGAACGAATTGAAGCCGCTATTGGGGATTTGCGTGGGCATGCAGTTGATGGCCGACTACAGCGAGGAACTCGGTCGCCATGAGGGCCTGGGTTGGGTCGGCGGCTCGGTGCGCACTCTCGAGAGAATCGCTGATCGCAGCATACGTGTCCCCCACGTGGGGTGGAACGAGGTTGTCTTCAAGGACGCATTCGGTCTCTTCCAGGCGGGTGAGGTTATCGATTTCTATTTTGACCACTCATTCGCGTTTTCCGATGTCGAGCCACAACGGGAATTGGCGACCTGCAGCCATGGGCGGCTGTTTAGCGCAGTGATCCGGAGGAGCAATATCGTGGCAGTACAATTTCATCCTGAAAAGAGTCAAGTTGCTGGGATGCGGCTCTTGAAGTCCTTCATTGCGATGTAAGCCTTGCTGAAGAAGCGAATCATTCCGAAGCTGCTCATCAAGGACAAGACGTATGGGAACGCTGTCCGTCCAATACTTGTGGTGACCAAGAATTTCAGCCAGGTGTCTGATGTCGGGGACCCGGTTTCGCAAGCGAAGATCTATGAGGCTCAACTCGCTGACGAACTGATCGTGCTCAATATTGATAGCCGCCCAATTGCGCGGGACTCGCGCCTCTTGGGCATCATCGAAAGGCTCGCGTCCGAAACCTTCATGCCGCTTGCCGTTGGCGGCGGCGTAAACGACTTGAATGACTTCGCTCTCCTTTTAGAAAGTGGGGCAGACAAAGTCACGATCAACGCAGCGGCGGTAAGGTCCCCGGATCTCATCAGCCGGGCTGCGGAGCGCTTTGGGTCGCAGTGCGTCGTGGTGTCAATCGACTTTCGTCATGATGAGCGGCGCAAGCGCGACATCGTCATGACGCACCACGCAGCCGTAGATGCCGATTTGGATGTTGTGGCGTGGGCTATGGCTGTGACGAAGGCCGGCGCTGGGGAAATACTGCTGACGGACGCCGATCGAGATGGATCGGGAGTTGGTCTAAATCTAACCGTCGGGCGCGCGGTATCAGACGCTGTCGATGTGCCGGTGATTCTCTCTGGCGGCTGCGGCGTCGCCCAGCACTTTATCGAGGGATTCCTGATAGCCCATGCTGAGGGGGTCGCAGCGGGAACATTTTTTTGCTTCAGGGACCAAAATCCGATGCAAACGCGCGCTCACGTGCGCAGTGCCGGGGTTCCAATTCGGATCATTACCTGATATGTACCTCGATTTGGTTCCCTGCAATCAAAGGTCGCACGTCTCTCTATTTTTGTTGACTCCGGACGACGTCAGCGAGGATTACGTCTCGTGGCTCAATGACCCTTTGGTGAATCAGTACCTCGAGAGCAGATTTCAAATGCATACGCTCGCATCTACGCGGGCTTTTGTCGCAGAGGTGCTCGCGTCGCGTGACAGCTTGTTTCTCGGCATTCGGACCCAGCTAGCGGCCGGCGATCCCTCAAGAAGGCATGTCGGCAACATAAAGCTCGCTTCTATCGATGAACATCATCGTACCGGCGAGGTTGGCATAATGATCGGGGATCGGGCGTCGTGGGGCAAGGGCGTCGCCACCGCTGCTATCGAATTGCTGTGCGATATCTCGCGCAACCAACTGTCGCTGCGTAAAGTCACCGCTGGCTGTTACGCGGCTAACGTCGGCAGCCAGAGAGCATTCGAAAAGGCGGGCTTCTCGGTCGAGGCCGTGCGCAAACAGCAAGTGTTGCTGAATGGCGTCCCAGAGGACGTGGTTCTGATGGGACGCTGCCTCTGTTGAAGCGGGCGACTGAGCGAACTCTGTTCGCCGTTTTTTAATTCGTATCTGGAGATCAGCGTGAAGACTGTCGCCATTGTTCAAGCCAGAATGGGCTCGACTCGCCTGCCGAACAAAGTTTTAAGGCCGATCTGCGGAATTCCGATGATCGGGCTGCTGCTGCAGCGGCTTTCGCGCGCCAAGCGAGTCGACCAGATTGTGGTCGCGACTGCCGCGAACCCGCGAAACGCGCCGCTTGTTGAGTACGCGAGCGGGCTGGGCTACTCGGTTTATCAGGGCAGTGAGGACGACGTTCTTGATCGTTACTATCAGGCCGCGGCGGAGGCGAATGCGACCGCCGTCGTACGCATCACCGGCGATTGCCCACTGATTGATCCGGCGCTGGTGGACGCGGTGATCGAGAGCTTCCTCGAATCGAAAGCAGATTTTGGATCCAATACAGAACCGCCGACTTTTCCAGACGGTTTGGATACCGAGGTGTTCACTTTCCGGACGCTGGAGATCGCCTGGAAGCAGGCCGGGGCCGGTCATGCGCGCGAACACGTTACACCGTTCATGCTTGAAGCGGCAGACTTCAAGCGTATTAATTACGGCAATCCCTCGGACTGCTCATCGGAACGTTGGACAGTCGACGAGCCGGAAGATTTTGAGGTCATTCGAAAGGTATTCGAAGAATTTGACCCGAGACGAGATTTTAGCTGGCTCGAAGTGCTAGCGCTTCGCAACAAACATCCGGAGTGGTTCATGGCAAATCAACATCTAATTCGGAACGAAGGGGCGCAGCTTGGCACGGGCCAGAAGCTGTGGAGGCGCGCAAAGAAAATTATCCCGGGCGGCAACATGTTGCTCTCGAAGCGGGCGGAGATGTTCCTTCCGGAGAAGTGGCCGGCGTACTTTAGCAAGGCGAAAGGCTGCAGAGTTTGGGATCTCGATGGCCGCGAGTACATCGACATGTCGATCATGGGCATTGGGACAAACATTCTTGGGTATGGCCACCCGGAGGTTGACGACGCCGTTCTAAAAACCGTTGCTGCCGGCAACATGTCGACGTTTAACTGCCCAGAAGAGGTCTACCTAGCGGAACGGCTTGTGGAGTTGCACCCCTGGGCAGAAATGGTACGTCTGGCACGGACCGGTGGCGAGGCGAACGCAATAGCCATTCGAATCGCGCGCGCAGCATCCGGGCGCGACAAAGTGGCATTCTGTGGCTACCATGGCTGGCACGATTGGTACCTTGCCGCCAATCTTGGCGACGAGGAAGTACTTGATGGCCACCTGCTCCCAGGCCTGGAGCCACTTGGTGTGCCCAAGAATCTACGTGGCAGCATTCTACCTTTTCACTACAACAATTTTGCGGAGCTGGAGGCGCTGATTCGCCAGAACCAAGTCGGTGTGATAGTGATGGAAGTATCGCGCAATGAAGGGCCGGAGCCTGGCTTTTTGGAGAGCGTCAGAAGACTGGCGACGGAACATGGCATAGTCTTAATTTTTGACGAATGCTCATCTGGATTTCGCCAGACGTTTGGCGGCCTGCACAAGATGTATGGTGTAGAGCCAGACGTGGCGATGTTTGGAAAGGCTCTCGGAAACGGATACGCGATAACGGCCACGATAGGCAGGCGCGCGGTGATGGAGGCGGCGCAGAGCACTTTCATCAGCAGTACTTTCTGGACGGAGAGGATCGGACCGGCGGCGGCGCTCAAGACCCTTGAAGTCATGGAGCGTGTGCGGTCCTGGGAGCAAATTACGCAGACAGGGTTGGGCATCGGCCATCGCTGGCAAGCATTGGCCGCGAAGCATTCCCTGCCGATCGCGCTCAACGGCCTGCCCGCATTCATTGGTTTCAGCTTTCCGGTGCCTGATATGTTGAAGTACAAGACGTTCATCACTCAGGAAATGCTCAAGAAAGGGTTCCTTGCGGCAACAGCGGTCTATGTTTGCACGGAACATACTCCGGCACTTGTCGACCAGTATTTTGACGCGTTGGAACCATTGATCGCGGTGATTGCGGAATGTGAGGCCGGTCGGTCCATCGACGCGTTGCTTGAAGGCCCGGTGTGTCATGAAGGATTCAAGCGGCTTAACTGAGACTGGTGGTAGCCGTTGATGAACGCTGTCTTTCGCGTTGACGCCTCAGTCGTCCTCGGTACCGGTCACGTCGTTCGATGTCTGACACTCGCAAACGCTCTGCGTGATCGGGGCGTTGAGGCGTCATTCGTGTGCCGCCTGCACGATGGGCATGCGTGCGACCTCGTTACGCAGGCTGGCTTTGCAGTGGAGTACCTGCGGTTGTCAGCGCATTATGGGCCAGCTGCCGGTGCTGTTGATGAAATACGTTTGCTTGGTGCATCGTGGCAGCAAGACGCCGAGGAGACTTTTGCGGCCATAGGCGGGGGCGAGGTTTCGCGCGATCTTCTGGTGGTAGACCACTATGCAATTGACGAGCGCTGGGAAAGAATTGTCAGGCCGCTATTCCGGCGCGTACTCGTGATCGACGATCTGGCCGACAGAAACCATACCTGCGATCTGCTCCTCGACCAAAGTCTTCATGACCACCCGGCAGCGCGATATTCCGGACTCGTAGATCTTTCCACGCGGCTCTTTATCGGCCCTCGATATGCGTTGCTCCGGCCGGAATTCGAGCGCGTTACCGCCCCGCTGCGGAATTGTGGCCTCCGGCACATTCTCGTCTATCTGGGCGGTACCGACCCTACGAACGAAACAACGAAGATCTTGCAGGCACTTCAAAGCCTCGAACCGGTCGGGCTGAAGGTGACCGTAGTACTGGGTCGCAATGAACGCAATGCGTTGGCTGTTCGGCGGGCCGCTGCGGGGTTGCCAGATATCGAGATTCTATCAGGGACGAATGAGATGGCGCATCTGATGGCCGCGGCGGATCTTGGCATTGGCACCTGTGGAGGGGCGGCATGGGAACGTTGCGCGCTGGGGCTACCGTCCCTCGTCGTAGTCAATGCGGAAAACCAGCGCGATGATGCTCGCATTCTTCAACAAATGGGCGCAATTCGCTATCTCGGCGATGCCTCAACCACTACAACTGCGAGGTGGGGCGACGAGATTCGTGCGCTTCGCGACAACCCGAGCGCTCTAGCTGAGATGTCGCGCGCTTCTACAGGGGTTATGCGAAATCGAACCGCATCTATGCAGCAATTCATCGCGGCACTTATTGGATAGCATGGCATCGCCGGAGAATTTGTCGAGTGTTCTTGCATCCCGATTTTCGAGTGCGCGCGCACTGATCACGAGCAGGGCGGCTCTGGGCTTAGCCGCCACGCTTCGGTGCTGGCGCGGCAGCAGGCCGGTGTGCCGCGTGGCTTTGCCAGGGGCTGTCTGCCCGGACGTGCTTTTAGCCGTGATTGCGGCGAAGTGCGAGCCGCTTTTTTGCGACGTCGACGTGACCGATGGACTTGTGCCGGAGACGGAATGGGTTCGGGCTAGATCTGCCGGAGCCGAGGTCGCGATCGTGGTGCATCTTTACGGGAATGCAGCGCGAGTTGCGCCGGTACGCTCGATTTTTCCGGCACCCGACTGTCTCGTCGTCGATGACGCTGCGCAGGCCCTGGGCTCGATTAGCGACGACGGACAAGCGGGCGCTCTCGGGGACGTTGGTCTCATCTCCTTCGGAGCAACGAAGCACATATCGCTGGGGAATGCGGCTGTTTTGTTTCACGATAGACAGATGTTCGACCAAGTGGCGGCGTCTCTGAGAGACTGGTCGCCGGCGCCGGACAATGTCAGGGCAAGTGCGGCCGCGCTTTTCCGCTCCAGACTAGAAAGCGCCCGCGCCGGACTACTCCCAGTGGGGAACTCCAGCGCAGATGGATTCATCGGCATATTGAGCGGAATGGAGCCTCTATTGGATGTTCCAGCGACGAGCGCCAACGAGGACGCGATTCAAGCCGCGCTTGTCCGCTACCAAGACCTCGCAGAGGCTCGGATCGCAATGGCTGCGCAGTGGTCGAGTTGCCTGGCCGGCACTGGCTTGGAGCCTGTCGGCATGGGAAGAGGATGTGTCCCATGGCGCTATGTGTGTCGATTGCCGGGCTTGGATTGGAAGGGGCAACACAAAGTGTCGGAGGCAATCAGGGCGTCTTCAATTCACGTGAGTAACTGGTACCTGCCTGCAAATTGGTTTGTCGGGCAAGCGGTAAGTACTTTGCCAGGGGTCGAAATGCTCGCCCGCGAGGTGTTCCAGTTTTGGGTTGACGAGTCAGTTTCATCAGATTCGATTATTCGAGATGCCGCCGTAGTGCGAAATGAGGTTTCCAAACTTACGAATACATGGCGTCAGGAGCTGGAATGAGATCGATTTCTGAAATGGGAGTTGGGTTTGCTGAGCGTGTTGTATTCGGCGGAAGAATTGAGGGATTTGATCCAGGAATGGTTTGGCAAGCTTCGTGAGCCGCAGGTCCGACATTACCACTGACATGCCGATGGGTAATGTCGTGATCTGCGATACAGACGTGGTCATTTGGTGGTAAGTTGCTGGAGATGGCTGACAAAAGAATCGCTATCGCTCAGCCCACATTCCTAGGCTGGGCCGGTTGGTTCGATATTGCTGATCAGGTTGATTCCCTAATCTTGCTAGACGACGTCGTCTTTTCGAAACAGTCGTGGCAACAGCGGAATCGAATCAGAACGCGCGAAGGCCTTAGTTATCTGACAGTACCCGTCCGAACGGCCGGCCGTCTCGGGCAACTCATATTAGATACTGAATTGGCGGGGACACAGTTCGTCGAAAAAATCACACGTACGGTATCGCAGAACTACTCTCGTGCCGCTCATTGCGGGCATTTGTTTCCGGAATTCTGCGAAATCCTTGAGCAAGGAGCAGCGTCGGGTAGGCTTTGCGAGCTCAACTGTTCGTTGATTGAATGGATCTTTGCACGTCTCGGCGTTAGGACGCCCGTAGTGCGCTCCAGCAAACTTGGCGTGGAAGGGAAGCGGGGCGCCTACGTCGCGAAGCTTTGTGAGGCAATGGGCGCGTCGCGTTATCTTTCACCCGCGGGCGCGGAGCAGTACTTGACGGAGGATCAAGCGGAGTTTCATGCGCGATACGTGAGCGTCGAGTTGCATGTCTATGAGCACCCGATATACACGCAATGCTTCGACCCGTTTGTCCCATTCGCGAGCGTGCTCGATCTTTTACTGAATGAAGGTACGAATGCGGCTGCTATTATTCGGTCCGGTCGCAAGCCGTCGCGCCCACTCGGAGACCAGTTAGTGTAATTCCGTGTACTCGCTGTTCCTGAGAGGCGGGAGTCCTTGGCACCGGTCCGGCGAGTACGTGCGTCCCGGTGGCGCGTGCGGCTGCACGTTGTGTGCGGACGGTGTCGCGCATCGTCTGCAACGCGCCGCTTGGCCCGAACATGGCTAAGTTATCTAATTGCACAGACTTGTCGTGGAGTACGGACCTGTGAGGAGCATCTAATGAATTCTGGAACCTTGATTGGTAAGAGACTGGTTGGCGCGGGCGCCGAGCCGTTTGTCATCGCGGAGATGTCTGGAAACCACAATCAGTCTCTCCCACGCGCCCTTGAAATTGTCGAGGCGGCCGCAGATTCCGGTGCGCACGCTATAAAGTTGCAAACATACACCGCTGACACGATAACGCTGGATGTGCAACGACAGGAATTCCGAATAAGTGATGAGAAGAGTCTTTGGCGCGGTAAAACGCTCTACGAACTTTACAGCGAAGCACATACTCCATGGGAATGGCACGCACCGATCATGCGGCGGGCGAAAGAACTCGGCATGGAATGTTTTAGCTCTCCGTTTGATGAAACCGCAGTGGATTTTCTCGAGGAATTGGGCGCCCCTGCCTATAAGATCGCGTCGTTCGAGAACAATCATCTCCCGCTAATACGCAAGGTGGCGGCAACACGAAAGCCTGTAATCATATCAACCGGCATGGCCACCGTGGCGGAAATTGATGAAGCGGTGCGAACGGCTCGCGACGCTGGATGTGCCAATCTAATATTACTCAAGTGCACCAGCACGTATCCCGCGACCCCAGAGAACACTAACCTTGCCACCATTCCGCACATGGCAACGATGTTCGAATGCGAAGTCGGACTTTCCGATCACACAATGGGGATTGGCGTTGCGGTTGCGGCGGTGGCGTTGGGCGCGACAGTCATCGAAAAGCACTTCACGCTCAGGCGTGCGGATGGCGGAGTCGACAGCGCATTCTCGCTCGAACCCGAGGAGCTCGCCATGTTGGTTACCGAAACCATGCGTGCCTGGAAGTCGATCGGCGCTGTCAAATACGGTCCGACGGAAGCTGAACAAACATCTTTGGGTTACCGCCGCTCTTTGTACGTTGCAGAGACCATGAAGGCCGGCGACGTGTTTACAGCTAAA
>Ga0210383_10002177_pt1 | contig 17737 bp, 9 predicted proteins | sample IncBWC14OmetaG_FD_160072 | JGI IMG/M metagenome (GOLD analysis project Ga0210383, IMG submission 160072) | Forest soil microbial communities from Barre Woods Harvard Forest LTER site, Petersham, Massachusetts, United States - Inc-BW-C-14-O ...
AAAGAAATTCGGGTCCGGAATCTGCAAGCTCCCGTTGGTCCCGTAAATCTCGATCGGCAAATGACTATGTCCCTGCACATCAAAGCTGGCGTGAAAACTGACAATGGCCCCTTGCTCAAACTCCACCAGAGCGTTGAAATGAGTTAGAATTTCCACTGGAAATTTTTCGCCCTTTCGAGGGCCAGCTCCGAATACTCGCTCTGCAAAACCTCGCCTGGCGATGGAAGTGACCCGAGTCACCGGTCCAAGCAAATTTATCAGTGCCGTAATGTAGTACGGGCCCATATCGAAAACGGGTCCGCCGCCCGCTTGATAATAAAACTCCGGACTGGGATGCCAGCCTTCAGGACCGGGCGTCAGAACAAAGGCGGTTCCACCGAGCGGCTTGCCGATCGCACCGTCGTCGATCAGCTTGCGGGCGGTCTGTTGGCCCCCTCCGAGAAAGGTATCAGGTGCACATCCCAACCTGACATTCTTTCGGTGAGCGATCTTCGACAACGCCTCCGCCTCTTCCTTACTCAAAGCGAGAGGCTTCTCGGAGTAAACGTGTTTCCCGGCCTCCAGCCCCTGAGAGCTGACTGGGACATGACTCTGGGGAGTTGTCAGGTTCAGTACGAGATCGACCGTTGTATCCTGCAACAGTTCGTCCACGCTCTGGACTTTCAGTCCAAACTCTTCCCCCCTTTTTTCGGCATTTGCCCGCTGCGCGTCGGCGCAGCTGACCATGGCCAATTCAGGGAAATTTTTCGCTGCCTTCAAATAGGCGGCACTGATAAATCCTGCTCCGACGATACCGACACGGATAGGAGTACTCATATTTTAAGTCGCCATCCTGGCAACTAACCCTGGGATTGAAAGGCAAGCAGATCGTCATGCCCGCCGGCGCTCAATATCGGAATCGGACGCCGGCTTTGTCTCGTCGGCAGAATCTCTACTGCTTATTTTGCTCCCATGATTTTTCGATCGTCTTCGCTGCCTGTTCGGCTGTCATATTTCCGGCGGCGATATCTGCGCTCGCATCGTTAAACACACGACCGGTGTCAGGTCCGAGTAGTTGATCGATCGCAATCGCGATCCATTGTGTATTCGCGACCTCTTGCGCGATCTGCTTGAAGAACTGATCTTTGATGACTTCGGCGGTCCCTTTCACCATTGGGATGTCCAACCCTTCTTCCGCCATTTTGTCCTGGACCTCTTTTCCCAGCCAAACCTTCAGAAAATCGACGGTTTCTTTCGGCGCACCTTTCGCCACCAGCCAACCGTTCAGACTCGCAAAGATGTCGTTTGCATGACCTTTGCCGTCTTTGACTTCAGGAAAGAAAAACCATCCGAGCTTTTCGTCCGGCAACCCCTTCTGGTCTGACGCATCTGACCGGCCCTCCGTGATATCCCAGGTTCCCATTAAGTGAAAGGCCGTCTTTCCATCGTGAAATGTGCCGGCCGATTCCGGATAGGTATTTGCCAAATAGCCTTTTTGGAACGGATTCAGCGCCGCCAGATCTTTGTACAGCTGAAGCGCTTTAACGACCTCAGGACTGGCGAATCCGCCGTTCTTCCCTTCGTACGCGGCTTCCATCCCCTCTTTGCCCAGGACGCGCATCATGAGCAGCGCGGGATAGAAATGCAAAGGCCATTTGTCTTTTCCTCCCGCCGCCAGCGGCGTGATCCCGGCAGCCTGACATTTTTTTACCGCGTCGATGAAATCATCCCAGGTCTTGATCTTTGTCGGGTCAACACCCGCTTTTCCCACCAACTCTTTATTATACCAAAAAACTATCGGGCCGACGTCGTTCGGCAGTCCATACGTTTTGCCCTGATACGTGAAATTCTGAATACCGGCAGGGTAAAAGGTATCTTTAAACCCGCCTTCAGAGATCGCACTCGTAATATCCTGACAGACACCCGCGTTGATCTGCTCGTACATCACGCCGCCGCCCCAGCTATGGAACAAACTCGGCCGGTCTTTGGATTGCAGCAGCGTCGGCAACTTTGCTTTAAAGGCTTCGTTTTCGAGGTAGTCAAATTCGATTTTTACACCAGGATGAGCCTTTTCATACGTTTGCGCGGCTTCTTGCCAGATTGCCAGTACTTTGGGGAGTTTTTGCAAGTGGAGAATCTTGACGGTCGTTTCGGCGGACGCCGATACAGAGAGCGATCCTAACAAGGCGAAAGAAAGAAGAGATCTGAATTTCATATTTGGGGGGGAATGGTGATCCAGCCGGTTTAAACGGGAAAAATGCGAGCAAATAACTTTTTCATCCTCCGGGGAGTGCTTGCGGCCGTCAAGCATTTATCTAGCGCTCGCCACGCGTTTTTTGGCGTGTTTCCAGTTGCTCGACATTGAGGACGAGTACGTGCTTGTCGAATCCTGGAAATTTGAGATAACAAGGAGAGTTATTCTCATTTTTAAGGAAAGTCGTTCTCATTTTTCTCATGTCCGCCCGAGGTCCAGCCATCATTCGCAACATCAATCGATTTGATGTTCTGCAAACAATCCGTCTGCACGACAACCAGATTTCACGTTCCGAATTATCGAATCTGACCGGACTCAGCCAGGCCACCATCTCGAGCATCGTCGGTCACTTGATCGATGAAGGTGCCCTCATCGAAGATGATGCCTACGGACTCGGCGCCCGGGGACGCGGTCGGCCGTTGGTGATGCTCCGTTTGAATCCGGAATACACCCACGTCGTTGGGGTCAAAATCGCGACTCATCAGATCGTCTTTTCGGTTACCGATTTTGTCGGAAACGTCGGCGCTTCCGATAACATCCCTGTGGAACCGTTGAAATTGACACCTGCGCAGTTGGTCGCCTTTATCGTTCGCGGTGTCCGCGCGTGCCTGAAAAAGGCAAGTAAAACGATCGGTGATGTCAGCGGAATCGGCGTCGGGCTGCCTGGATTCGTCGATTCTCATCGCGGCATCGCTTTCTGGAGTCCGGTCTTCGCAACCCCGAATGTCAACTTTCGCGAGTTGCTGCAGACCAAATTTAAAGTTCCGGTTTTCGTCGAAAACGATGCCAACCTTGTCACCTTGGCCGAACACTGGTTCGGGATGGCAAAAGGATTGGAAAACGCGGTCGTCGTGACCATCGAACACGGCACCGGAAGCGGCCTCATCTTCAACGGGAAACTTTATCGAGGTGCCCAGGGATTGGCTGCAGAATTCGGTCACACCAAACTCGTCTTTGACGGACCGCTCTGCCAATGCGGAGAGCGCGGATGCATGGAAACGCATACCGCGGCGTTTGCGATTATCCATGAAGCCGCGAAGGCTGGTTTTCGCGTTCCGAAACGGCCTCTCGATTACCATGAACGATCACGCCTGATCCAGGCGATCGTCTCGAAAGCAGAGACCGGCGACAAATCGTTGCTGCGGATCTTCGAACAGATGGGCCGGTATTTGGGATTAGGGATCGCAAATCTCGTGAATCTCTTAAACCCGGAGCGAGTCGTTATCTGCCAGGGCGCCGTCCGGTGCGCTCATCTTTTTGAGGACAGTTTGCGTTCGGTCGCCGAGCAGATGGTGATCCCGCCGCTCAAGCGGAATCTTGAAATCGTCATTCATCACTGGGGAGACGAAGTATGGGCTCGTGGCGCCGCGAGCCTGGTGTTACTTGAGCTAGACCAAAGAGGCCGATCCGAGATGCCTAAACGCTCCTCTCCGCCCGGACGCGGCGCCGCCCGAAACGGGAAGATCCGCGCAGGGGTCAACGTCGTGTCAACGTGATATCGGCGCCTCGCCCCCGCCTCACTCAGTATGGGCTCGGATATGGGCGCTTCGCTCGCGCCTTGAAAAACAGCCAACTGACCTCCGGCCAAAGGCATGTTATTTCGGTGACAGGACACTAGGAGTTTGGAGATCGTTTTCTGGAGCTATCCTGCGACCCCTGTTTTTCGGAAGGATTTAAACAAATCAAGCGACAGGATGTCCATTATACCTGATATCCGAAGCTCTGCGGACGGATTCAACTTCCTGCCGCACGATCTTCGGATTTCTGGTTAAGGACTAATTAGATCGAGCCATGGATAAGCCCACCAAAAAAGCAGAGACTCGCAAGTTCCTGATCACGAACGAAAGTGGATTGCACGCGCGACCAGTGAGCGAACTTGTGCGTTGTGCGATGCGCTTCAAGAGCGAGATAACAATTCTCGTGAATGGCAAAAAATGTTCTGGAGTCAGCATCATGGATATCATGACGGCGGACATCCGTAAGGGAGCAGAGATTTTCGTCACCGCCGAAGGAGTCGATGCCGGGAAAGCGCTCGACGCGATCGAGAAGACCCTGGGCCAGCTTGCCGAGAAGGGTTTCTAAAGAAACATCCCATTCCAGCCGGCGCATGATCGATATCGAGGATTTTGGTCAGCTGCTCGGGTACCTGCGCGAGACCAGGCGAATTGGTTCGGTAGAAATTCCGATCATTCGAAAATTGAGCGGCGGCGTATCGAACAAGACCCTGTTGCTGACCCGTCCCAACGGCGAATCGTGGGTGATCAAGCAAGCGCTCCCCAAGCTCAGAGTCCAATCGGACTGGTTCAGCGATCCGGCTCGCATCCAAGTCGAAGCAAACGGTCTCCGGTATCTGCCGCGAGTCACTCCTAGCCGGAGCATCCCTTCGCTTCTCTTTCAGGATAAAGCCCAGAATCTTCTGGCGATGGAAGCCGTCCCGGAACCCCATCAGAATTGGAAAGAACAGCTGTTGTGCGGCGACATTGACCAACCGTCTTTCGGACAGTTTGCACGACTCCTCGGATCGATTCACCGTGAAGGCTTCGGTCTCAGGGATGAACTTGCGCCCGTTTTCGCCGGCAAACAATTCTTCACCACACTGCGACTAGAACCGTACTACGAGCACAGCGCAAGGGTCGTCCAACAAGCCGCGCCGTTTCTGGAAGAACTCGTTGCATGGACGCTGAGTCGATCGGACACGCTCGTGCATGGCGACTTCAGCCCCAAGAACGTTCTGGTGCGTAACGGCCAGTTGATTCTGCTCGATCATGAGGTGCTTCATTTCGGTGACCCGGCATTCGACATCGGCTTCAGTCTCACCCACTTCCTCAGCAAGGCGCTTCATCTCCCCCAAAAACGCCAAGCGCTTCTGGGCGCCGCCCAGCTTTACTGGAGACTCTACCTTGACGAAGTTCGCGCGATGCCATGGATTGCACATCTTGACTTTCGCGCGGCGCAACACACTCTGGCGTCTCTTCTGGCGAGGGTCTGCGGAAGGTCTCCTCTGGAATACTTGCACAAAGAGGAACGCCTCGTCCAACAGCAGGTCGTGCTTGAAATGATCGAAGAAGGTTTCCCAACCGTCGACCAAGTCATCACGGGCTTTGCAAAAAAGATTAGCACCGCTGAACATGGAGCGATTTCTTCGCAATGATTAGAGCAACCCACCTCCACGCCATCGAAATTCTTGATAGCCGCGGACGTCCCACCGTCGCGGCAACGATGCGTCTGGCAGACGGCAGCGTCGCGACTGTTTCGATACCGTCGGGAGCCTCGACAGGTAAGGCGGAAGCCAAGGAACTGAGAGATAATTTGCGACCTTACCGAGGCCTGGGATGCCGGAAGGCGGTTGAAAACGTTCGCGACACGATCGCCAGAGCTGTCGTCGGCCGCCCATTTATGAGCCAGGAAGATCTGGATCTGACCTTGATAAAACTGGACGGAACGCCCGATAAATCACGGCTTGGCGCCAACGCCATTCTGGCAACTTCTTTGGCTTTTGCCCGCGCTTCCGCGGCCCACCAAGGCATTGAGCTCCACCAATATTTTGCCCATTTGCTACCCGAAGGTGCACCTGCGCTCCCTCGCCTTTCGGTCAATCTGTTTAGTGGCGGAAAGCACGCATTTGGCCAAGGTGCGATGCAAGACGTTTTGGTTGTTCCACCGGCGGGGTGTTCGGTTGCCGCGAGCCTGGCGATGATCTACGACATTTATCAGGCGGCAGCGGAACTCATCGCCAAGCGATACCACGCGAGAGCGCTCACCGCGGACGAAGGAGGCCTGGCTCCGCCGTTTCAAACGAGTATTGAAATGCTGGAGAGAGCTGCGGAATCGATTGAGTCTGCGGGATATAAATTGGGCCATGACGTCAGCTTGGCAATCGACGTCGCTGCAAGTCATTTCGTTCAGGAAGATGGAAGTTACCGGATGGATGACCGGAAGCTCAGTCCAGAGGAGATGATCGACCTCTTGGAACGTTGGAAAGACCAGTTTCCACTTATTAGTGTGGAAGATGGTCTAAGCGAAGATGACTGGGATCACTGGCCGATCCTGCGCGAACGGCTCGGAGACGGAACGCTCACGCTTGCAGATGATCTTACCTGCACCAACCCTGATCGGATCGCGCGAGCGATACGGGTGGGAGCTGCAAATGCTTTGTTGTTGAAGGTCAACCAAATTGGCACGGTCACCGAGGCAAAAAACGCTTATCTGCTCGCCAGGCAAGCCGGTTGGAAAGTGGCCGTGAGCGCGCGAAGCGGCGAAACAGAGGACCACTGGCTGGCAGACCTCGCTATTGGCTGGTGCGGCGACTTCATCAAAGTAGGCTCGATCACCCAATCCGAACGTTTGGCAAAATACAATCGACTTTTGATGATTGAAGACACACGCGCTTTCGGCAACTGTCGGAGCTGAAGCGTAACATTCGGCGAGTTAAGCGGTTCTCTCGACGTCCTGATCAATAACGCTGCGATTGTGCATCGGTATGTGCCTTAATGCGAGTGATAAGCCGTTCACGTATGTGGATCTGGCTTGTCTATTTGTCGGGCAAGCTCGGCAAAGCAAAGGTGCTTGCCAATCCTACAAGGGCGACTACTAACTACACTTTGTTTCCATGTTGCCAGTCTTTGAGTGTAGCTTATTCCTTTACTTCTATTTAGCAATCGCCCTTACGGATGACTTCCAGATTCCTCTAACGTCGATCTTCTCCACCTCTTGTCCCTATTACTGCATCTTGAACTTTTGCCTACAATTATGGCGTGGGCTCCGTCTCGCAAACGGATCAGCCTTCAACAGACTTCCAACCGTCAGCAGCATCAAGTAAATGAACAAATGCATTGGTGCTTCTCGCCAATCGCCGATGTAATTATTCTCTACATCTGCATGGTGGCTTCTCTTACATAGAGTACAAGACCCAATATGGGTTCACCGCAATCTGCTAAAGAAAACAGTTGAATCGTGGGACCCATGCTGCAATAGTATAATCTCCCTCTGTGGCAGTTCACTCGTCCTCTTTCCGTTATCGTAAGTAGAGACTTAAATCTCTTTGTTTGCCGGAACCGTAGGCGATTACATTTAGCCTGAAGGTCAGTTCGTCTTTAGTGTTAGGGTTTTGGCGCTCAGTTGCTGCTTTTATGCAGCGTCGGTCGCCGTTCGCATTCGTTCCTGGAAGGCCAGAGAGGTAAGAAAAAAATGTAAATAATTCACATAAGCATGAAAGGAATATAGCAAGATGCCACTTTATATGGACATTCACAGAGGGGTGAAAGAATTGACGGCCGCAGGGGCTGCAGAGGGCCACCAAAAGGACCTTGCGGTTCAGGGCAAGCACGGCGTGGAGTATCTGCATTACTGGCTCAACGAAGCGGACGGCACGGTCTTTTGTTTGTGCCAAGCTCCGAACAAAGAAGCGGCTGAGGCCGTACACCGTGAGGCGCACGGCGGCGTCGCAGATGAGATCATCGAAGTCAAGGAGGGCAAATAAGAGTACTCTCTTGATTCAAAATTATTATCTGAAATAGCCTGATCTGCGTCCCTTGCTGCCGATCAAAGCACCTATCTTGGACTTGGAACCCTTGACGGGTCCTGTCGATTCCTGGTAACAGCAGAGCCTTCCGCAGAATGCCTGCGAATTTTCAGCCATTCAATTTAGGAGAAGATTTGATATGTCTGAGCCAATATATAAGTTCTTTACGGGTAGGTTCCTGCCAGAGTGGTATCAATTATCCAAGGAAGAGCAAGACAACATTTTAGCTAAGCTTCACGAAGCTCTCGCAAAACTGGGTGCCAAGACGACGATTTTATGCAACACATATGGTCCACGGACCAATGGATGTGGGCTGGAGTCGAGGAGTTCCCGAATATCGAGGCTGTCCAGAAGTACATGGCGGCCCTTCAGGAACTGAACTGGCCCCGATAAGTCGAGGGTTCGAACGTGTTGGGTACGAAATTGAGGCCGTAGGAATACCACCCTTGAAGTGCCATCAAGTACAGCTAACAGCAAAGACACGCTTGCCTACCTGTCTTTTTTGCCGACTAACGCCATCTATCTGACAGCGAAGACAATCTTCGGCGCCCGGTATGCAATGACTTTACTTTACCATGCATATGTCGCCGACGTTAAAGCACGACATTCGAGACTCTAGTGGTTTTGGCGGTTTTCTAAAGTAGCGACAGCAATGTCGCGAGTTGTCGTGAAATCTTACACGGGAACGTAGTTAGTACCATTACAACAGATCAACCTGAAATGGAATGGGAATGATCGTTTCGACTCGGACCGATTCGGCAAGGCAGTGAACTGTGCAACCGAGACCGGAAACATAGGCTGGGTGCAATCATCTGCGCTAGCAACTCTACCGACTAGGTTCCGGTTAACTGCCGCCAGTTCGCATCTGCCGTGTCAATATTGCTGTCGATATTAGTCATGAAAATTTCCAACGCGCCTGGGTTCCCACAGAGGAAAAGTTTACTTTTGTAAATAGTGAAGACGAACAGATCTTCGAAGTCGTCCAGTGCCCCTTTAACTACTCCGTAGGCACAAAATCCGCCGTATTGCGGAGCATACTTTGCAGAATCTTTGTCAAAAGCGGCTTTATCCGCTTCTGAGGCAAATAAGTAAGTAGCGCCCTGGTAGCTACTTTTGATTGCGGGATTTCCTTTGACCGGTTTTCCTTGCTCGAAGAAAGCGACCGCGTCGTAACCCTTCAATATAACCCCATTACCATCTACGTTTACTTTGGCTGACTTATTGCCTTTCGCCTCCTTCGTAGCACTGTTTTGAGCGACAAAGCTTTGCCCATTGGTCGAAGTATTCTGGACAGCATCCAGCGTTTGCTTGCCGGAAGCACCAACTGCACTGTTTCCGGCAAAGACAGGTACTGCGGCAACAGAAGCCGCGGTCAGCAAGTATAGGATTCTTCTCATACGTGACGCCTCCTTTAAGCGCGTTTTTGGCCCCCTTCTAAAGCGAATCGACTCGTCGTCCGGAAGAACACTCAAATAGGTCTGCCTTTCGGGATCGTTCAACAGGCTACGCCAAACCAGAGCGGAGCAACAGGGAAGGTTCGAACGAATAAACGCCCTCAGGGAACTTGTCGTGCAGAATACCCGAGATTGCATCTCAACGCAAGAGATCTTTGAGATCGCCGGGACCCGATCCAGGTGCTCTGATATTAGTAAGATCTGATCCTCTAGCTAGAACTAACGTTGCAGAGTCTTGCCAACACTTCAGGGTGACGAATTGTTTACGGTTCGACGAGCGTATCATCGGGCCATCGCATCTTTGATCTTGTGTCGAAGACTCTGAGCGGGTACGTCCGCTGGATCCGCGAGGAGCGCCTTATCGATTGCGGGCAGCGCGAGTTCGGGACGATGTTGATACAGCAGCATCTCAGCGGCTCGCCTGCAGACAACGCTGTTGTTCGGGAGCCTCGCCAGGCCGAATGAGCGAAGAAAATCAGCGCGCCCAGAGTCAGTTTCAAACCCGGCCAGTGCGAGATGAAGCAGCGGGTGATTCGGGAGGAAGACTAAAGCGTTTCGCAGCCATTCTTCGGTTAGGTTCGGATGCGTTAGAATCGCGTTGTCCACCCATTCAGCAACCTTGATGTTGCTCGCTGGAAAGACCGTTCGATCACCTCCGGTACTAATAAACCATCGCATGAAGCGCGCATTAGAACCAAGGCCTTGTATTGACTCCTTCAAACGCTTGGTCAGCTGCCATCTGCGCTCTTCGCTTACCGCGACGAGGGAGCCGTCGTTTAAAAATTGGAGCCCGCTCGCGATATCTGAGAGCGATTCGACCTGCAACGCGGCGGAGCCGGCCATCGAAACGGACGAATTTGTTCTCGCCGTGTTGTCACCCGATTGTTTCACCTGCTGAGCCAAATCTGTTGGAGTATTCGCATCCCAGAGTTTGGCGGTTTTATCCCAGCTCGCGGTCAGGATCCACGCGCCGTCGGGGCTAAACGCGGCCGACCGCACAGTGCCTTGATGCCCAAAGGAGGCGATTAGTCTGCCTGAGCCCGCGTCCCAGAGTTTGGCGGTGTTGTCTGCGCTCGCCGTCAGAATTCGAGCGCCATCCGGGCTAAACGCCGCGTAGGTGACCTCACCCTGATGGGGGAAGGAGACTATTAGATCCCCCGAGGCCGAATCCCAGAGCTTGGCGGTTTTGTCCGCGCTTGCCGTCACGACTCGGGCACCGTCCGGACTAAACGTCGCATGATGGACCCTATCCTGATGGGCAAAGGAAGCGATCAGCCTGCCAGAGCCCATGTCCCAGAGCTTGGCAGTTTTGTCCCAACTTGCGGTCAGGATTCGGGCGGCGTCCGAACTAAAGGACACCTGGATAACGCCATCCCGATGAGCAAAGGAGGTAATCAATTTGCCCGAGGCCGCATCCCAAAGCTTGGCGGTGGAGTCCGCGCTCGCCGTCAGGATCCGAGCGCCATCCGGACTAAACGCCGCGTCGTTGACCTCACCCTGATGCTCAAACAAGGCGATCAGCTTCTGAGAGGCCGTATTCCAAAGCTTGGCACAGTGGTCCGCGCTTGCCGTCAGGATCCGAGCGCCGTCGGGACTAAACGCCGCGTTGTTAACCGAACCCTGATGCTCAAAGGAGGCGATCAACTTGCCGGAGGCCGCATCCCAGAGCTTGGCATTTGTGTCCGCACTCGCCGTCAAGATCCGAGCACCGTCGGGGCTAAACGCCGCAGCGTTAACCTTGCCCTGATGAGCGAAGGAGGTGATTAACTTGCCCGAGGACTTATCCCAAAGCTTGGCGGTGTTATCCGCGCTCGCCGTCAGGATCCGAGCACCGTCGGGACTAAACGCTGCCCGTCGGACACTATCCTGATGGGTAAAGGAGGCCATCAGCTCGCCAGAGGCCGCATCCCAAAGCTTGACGGTTTTGTCCCAGCTCGCCGTCAGGATCCGAGCACCGTCGGGACTAAATGCCACCCGCCGGACACTACCCTGATGGTCAAAGGAGGCGATCAACTTGCCCGAGGCCGCATCCCAAAGCTTGGCGGTGTTATCCGCGCTCGCCGTCAGGACCCGAGCACCGTCGGGACTAAACGCCGCGTAACTGACCTCACGCTGATGAGCAAAGGAGGCAATCAACTTGCCCGAGGCCGTATCCCAAAGCTTGGCGGTCGAGTCCGCGCTCGCCGTCAGTATCTGAGCGCCATCCGGACTAAACGCCGCCCACCGGACACTATCCTGATGGGTGAAGGAGGCCATCAGCTCGCCCGAACCCGCATTCCAAAGCTTCGCGGTGCCGTCCCAGCTTGCTGTCAGGATTCGAGCACCGTCCGGACTGAACCCCGCCCACCGCACAGGACCCTGATGGGCAAAGGAGGCGATGAGCTTGACTGAGCCCACCTCCCAAAGTTTCGCGGTGTTGTCCGCGCTTGCCGTCAAGACTCGGGCACCGTCCGGACTGAACGCCGCGTGCCAGAGACCACCTTGATGGTCAAAGGACGCGATTAGCTTTCCCGATGCCGCATTCCAGAGCTTGGCCGTTTTGTCCCAACTTGCCGTCAGGATCTGCGCTCCGTCCGGACTAAACGCCGCGTCGTAGACACTATCCTTATGGTCAAAAGAGGCGACGAGCTTGCTCGAGTGCGCATCCCAGAGCTTGGCGGTCTTGTCCGCGCTCGCCGTGATGATCCGATCACCGTCCGGACTAAACGCCGCGTGCCAAACACTACCCTGATGGTCAAAGGAGGCTATTAGCTCGCCCGAGGTCGCATCCCAAAGCTTGGAAGTCTTGTCCCAGCTTGCCGTCAGAATCCGGGCACCGTCTGGACTAAATGCCGCGCCCCAGAGACCATCCTGATGGGCAAAGGAGGCGATGAGCGGTGGCAGCGCCTTTTCACGATGGATGATTAGTTCTTGGAAGAATCGTTCTGACGCGACTTTGTTTTCAAGATCGAACTTGATCGCGCGTGCAAGAAGAGCAATGCCCTCTCGCCACTCTCCCAACTGGAATTGACGTTCGGCTTGGCTAAAACTGGCCCAACTCGCCTGCCTCAACTGCTCTTGCAGCTTCGCGGTGACCTGTGCTTCAGATTTAAGCGCTTGAGCCGCGCTCTGACGCTGGCGCTCAGCCTGGAACCATTGAATACCGGCGACGATCGCAAGAACGCTGATTGCCGCCATCACCGCGTAGCGAATCCGTTCCTGGAGATGTTTGTGCCGTTTTCGCTCAGCGATGCTCGCATGGAGGTAGTCACTCTGTTCCCGACTGAGCGACGACTTGAAGTCCTTTAGCAGCTTTTCACCTTCAGCCAAAGGGAGTCCAGGTCCAAGCAGGTCATCCTTTTGTTTTTTCCGGCTCAACCATAGGTTAAGGCTTGCATCGAGGCGATCCCGCATTCGGAGAAACTCACGATTCTTGGTCAGCCACTCTTTCACCCGTTGCCATTCCCGCAAAAGTGCTTCGTGCGCGACGCTCACGGTAACATCTCCCTGCGGATCGGTGTCTGCAACCAATAGCCGTTTCTCAATGAATAGATCCACGAAGCCTCTTGCGCCGGTTTTCCGATCGTCGTCCTCAGTCCCCTCAGCGGCGGCAAAATCACGGTAAGGCACCGTCCGCCGGTTAGGCACTTCCTCTTCCCCTTGGCCCAACGTCACCAGGTACCGCATCACCAAGGAAAAGCCTTTTGTTCATGCGGTTGTAACGTGCTGAAGACTACCTCGGCGTGCCTAGCAAGCGCGCCTTTCAATTCGCCGAGTTCGCGATAATCAGACCAACGGAGCAAGTCATCGCCCCGGACTCCCTGCTTGTCGTAGAGCAGCGACAAAACATGCTCGAGCAACGGCAGGGATTCCGGTGTGGCAGAGGCAGCATCGCGCAGCGCTTGATCCAGGCGTTGACCCGTCTCAGGTTCCTGCTCAAAGCGCAGGCCGGCCGCTTCGGCCGGCAGTCGGATCATGTTCCCAAGCTCGTAAGGCGTGGGCGGCCGCAGATCGATTTTTCCAGCCGGCATGGCAAGCTCGATTAGATCCGGGAACTCCTGATACGCAGGGTAAAAGTCATTCCGTAATGTCGCCAAGACAAAGACTCGGCTGCTGCGAACCAGCCCCGCAAGCGCAGAAATATACTTCTGCTGAACTTCCAGTGAAAACCCGGTCGTGAACAATTCTTCCAGCTGGTCAACCACCAGTGCCAGACGGGCCTTCGGCAGTTCGAGACTTTCCCTTTGCTGTCGAGCCAAGTTTGCGTCGTCCAAACTCCCTGATTCACGCTGTTGTCGCGCTCTTTCCTCGAGATAGTGGCCATGCTGAATTTTCCATTCGCGCGCAGCGTGATCGAGCGCGTCGCGCACCCGGAGCGCGACGCTGTCGGAGTGTTCCCTCAATTCGGTTGCCAGATCACGGATCGCGTTCAGTGATTCTGGATCCTCCAGGGCAGGCAGCGCAGGCGGCTCGAGCAGCGCGGCTGCCAAGGCATCGAAGCAATCACCGCCCGCTCCGCCGGCCCCAGGTCTGGTTACCGACCACCGCCAGAGTCCGATCCCTTCAATCGTTCCGGGTTGGGTTAAGAGCGGAAGCACGCCCGCGCGCACCAGCGAGCTTTTCCCAGAACCGCTCGCACCCACCACTAGCACGAACGGCCGTTGCGCTCTGACTTGCGCTTCCGAGGCTTCCAACACTCTTCCGATCGCTTTAGTTCTACCGTGGAAGATTGGCGCGTGTTCGAAATTGAAGACATTTAGCCCGCGGTACGGGCTGGATATCCACCGACGCTCTTTCTTGCTCGAGGCTTTCCGTCCAGTCTCCTGCTCTACCTGATCCTTCAGAAAGTCACGGAAATGTTCCCGGAAAAGCTCTTCAAACTCCTCCAGGTTGCGATAGCTGTTGAACGTGCCAGTGCGGTTTACCTCGCTGTTATTCTCCCAACAGGCGAAGAACTCCTGTAACGAGTCCCATTGCTGGCCAAAGCACTCGCGCTCTTCTTTCGGTTCCAGCGGCGGCGTCGGCTTCGAAGAATTGCGATAAACGTGCAAGGCCGGAACACCGCGATTTTTCGTTGCACGGTCCAACGCCCAGGCAATTTCGTACTCCGTTCCCGAGCCGGGCGGGTTGCCATCCGGCATCCTCAAGTTCGGGTCCAGCAGGGCGCCGAGGCGCGACCAGAGGATTGAAATCACCAAGTCAAATTCCGCAATATTCGGTATCTGGCCCTGGTAACCCGCGTCCGGTCGAATCCTTTGATATTCCAGAAAATAAGGACATAGGACCAGTAGTCTGTGATTCTCTGTCTCAGCTTTCGGCCCGGGAATATCCGGCCCAAAGTTTTCTTCTGCCAAGCGTTGAAAATTCGAATAGGAATCATCCACCGGCACGTTAAACTTGGAAGCAACCGAGCGGATCACTCGATCGGACAGAATCCGCTCCTTTTGCACGTCGCCGGTTGACGAAACGAATACGCGGATTGTCCTCATGAGAGCACGCCCCGCGTCTAGAGCATTCCTCACCATCGGTATCGCCTTCAAGAGTTCGGCCGGGCTTTGAAAGCGTCGCGCCGGGTCTTTCTCCAAGAGCACCTCAAGGAGGACGACAAGCGGCTGTGGAACACCCTCGAGCCGTGAAACCGGTAAGTGGGTGTGCTGATGCTGATACATCACCTCTGCGGCAGAGCCCTTGAATGGCACCTGGCCGGTCAGCATCCCCCAGAGCGTCACGCCAAGCGAATACAGATCCGAACGGATATCCACGCCCACTCCCGAGAATTGCTCGGGACTGGCGAACTCCGGTGTTCCAGCGAAACCTCCAGGCATTGAAATCGCGGCTTCAGAAAGCGGTTCGCCTACCTCCTTTGCCAGTCCGAGGTCGATAATTTTCGCCCTTGCACCACAACTCTCGTCCGAGCTAACCATGATGTTGGCTGGCTTGATGTCCCGATGAACGAGGTTCTTTTTGTGTATAGCAGCCAAACCGGCGGCGACCTGCGTCGCGATTTCGAGTGCCGACTTTACATCAAGCCGCCTGGAGCGTTTGATAAGGTTCTCGAGCGTTTCACCTTCTACAAACTCCATTGCGTAGAAGTAGTTCTCGCCGCTTCTGCCCAGGTAAAAGACCGAGGCAACGTTCGGGTGGCGGACGCTCGCCGCCGTGCGCGCCTCGCGTAAGAAACGAAGCCGCGTCGATTCCTCTCCGAGATATTTTTCGCTGATCAACTTCAATGTCACGGTGCATCGCAGGTCGACGTCGATGGCTTTGTAAGTGACCCCCATCGCACCACGACCTAACTCGACCGGTTTCCCGTCTTCGCCCGTCACCAGCTCATAGTGCTCAAATCGTTGCACCGCCTGTTCCGGTGTCGGGTTGACCGTATCCTCGGAAGCAGAAGACTCGCCGGACTCAACCCCGCCAGCGAGAGCCTTGCGAAGGATGCAGACCGGACAGAATTCCATCGCTCCAGAAAACTCGTTACCGCAACTCGAGCAAGTGCGTTGGTCCTCTGTTTTCATGGGCCTAATCGCTTTCGCAACCGATGCATAAGCGTTTTGACGGCGCCGGTGGTGACCTGGAGCCGATTCGCCATCTCGTCGTAGGAAGGAGGGGCTAAGCTGCTATTAGGGTCTAGGAAAACTTTTAGCGCTTCGAAGGAGGATATTTTTCCCACAGCGGCACGCTCTTGGCGGAGTTGCTTCAGCGCTTCTCCTGGGACCGTCATTGCCCGCCGGGCGTCGAAGATTTTTTCTGCTGTTAGAGATTCGACTGGCTCTAGTCGATCGCGTTCTTCGGCCTCTTCCGCATCCAGATGCACGATTTCCTTGTCTCCTGCTCTTTTGAGGCGGCAGGCATGATCGACCGCATCCGCGAGGTGGTTCTGAAAAGAGGCGAGGAAGAACGACCGGAATTTACCTTTGAGCCGGTCAAGGCCGGTAAGCGCCCTGTGTTCTAGTAGGTCTAGAAAAAAACTTTGGGTCAAGTCCTGGGCGTCATCCGCGGAATGCCGGCGGCGCCGAGCGAAGATGTAGAGCGGAGACCAATAGACGCGGCACAACTCGGCTAAGGCGGACCGCTCCCCTTGCGCCTGACTTTGCGCCCTCATGACGATCGTCCAGCGCGTGGTATGAAAGCTGGCCGCGCCTCCCGCTAGTGGACCATGGTCGCGTTCCACAAAGAATATAGTCTTCACCAACAATAACGGGCGAACGCAACTTTAGGAACAAAATTCCTGAAACTCTGAAATCGGGCTGCCTTTGTAATGGGATGAAGGCCCTCCTCCGACTATGACTACGAACTCCACTTGGGCGGCACTGCGAAACCCGGCATTCAGAAAACTCTGGATTGCCACGGTATCTCCGAACCAGTGTGGCCGCCCACGATAGCGCAGCGACCTGTACGATAAATTTTTCTTACCGGGTCGCCCTTGCATTCGTTCATGTCGACCGGTGGCGTCTCTGCCTTTCTTTCGTTCACACTGCCTGGACATCGATCGTGCCTCAAGGCTTTTCAAGACGCTGAATTGCCCTCCGCGGCCACCTTGAGTAGTTTGCAATTCAATGTCTCGGGAATAATCGGTCCGACGTTAGATGGTTTGCTGGTTCGGACGAAACTAAAGGTTGCCAATGCGCGCGTGCACGATCACCTTTCACCCAGTTCAGATGGCAGCGAGTTACCTGGTCTTGTAGTCGAACCTGACTCTGACCAAACCGCTACTTCGACTCTCCTGTTTCTGCACGGCAAGGGTGAAGCTGGTTTGTCACTTGGCGCACTCCCCCCTTGTATGTATTCATCAAACGCCTCCGTTTCAGGCTCTACTCGGGTGCCTTCCTGAAACTCTCATTATCCTGGCGTGACTGGCCAAGGAATCATCGCGGCGCTGCCAAGGCTGCCTCGGCGGCGGAATTTCGGACGAATAGCAAACCAGCCAACGGACCCGATTCTCGCCCAAAAAAAACGGAAAAAATGAGCGCGCCGGTGTGCGTTGCGAGAAGAATTACGGGGTTACCGGTTCTTTTTGTCCGCCTAATCTGCTCGGGTCGTCAACCTGACAATGTTTGCAAAACAAATCGGCGTGCGTCGTGTACTTCCCGTCGCACGCCGACTCGTCTCGCGGTGGGGAGAAAGTGGGTGGAAAAATGCTTCGTCGGTTCGCAGCTATCGGATAGCCGTCACGTCCGCTTAGATAAATGGTTAACTCAACTATCGCATCCAGAGCGGGAATGATTGTCCCGCTTTGAGGTCGGGATTTTGATGATAGGAAAGATCAAGCCAACCGTTGCGATACGAACCGAGTTGCGGCTTATTTTCTCCGAAAGTGAGCCTGTTGATATTCAGGACTTTTGCTGGAAGGGGGGCGTTTCCTTTAGAGGCTCTGGTCGATTAGCCTTTCAACATCTTCGATACCATCTTCTTCTGTCATGTAATGCCATCCGGGTCGGGCGACGACCATCACACCGTTGTTATCCTGTGCGCAGACGATCCATTTGCCATCGTTTAGCTGCTCGGTCTCGATCTCTCGGCCTCTATAGATTTCCATGTCGTTTCTTC
>Ga0210383_10002178_pt1 | contig 17729 bp, 10 predicted proteins | sample IncBWC14OmetaG_FD_160072 | JGI IMG/M metagenome (GOLD analysis project Ga0210383, IMG submission 160072) | Forest soil microbial communities from Barre Woods Harvard Forest LTER site, Petersham, Massachusetts, United States - Inc-BW-C-14-O ...
CCGCGACGGGAACCTTCCAGATGTTGGCCGCACTCTTATGGCTGGTGGAGTAATAGATCCATTTCCCGTCGCGTGACCATGACGGTACTTCACCGCCGTCCTGACCGTTGGTAAGCCGCCGGGGCTCACCACCTTCGGCGGAGACCACATCGATTTGCGCGATACCATTCTCCTGCGAGTCGAAGGCAATCTGTTTTCCATCCGGCGCCCAACGGGGCGTGCCGGTGAGTGCCTCACCGAAATGGGTCAACTGCACGGCGTTAGATCCGTCGCTCGAGCAGGTCCATATTTCCCAACTCCCACTGCGATCGGACTGGAATGCGATGCGTGAGCCGTCAGGTGAGAAGGCGGCGGCGGCCTGCTGTCGCGTACTCGAAATCAATAAAGATTGTTCTCCGGCCGGATGGACCAAGTCGCGAAGATCCAGCTTCCAGATGTTAGCGTTCGTGGTCGCCTGCACATAGGCGAGGGAGTGATCGCGCACCGACGGAAACTCCGCGGGTCCGGGCACGAACGTTACATTCGTGATCGACGGCTTGTCGCGATCAACGGAGATGCGCCGCAGTCGCTTTCCGCCAAGAACAATCTCGTGGTCGTTCGTGGTCCAAGCTAAACCATCTATAAATTCCGGAGCGGAAGTTGATGTGAGCAATCGTGCTGCGCCGCCACCCAGCGACATTACATAAACTTCGCCCAGATCTACGGTGTCGCGCTGGAAGGCCAGAGTCTTGCCGTCGTGGGAGATTGCCGGGTCCCCATCTCCTTCAGAGCTTGGCGGGGGATTGGTGATCTGGCGCTTCTGCAAAGTGCCGAGGTCGAGCAGAAACAGAGCGATCGTTTCCTGTCCGGGAAGCTCATCGGGATAGACCAGCGTTTTCCCAGTTGGCGATACATCAAAACGGGCGCGTCGGACTCGACGTCCGCCACTGAAGGAGGTCTCAACCACCAAGTGCGCGTGGCCCCCGGCAATTGAGGCAATGTAGATTCCCGGGTGTTCGCCCCCACGGCGGAAGAAGTAAATCGACTTTCCGTCAGGGGCCCAAACGGGGTCGCCGTCAGCTGCGCCGGCGGGCGTTTCCACTAGCCGATGCGGTCGATCATCAGCGATCGGGCGGAAGTAAACTCCGTAGGGATCACCAGAATTGGGGCCGGTCCATGCGAACGCGACCCGCTTGCCATCCGGCGACAAGGAAGGCATGGTTTCTATTCCAAGGTAGGTCGTAAGCGGCACAACCTTGGGGTCAGGCAGCTCCGGCTGCGGTCGCAAATATCTCCAGGTAACAAACGCTACGGCCCACAGAAGTACGGTCAGCACGAGGCTTCGAACGAGCAGGTTGTCTCGGAGCACCTTGGGCTCGTCAGGGCCTTCGAGGGATGTCGCGTCGGGCTTCGGAAAGCCAGGATACCCGTCAGCGGACGGAAATGTTGTCTCGACCTGCAGCGCTGGAGAATCCTGAAAGGTCATCGGGTAAAGCCAGCGATAACCACGGCGGGGTAAAGTTTCGATGTAGCGTGGGATGTCGGGGTCGTCTTCCAGTGCCTGTCGAAGCTTGGCCACCGCGACCCGGAGGCTATTGTCAAAGTCCTGGATGTCGGCGTCCTGCCACACCTGCTGGCGGATTTCTTCCCGGCTAAGGACTTCCCCGCTGTTCTCCAACAGCACAAGGAGGACGCGCAGCGGCTGGTATTGGAGTCGAACGACCACCCCGTCGCGGCGGAGTTCACCTGCGCGAACGGAGAACTCGAAATCCCCGAACCGGAAGGTACGGTTGATAGGCGTAGGGCGCATTACTTGCAAAGCGCACCTCGGGAAGAACCTGAAATAGCTACTGGATGATAAGCCACCTAACGATTGCCAACAAGCGCATAGTGCCACAAGTCTGGGTGCGCGTACTGCATGTTTGATGAATATTCGCGTGCGCCCAAAGTGATGACGACACGAAGGTGCCCGCGATTACTCGGGCCCTTTCGTGTCGTTCCAACCGCAAGTGATTATTTCAGCGTCACATTTGCGGAAAGAGGCAGATCCTTTGACGATGGGCCCGCCATAAAAGTGTAGCTGCCAGGCAACAATTTCCAGCCCTTGGAGGCTTCGTCGTAAATTGAGAGGTACATCGCCGGAATAGTTAGCGTGACATCCTTGCTTTCGCCGGGACTCAGTTGAATCTTGGTCCAACCAACCAGGCGCTTGGGCGGCTCGCCTGAGCCGGCTGGCAGCGCAGCATATAGCTGAGCAATTTCCTGCCCGGCCCGGCTGCCAGTGTTCTTGACGGCGAAAGTCACCGTGGTTTGATCGCCAGGCGTCACCTTTAGCTTCGAATAGCTGTAGGTGGTGTACGACAGTCCGTAGCCGAAGGGGAACAGCACCGGTTTCTTCTCGGCGTCGTACCACTTGTAGCCAACCTTCAGGCCTTCGTCGTAATGCACATCGAAGGTAGGACTAGTGAGCACAGCTCCGCTTTCGGGACCGCGGCCGCGTACCGGAGGTTGAACAACGGTGGTATGCGGGAGGTCGTTCACGCTCAGCGGAAAGGTCATGGGCAGTTTGGCGCTGGGATTGACGTCGCCGAAAAGCACGTTGGCGACTGCGTCCGCGGCCTTGCTGCCTCCGTACCACGCCTCGAGCACGCCGCTAACTTTGTCGATCCAAGGCATCGTCACGGCAGTACCGGATTCGAGAACAACAATCGTCTTAGGATTTGCGGCTGCTACAGCGGCTATCAGCGCATCCTGGTTGTCGGGCAGGGAGAGATTCGGCAGGTCCATGCTCTCGCTCATCCACTGGTGCGCAAAGACAATGGCAACATCGGATGACTTCGCTAATGCAGCTGCAGACGCAGGATTGGCTCCTGAATCGAACTTGACTTCGGCAGAGGGAGCCTTTGCTTTTACGGCTTTGAGAGGCGATGGCGGAAACCACACATGCGAGAGCCACTGGGGTGCGTTGCTGCCTTGTGGATCGACTTGTGCCGAACCTCCGCCCGAGATCATTCCGAAATCAGCCTTAAATCCGATGATGGCGACGCTATGCAGTTGAGCGCGGTCGAGCGGCAATACAGATTTGTAGTTCTTCAGTAAGACAATGCTCTGTTCTTCGATGGTGCGGGCGATGTCGAGTCCACCCTCCACGTCCACGACACTTTTCTTCGTGGGATAGTCGACGATTCCGCTGGCGAACTCGGAGCGCAACATGCGTCTTGCGTGGTCGTCGATCTGCGACATCGGAACCTGTCCCGACTCCACGGCTTGCTTAAGCTTGGGACCAAAGAAGTCGGCCATGGGTTCTTCGTTATCAAGCCCAGCAGCAGAGGCCTTCACCGTGCTGTGAGTCCCACCCCAGTCGGAGACCACGAAGCCGGGGAATTTCCAGTCGGTTTTGAGCACCTCAGTCAGCAGATACTTGTTTTCGCAGGCGAAGTCGCCGTTGACCGCGTTATACGAGCACATCACAGCGGCCGGGTGGCCAATGCCTATTCCAATTTCAAACGCAAGAAGATCGGTTTCGTGGAGAGTACGAATGCCGATGATGGCATTGACTTCGTTGCGGCCGCTCTCTTGATCATTGACCGCATAGTGCTTAATGTCGCCGATCACGTGCTGCGCCTGTTCGCATTTGATGCGGTTGCCAACCAGTGTTCCGGCCAGTATGGGATCTTCCCCCATGTATTCGAAGGTGCGGCCGTTGCGTGGTTCGCGGGTTATGTTTGTGCCGCCACCGAGCGTCATGTTGTAGCCTTGGGCCCGAAGCTCGCGGCCGATCAGTGCTCCATATTCGCAAGCGGCTTGCGGATCCCAACTCGCGGCGGAGCCCACGTTGGAAGGAAGCGCCGTTGAGTAGCGGCCGTTGGTAGCGCTATCGCGAACACCATATGCGGCATCAGACATGAAAATTGGAGGAATACCGAAGCGCTTTATTCCTTCGACGTAGCCCGCGCCGCCGTTCGAAAGATAGGTCAAAGGCATTTGCCATTGAGGGGCATGCGCCATGCCGTTGCCGTGCAGAAGCGAGATTTTCTCGTCGAGCGTCATCTGCTTAAGAACCAGGTCAGCGCGCTCGTCGGGCGAAAGGCTCTTGTTCATCCAAGGTAGTTTCTGAATGTCCTCGGGGCTGGGCGTAGCGGTTTGGGCGAAGGAAGTTGAAAGGAGAGTGAGAATCGTTAGAGTCGCGATAATGATGAGTGAGTTACAAAATCGGTTGTTCATTCGAGATTTGATCACCCTGATTCACGAATTTTTCACAAACCACCATAACAGCAGCAGCGGCGTAGAACTACCAGAATCCGCTAACTTGGCGACCGTGTGCCGAGGATCAGGCTGATGAAGGTAGCCTGGGACATCCCACGTTGTGGGGCGGCTTACTGAGGCGGCGGGGTGGATGGGATGTAGCCGTGGGGGCCGACGGGAGCCTCACCGGGCTTCAATTTGCGGCAGCAGCCGTTCACGATGTTGCCCTCCGGCAGATATACCTGGCCCGCGTACAGAAATTCCTTCTGCTGAACGTTGTCCATGCACTTGCCCTTGGTGATGGTGGCTGTCAGGCCTCCGCCGCTGCCGGTGGCAGGCGAGCCGTGCCAGTTCCACTGCCCGTCGACGTACATGAACTTGCCGATCCAGTAGGTATCGCCTTCCCTGATGCCAAGAGTGCGGGCCGCCGTGTCGCCGAACTGAAAGCTCCAGCGCGGATTGTTGCCGAAACACACCATGTCAGGAACGTGGGTCGGCTGAGCAGGCGGTGCGGCTTGCTGCTTTCCAGTCGGAGCCGGGCCGTTCTGTCCGAAGGGACTGTCTTGCGCAACGAGGATGCAGGCGGAGCAGAGCAAAATGATTGCGATAAAAGTGCGCACAAACGCTACGGGCATTCAGGCCTCCGGGAATAAATGATTGTAACGGGTTGAGGATTCCGGCGCGAGTTTGTTCCCACTGTAACGGTGGGCTGAGATACACCGCCCATGCCGGCCTTAACTAGAAGCCATCTCATAATGGTGTGGGCGAGGGAAATCGAATCCCCTCAGGGGCTAAAGGCCACTGATTATCAGGCCTGATCGGCACGGCTGAAGCCGTGCCCCTTCAAAGAAAATCCTAGGGTTTGGTCGCGGCGTCGGGCTCCGGGACATCCAACTGGGTCAGGAGAAATGCCCAGTTAAACGCGACTTCGTGGATGCGATCATAACGGCCGCTCGATCCGGCGTGACCGCCGTGCATGTTGGTGTAGAAGACAAGCGGATTGTTGTCGGTCTTCAAGGTACGCAACTTGGAAACATACTTGGCCGGCTCCCAGTACATCACCTGGCTGTCGTCGAAGGAGGTGCGCACCAGCATGGTGGGGTAGTTCCGCTTCGCCAGGTTGTCGTAGGGCGAATACGAGAGCATGTAATCGAAGGCAGGCTCGGTATTGGGATTGCCCCACTCTTCGTACTCGGGAACGGTCAAGGGGAGCGAAGCGTCGAGCATGGTGTTCATCACGTCGACGAAAGGAACTTCCGACAGAACGACGCGGAACAGGTCAGGACGCATGTTGGTGACTGCGCCCATCAGCAAGCCGCCAGCACTGGCACCTTCGATGCCGATTCTGGCGCGCGAGCCGTAGCCGTGACTGGTGAGGTATTCGGCGCTGGCGATGAAGTCAGTGAAGGTATTCTTCTTGTTCATCATCTTGCCGGCGTCGTGCCAGGGCTTGCCTAATTCGCCTCCGCCGCGAATGTGCGCGAGCGCGACGATAAGGCCGCGATCGACCAGCGGCAGACGCGCCACGCTAAATGTTATCGGCAGCGCATAGCCGTAAGAGCCGTAGCCATAGAGATAAAGAGCAGCCTGCGCCTTGTTCTTCAGGTCCTTGCGGTAGAAGAGCGAAACCGGGACGCGGGTGCCATCAGAGGCGGTGGCAAATACGCGCTCGGAGACGTAGTTGTTGCGATCGAATCCACCTGGCACTTCGTTCTGCTTCAGCAGAGCGGACTGGTGTGTGGTGACGTCGTAGTCGAACACGGACGGTGGAGTCACCAGTGACTGGTAGTTGTAGCGGAACTTGTCTGCGTTGAACTCGGCATTAGCGCCGGAAGTCGCGAAATAGGCTGGTTCCGGAAACTCGATGTCTTTCGACGAGCCATCAGCGAACTGCACGACACGAAAGACTGGAAGCCCGGCGACGATTTCGGTCAGCACGTAAAAGTTCTGGAAGATATCAAAGTTGTCTAGCGGGACATCGGGCCGGGCAGCAACGAGTTCCTTCCAATTGGCTTTACCGGGACTTGCGGTCGGAGCGGTCACCAGACGAAACGTCTGCGCGGTGTCGTTGGTACGAATGTAAAACGAATCGCCGCGATGATCGACGTAATACTCGAGGTTGTCGACCCGTGGAGCGATTACGGTCCAATCGCCTTCAGGATGATCGGCAGCCAGAAAGCGAACTTCGGTTGAGATGTGACTGGCTGAAGTGAGCAGCAGGTACGACTTGCTGAGCGTTCGCCCGATCTCGATGTTGAAGCGCTCATCTTTGTCTTCGAAAATAATCGGGTCTGGAGCCGAATTACTCTTCAGGGAATGCCGGTACAGGCGGTAGCTGCGCTTCTGGACTTCATCTTCGACAGTGTAGAAGAGCGTGCCGTTGTCGGCGGCCCAGGCAATCGTAGTGACGCGCTCTGCCGTGTCGGGCAGGTCCTGCATGGTACGCAGATCACGGATGTGCAGGCGATACTGGCGAAATCCCACGTTGTCGGTGGTGTAGGCGAGCAGGTTGCCATCGTCACTGACGGCGAATTGGCCGACTGCCATGAACTTTTCGCCTTCGGCCATCTGGTTAAGGTCGAGGATGATCTGCTCAGGGGCGTCGAGCGAGCCCTTCTTGCGACATAACTCGAAGTACTGTTTTCCCTTTAGCGTGCGGGTGTAGTAGTAATAGCCGTCCTTGAGGTAAGGAACCGTATCGTCGGTCTCTTTAATATGGCTGACGATCTCGTCATACAGTTTTTTCTGGCGGGCCTCGGTCGGCTTCATGACGTATTCGGCGTAAGCGTTCTCGGCTTCTAGCAGCGCCTTCACGTCGGGATTGGGACGTTCGCGCAGCCACGCGTAGTCATCGGTCAACGTCTTGCCGTTGACGGTCTTTTCGGTATGGATCTTCTTGGCGACAGGCGGTTGGACTTCCGAAGACGCCGTTGACGTTGGGTTTTGTGAGTTTGCTTGCATGGTAACCATTAACAGGACAGCCAGAAGTACTCGTAGCATGAATGCTCCGCGAGAAAGTGCGTCGCTGACTGACGAGCGCTGATTATACGCGAAGGACCTGGGACATCTGTCCCGTAGGTATATCGCATTGCATTGCGCCCTGGAGCACGCGCCCGTACCCTAGGTACGCAACTTCGCTATGGGTCTGAACGCGCTCGATCTCGCCGTCATCGTCGCCTATCTGCTGGGCGTGACGGCATTTGGGCTGCACTTCCGCAGACATCGGCACACGCTGAAAGACTACTTCCTGGCTGACCGGCAGATTCCGTGGTGGGCGATTTCCCTTTCCATTGTGGCGGCCGAAACCAGCACCCTGACCATCATCAGCGTGCCGGGCCTGGCGTACGACACCGACTTTCGATTCCTGCAACTGGTGATGGGGTATGTGGTGGGGCGAGGCATCATCAGCATTGTGCTGATCCCGCAATATTTTCGCGGGGAACTCGTTACCGCATACCAGCTGATCGATCGGCGCTTTGGGGAAAAGCTGCGGGCGCTAACAGCCGGGCTGTTTCTCATCACGCGCGCGGCTGCGGAAGGCGTGCGCGTGTTTGCGGTAGCCATCGTGGTGGGGATCGCGCTCTCAAGCCTACTGGCAGGCATGGGCGACTTCGCCCGCGATGTTTCGTCCATCCTTATCGTCAGCGTGTTGACGATGATCTACACCTTCGAGGGAGGCATGGCGGCGGTCATCTGGACGGACGTAGTGCAGCTTTTCATTTACGTCGGTGGAACGCTGGTGGGATTGTTCACCATCCTTCATGCTGTGCCGGGAGGGTGGAGCACGGTGCAATCGATCGCGGGAAATGGTGGTAAGTTTCGCGTCTTCGACTTCTCGTGGAACTTCTATTTGACCTATACGTTCTGGTCCGGCGTGATCGGCGGCGCATTCCTGACTACCGCGACTCATGGCACCGATCAACTCATTGTGCAGCGGTTGCTGGCAGCCCGTAACGAGCGGCAATCGAAGCTGGCGTTGATGTCGAGCGGTATCGCAGTGCTAGTGCAGTTCGGCCTGTTCCTGCTGGTGGGGGCGATGCTGTTTGTGTTCTACAGACTGTTTCCGCCTGCTGTCCCCTTTTCTCGCGGTGACACCATCTTTCCGACCTTCATTGTGACCAAGATGCCACATGGGGTCAGCGGATTGCTGATCTCTGCGATCCTCGCGGCGGCGATGTCGAACCTGAGTGCCGCGTTGAACTCGCTGTCGTCGACGACGGTGGTGGACTTCTACCGAAGGTGGCGGCCGCAGGCGAGTGAAGAGCGGCAGGTGAGAGTGTCGCGGCTGGCGACGGTGGGCTGGGGAGTTGTGCTCTTCCTGTTGGCGATGTTGGCCCGGCATGGCGGGAGGGTGTTGGAGGTTGGGCTATCCATTACCTCCGTCGCCTATGGATCGTTGCTGGGGGTATTTTTGTTGGGAGTGCTGACGAAGACGGCCTCGGAGCGGGGTGCGATGGTGGGAATGCTGTTTGGCTTCGTGTTGAACGTTTGCCTATGGCGGTTTACGCGGGTGCCGTTTACCTGGTACGTCGCCCTGGGGAGTATTGCGACCTTCATAGTGGGGCTGGGAACGAGCCTGCTCCTGCCGGAGCGAAGGCGCCAAGCGTCCAATTCGATTTAGCTAACTACAACACGAATACTCATATTTCTTTTTGTGCGATTGTTTGAAATCAATGGTTTAGCGGTAAATTGTTCGCAACTGATTGAAAAATAAATAAGTTATAGCTATCCATTTCTTTTTAAAGGTAGTTATGGTGGAGCGATTCGCCCTATGTTCGCCAAGAACGCCCGATGGACTCCCTGCCTGAGTTTTCAAGGAACTGCTCGAACCGGCGCCTAGGCACGGTCGAGGAAGAGACACAACTCTCCCTTTCCTCAAAGTCTTATTTACCTGGTGGTAGATGAGGAGCGAAAGGACGTAGGACACGTTGCCGTGTGATAAGAGAGAGCACGGCTCTAACAAGTCTCAAGTCTGTGGAGTCGGCGAAAAAGCGTCCGCGCAAAGCTTGGGGCTTACGCCCTCGCCAAAAACCGTGCCGTCGGTTAAAAACCGACTCCCAAATCTTAAACACGGCGTACCCCGGGGTTCCGCTCCCGCTCCCCCTGGGCTACTATTGTGGCGCCCTTGCGGGCTGACGCTCTGCCCGGGCGGACGAGTGGCCCACACCAACCTGCCTTGGCGAACCGAAACAAGAACATAGAAATCGCTTTTAAACGGCTTGCGGGAAAATTCGGAGACGCAGATCCCTCCGCGGACTAAACCTGGTGAGGGATGACAAAGATCGCAATAAGCTAGCCTAACGGACACCGCCATGCGAGTTGGATTGGGAGATGCGCAATGAAAACCGATTCATCGCCAACCTTAGCCTTGGGCACGCGGAACCGAAACGAAACTCCGGCGCGGGAGATCGCGCTGTGGCGAATCTATCTTCTAAGGGCCGGTTACCTCTTGATTGCCGTCGGCATGGGAATGCAGAAGATCCCTGCCTTCCTTCATCACAGGCCCTGGGAACTGATGCAGGGTGTGGTCAATTCCATGCTGCTCGCGCTAGTACTGCTGGCGGTCCTAGGACTACGCTATCCCTTGAAAATGCTGCCGCTTCTGTTCTGGGAAATAGCGTGGAAGGTCACGTGGCTTCTCGCGGTGGCGCTACCTGCCTGGCAGAACCACACCATGGACGCAAACACCTGGGACACAACTTTTGCTTGCCTGATGAGCGTGATCTTCCTGTTCGTCGTGCCGTGGGACTATATTTGGCGGAATTTTGTGGCCGCGCCGGCCGACCGCTGGGGGTGAACGCTGGGCGTCGGTCAGAAGAGGGCTCGGAAACAGTGTGAAAGGCACAAGGCCTCGCGGACTAAAGTCCGCTCGGCGGGTCAAACATAAAGGGCTTAGACGCTGACCTAAAGGTCAGCTCTACCAAAAACCGCTTTTTTCGGCAGCCCGTGAAGCCATGCCCTGATACAAAACGGTGGCGAATTCGAGTTTTCCGCGACCTGTGACGTCGTGCCCTGATACAAGCCCGTGCGTAAGGACATTTTTTCCAAGCTGCGAAGGCCACCACTATCCGAAAACATTAGTGGCAGCCGACATTCTTGACCCTGATCGCCAGCGCGGACGAAACGGAAATACGCGCTACAATACGCAGACGCAAAACGCCGCGTGCTAAGTGAGGGCCGATGGCGAATGCCGCGACAAGTCGCGCTCGACAGACGAACAACTCCGGAGCTATCGCGGAAATCGATGTCCTGTGGCTGACCGCGGGTCTAGGCTGCGATGGCGACACTATCGCGATGACCGGCGCGACCCAGCCGAGCATTGAAGATGTGGTGACAGGAGCTCTGCCGTGGATCCCCAAAGTTAATTTTCACAACCCGTTCCTGGCTTACGAAAATGGGGACGAGTTTGTGAAACCCTTCCGCCTAGCGGCTGAGGGGAAGTCAGAGCGGCCGTTCATCCTGATCGTCGAGGGATCGATCCCGAACGAGAACAATAAGAGTGAAGGATATTGGGCGTCGTTTGGAACCGATCCCGTTACGAATCAGCCCCTCACTACTTGCGATTGGATCGACCGGCTTGCTCCTCATGCATGGGCGATCATCGCGACCGGGACATGCGCCACGTATGGTGGCATCCATGCGATGGAAGGCAATCCCACGGACTGCATGGGACTGCCGGATTACCTTGGTTGGCAGTGGAAATCGAAGGCGCAGATTCCGATCGTGTGTGTGCCGGGATGTCCGGTGCAGCCGGACAACATGATGGAGACACTGCTCTACCTTCTTTATATGGCGGTCGGGCGCGCGCCTATGATTCCGCTGGACGAGGCGCTGCGTCCTACGTGGTTGTTTGGCAGCACCGTGCATGAAGGATGCGATCGCGGCGGCTACTACGAGCAGGCCGAGTTCGGCGAAGAGTATGGGTCTCCGCTATGCATTGTGAAACTGGGGTGCTGGGGTCCCGTGGTGCAATGCAACGTGGGCAAGCGGGGATGGATGGGCGGAATCGGCGGATGTCCAAATGTCGGGGGAATTTGCATTGGATGTACCATGCCCGGCTTTCCGGACAAGTTCATGCCTTTCATGAATCAGCCGCCCGGATCGCTGCTTTCGTCACACGCGGTACAGACCTATGGCCGCGCGATCCATGCGCTTCGTCGTTTTACGCAGGCATCTCTCAACAAAGAACCGAGTTGGAGAAGCCGACCGAAGACGAAACTAAGTTCTTGATGTTTGGCGCCGGAGATCGTTCTTGAAGCGAACCTTGTTAAAAATGCGTAACACCACGGCGAAGGAGGCCGACTCCTCGATCGCGGAGGCGAATGCGCTTAGTGTTGAAGAGGCAGAAGCGATCTTGTCCGGACTCGCGAGCACGTATTCCAACCTCAAGATCGAAGCTTCAGGCACGTGGCATCACTTTGTTGAGAGGTCCAATCAGAGTCCAGTACCCGAAGGGCAACTGCCCAACCTTGAAGCCAAGTACCAGGCCCTGCTCGAGCAGCTTCCGGCGGTTGTGTTCATGGCATACCTGGACCGGGGCATCGGCGAAGCGTATGTGAGCCCGCAGATCGAAGCGACGCTGGGATTCACGCAGGCGGAATGGTTGGAAGACCCGGTGATGTGGTATCAGCGCATTCATCCTGACGACAAGGCGCGCTGGAGCCTGGAAGCGTCGGAGATGTTTCTGACGGGGAAGCCTCTGCGCTCGGCTTATCGCGTGATGGCCCGTGACGGACACGCGGTATGGTTCCACTGCGAAGCCAAGATGATCCTGCACCCGGATGGGCACCCGTGGTTCATCCAGGGAGTGGCGTTCGATATCACCGACCTTAAGCAGACGGAAGAAGAGCTGCAAGGGGAGCGCAACGTCGTATCGGCGATTCTGGATACGGTGGGAGCATTGGTGGTGGTGTTGGACCGCGAGGGCCGGGTGGTGCGCTTCAATCGTGCGTGTGAGCAAATGACAGGGCACTCGTTCGAACAAGTGCGCGGCCAATGTCTGTGGGACCTGTTCGTGGTTCCGGAAGAGAAGGAGCACTTTAAGGCTCTGTTCAAGGAGTTTTGCATCAATCCCGCACGGACAGAGTACGAAAGCTCTTGGGTGGCCCGCGACGGCGGTCACCGAACCATCGCCTGGTCAGCAGCGTTGCTGCCAGCCGCCAAACAAGCGCCCGCGTACATCATTGCCTCGGGGATTGACGTCACCGATCAAAAGAAGGCGCAAGCGAAGTTCAGGGGATTGCTGGAAGCAGCACCGGACGCAGTCGTGGTCGTCAACCAGAAGGGGAAGATTGTTCTGGTGAACGCGCAGGTGGAGAAGTTATTCGGGTATGGGCGACAGGAACTGCTGGGTGAGGAAATCGAGAAACTGGTGCCGCAACGGTTGCGGGGCAACCATCCCACACATCGGCGAAACTTTTTCGCGGAGCCGAGAGTGCGGCCGATGGGAGCGGGTCTCGAACTGTATGCGCTGCATAAAGACGGTCATGAATTTCCGGTGGAGATCAGTCTGAGTCCGCTGGAGACGGAAGAGGGCGTTTTGGTTTCGAGTGCTATCCGCGATATCAGCGAGCGCAAACGGCTGGAAAAAACCGTCCTCGATATCAGCGAACGCGAGCAGCGCAGAATCGGGCAGGACTTGCACGATGGGTTGGGGCAGCTTCTGACTGGGGTCGCCTTCATGGCCAAAGTGCAGGAACAGAAGCTGGCGGAACGGCAAGTCCCAGAGGCTGCGGACGCCGCCAAGATTGTTCAGTTCGTGAACGAGGCAATTTTAAGAACGAGAGAGCTGGCGCGCGGGCTGTTACCGGTGGTATCGGATGCTTATGGGCTGATGTCGGCGCTGCAACTGTATGCGAGCGAGATCCGGGATTTGTTCGGAATTTCTTGTCGCTTCCAGTGTGAAGAGCCGGTCCTAATTCATGATGCACCGATGGCGACCCATCTGTATCACATCGCACAAGAAGCAGTGAACAATGCGATCAAACATGGCACTCCAAAGACGATCCTGATCCGCCTTTACGCGGGCGAGCGAGAGGGGACGCTGATCGTGAAGGATGATGGTATCGGCATCACACGACCTCTGGGACCGCACGCGGGTGTGGGGATGCATATCATGAACTATCGCGCGGGCATGGTGGGAGGGACCCTGGAAATCCGTCGCGAACAGCCACGCGGCACGATCGTAACCTGCCGTTTTCCGATCAGTGAAAGCGCGAAGAACTCGGGGGCCAATCCATGAATCAGCCAACTGCGGCAATCAAGAAGAGCAAAGTTCTGGTGGTGGACGATCATCCTATCGTACGGCAGGGGTTGGCACTCCTGATCAACCGCGAGTCGGACTTGATGGTGTGTGGCGAGGCGGAAGACGCGCGGATGGCGATGCAATCCATCATCACCGACAAGCCCGACATCATGGTGGTGGACATTTCCTTGAATGGGCCGGACGGACTGGACTTGCTGAAGGACATTCGCACACGGTATCCGGAGCTGCCGGTGCTCATCTTGTCGATGCACGACGAGTCGATCTATGCCGAGCGCGCGCTGCGTGCCGGGGCGCAGGGATACATCATGAAACAAGAGGCGGCCGAAAAAGTACTGGTGGCCCTGCGGCGCATTCTCAGCAACGAAATCTACGTCAGCGAGCGGATTGCCAACCGGATGCTGCAACGCTATATTGGCAGCCCCGGCGAAGGAAGACCATCCTCTGTCGCGGACCTCACTGACCGGGAACTGGAGGTGTTCCGCCTGATCGGCGAAGGTCATTCGACGAGACAGATTGCCGAGCAACTCCACATCAGCGTGAAGACCGTGGAGTCTTACCAGGCGCACATCAAGGAGAAACTCTCGCTGCGCAGCGCACGGGAATTGGTGCAGCATGCCATCCAGTGGAGCCTGGACGAAAAACCGTAGCAGTCGTTTGCGCAACAGGGGCTAAAGCCCCACGCATTTTCTGCCGTTTACGGCATGACTGACGTCGTGCCCTGATACGAAACTGTCGCCAACGCGGCTTTTTCAGCAGCCCGTAAAATCGTGGCCTGACGTAGAACCGCTCTACAATCCATTTTTCGCACGCTGGGTGGCGGCAGCCAAGCTCTCATCAGGGAATTCCCTAGTCCTCCGTACGACTTCATACGACCCAAAAACGAGGCAGCTCCCGCTTGTCGCCAGGCGGGTCGGTTGTCGATGCTAGGTTGCGGCAATGTTGCAACAGGCGCATTGCGCATAACGACGCTGACATCGAGTTATTCGAGCAAGGTCTGCGATCAAGAAGCCTCAAGTAGTACGACGACGGATTGAGGCAGGCAACCAAAGGGTTCGTCAGGGATTCCAAATCTCGAAAGGAGACCCAATTTATGGCGGCGGAATCAGTTCCGTACGGTCGAGCTACGCAGAAGGCGCCGGCTGTTTCGGAGATCCACATCCTCTGGATCACAGCAGGACTTGGCTGTGATGGAGATTCAGTTTCAATTACCGCGGCAACTCAACCCAGCGTTGAAGACGTGTTGCTGGGAGCGATTCCGGGACTCCCGAAGGTGCACCTGCACAATCCGGTGCTGGCATATGAAAACGGCGATGACTTCCTCAAGTACTTCTATATGGGAGCGGAAGGCAAGCTTGATCCGTTTGTGCTGGTGGTGGAAGGCTCGATTCCTAACGAAAAGATTCACGGCGACGGTTATTGGGCGGCACTTGGAACCGATCCGGATACCGGTCAGCCGATCAAAACCAACGAATGGATCGACCGGCTGGCTCCGAAAGCGCTGGCGGTGGTGGCGTGCGGGACGTGTGCAACCTACGGCGGAATTCATGCCATGGAAGGCAATCCCACAGGTTGCATGGGGCTGGCCGATCACCTGGGATGGAAGTGGACGTCGAAGGCAGGCCTGCCGATCGTGAATGTTCCCGGTTGTCCGGTTCAGCCTGACAATTTCATGGAAACGCTGCTGTACCTGCTGTACCAGGTTGCAGGACACGCACCCATGATTCCGTTGGACGACGAGCTGCGGCCGACGTGGCTGTTCGGGAGAACCGTGCACGAGGGCTGCGATCGCGCCGGATATTACGAGCAGGGCGACTTCGCCGATCATTACGGTTCTCCGAAGTGCATTGTGAAACTGGGCTGCTGGGGACCGGTGGTCAACTGCAACGTTCCCAAGCGCGGCTGGATGGCCGGCATCGGCGGATGCCCGAACGTTGGCGGGATCTGCATCGGCTGCACCATGCCGGGATTCCCCGACAAGTTCATGCCGTTCATGGACGAGCCACCGGGAGCGAGAGTCTCTAGCGGGCTGGTCAACGCCTATGGGCGAACCGTGAGAACGCTGCGCAGCCTGACGCAGGCGACTGTTAATAAGGAACCGAAGTGGCGGCACACGCGCGCTGAACTGACTACCGGCTACCATCCGAGATCGTACTGAGAGGAGCAATCGTAATGAGCACCGTCACTGCACCGACCAAGGAAGCCGCCGTAAAAGGTAAGAACCTGGTCGAGATGAATTGGGACCCGATCACGCGAATTGTGGGCAGTCTGGGAATCTTTACCAAGATCGACTTTGCCAACCGGCAGGTGGCGGAGTGTCATAGCACCTCGTCGATCTTCCGCGGGTACAGCATTTTCATGAAGGGCAAAGACCCGCGCGACGCCCACTTCATCACCAGCCGCATTTGCGGCATCTGCGGAGATAACCACGCGACCTGCGCCACCTATGCGCAGAACATGGCGTTCGGAATCCGTCCGCCCGCGATGGCTGAGTGGATCGTGAACCTCGGCGAGGCAGCCGAGTACATGTTCGACCACAACATCTTCCAGGACAACCTGGTGGGCGTGGATTTCTGTGAGCAGATGGTCAAAGAAACGAACCCCGGCGTCCTGGCGAAAGCGGAGAAAACGCCGGCGCCCCACTCAAACCTGCATGGGTATCGCACGATAGCCGACATCATGCGTGCCCTCAACCCCTTCACCGGCACCTTCTATCGGGAGGCGCTGCAGATGAGCCGAATGACCCGCGAGATGTTTTGCCTGATGGAAGGACGCCACGTGCATCCTTCTACTTTGTATCCGGGCGGTGTCGGAACGGTTCCAACCATCCAACTCTTCACCGATTACCTGGTTCGCCTTATGAAGTACGTCGAATTCATGAAAAAGGTCGTGCCGTTGCATGACGACCTGTTCGACTTCTTCTACGAGGCCCTGCCGGGTTACGAGGAAGTCGGCAAACGGCGCGTTCTTTTGGGCTGCTGGGGTTCGTTTAACAATCCGGATGAATGCGACTACACGTACAAGAACATGACCAACTGGGGCCGTGCGATGTATGTGACGCCGGGCGTGGTGGTGGATGGCAAGCTGGTGACGACTGACCTGGTCGATATCAACCTGAACATCCGCATCCTGCTGGGCAGTTCGTATTACGACGACTGGGAGCACTCGGAGACGTTCGTGAAGACCGATCCTCTGGGGAATGCCGTCGACAAGCGGCATCCGTGGAACCAGACGACGATTCCGCGGCCGCAGAAGCGGGACTTCGGCAGCAAGTACACATGGGTGATGTCGCCGCGGTGGTTCGACAAACGCACCGGCGACCATCTTGCTCTCGATACCGGCGGCGGACCGATCGCACGTCTGTGGGCGACCGCGCTAGCGGGTCTCGTCGACATTGGCTACATCAAGTCGACCGGCAACAGCGTCAAGATGTATCTCCCGAAGACCACTTCCCTTCCTGAAGTCGAGTTCGAATGGAAGATTCCGAAGTGGAGCAACGCAATTGAGCGTGACCGCGCCAGAACCTACTTCCAGGTGTATGCGGCCTGTGCGGCGCTGCACTTCATGGAGCAGGCGATGGAGGAACTACATGCCGGCCGGACGAAGACGTGGACCGATTTCAAGGTGCCGGAAGAAGCCATCGGCTGCGGCTTCCACGAAGCCGTGCGCGGAGTGCTTTCTCATCACGTGGTAATTCGCAAGGGGAAGATCGCGAATTATCACCCATATCCTCCGACACCCTGGAACGCCAATCCACGCGACGTGTATGGCACTCCGGGGCCGTACGAAGATGCAGTACAGAACACGCCAATCTTCGAAGAGAACGGTCCAGACAAGTTCAAGGGCATCGACATCATGCGTGCCGTGCGGAGCTTCGATCCGTGCCTGCCGTGCGGTGTCCACATGTACCTGGGTGACGGAAAGGTGCTGGAGACCAAACATTCGCCGATGTTTGGATTGCAGCCCTGACTCACGCTGTAAAGAAGGGGCGAGGGTGGTCGTCTTACGCGTTTGGGGGAATGCGCAAGATCGGTTCGCTCTCGCCCTGTTGTTGATGAAGGAGGATTGTGGCTGACGAAAAGGACTTCCAGCAGCAGGTGCAGCGGATCGGTGAGCGAGTCCATGAGTTGGAATCCATCGCCGATCCTGCGGTTCGTTCCTCCGCTAAGGAACTGGTGCAACTCTTAATGGAGATGCATGGGACTGCGCTAGAACGGATGCTGGAGATCATCTTCCAGTCGAG
>Ga0210383_10002180_pt1 | contig 17724 bp, 8 predicted proteins | sample IncBWC14OmetaG_FD_160072 | JGI IMG/M metagenome (GOLD analysis project Ga0210383, IMG submission 160072) | Forest soil microbial communities from Barre Woods Harvard Forest LTER site, Petersham, Massachusetts, United States - Inc-BW-C-14-O ...
GTCCGCCATTTTTCTCCGGCCACGGCGGCTCTCACAGCGGACGATCGCGCCCGCGCCGTTAAGAATGCCTGCCAGTTTGCGGAAAAACGGGGGCAGGTTGCCGCGGGAATTTTCTCCAGTGGGCAGAGCCAAAGCGTCCTGGTCAATTCACGCGAATTGTCGGCCGCCTACCGTCAAACGCATGCGACTTTCTCGGTGACCATGCAGCAAGGCTCCGCCGCGAGTTGGGCCAAAGCCAATTCCGGAGACGTTCGCCAGGTAGATCCGCCGGCGCTCGCGAAAATAGCCAGCGAAAAGGCGGCGCGAGCACAGAATCCCGTCGAGTGCGAGCCCGGAAAGTACACAGTCGTGCTCGAACCTGCTGCAGCCCTGGACCTCGTGGGCTTTCTTTTCTACGACTTTGCGGCCACCGCCGTGGCGGACAAGCGCTCATGCCTCTCAGGCCGCGTCGGGAAAGCCATTTTCGGCGAGAACATCACAATCACGGACGATCCATACCATCCGCTGCAACTCGGCGCTCCTTTTGACGGGGAAGGAATACCTCGACAGCGAGTTGTGCTGGTGGACGGCGGGGTGGTCAAAAATCTGGTCTATTCGCGACGGTCGGCCAAGCAGGCTGGCAAGAAACCCACTGGGCATGGCTTTCCGCTCCCCAATGAATATGGGGAAGCGCCCCTCAATTTGGTGGTGGAGGGCGGAAAAACCTCGTTGGAGGAGATGATTGCCTCAACCGACCAGGGTTTGCTGGTCACGCGGCTGTGGTACATCCGCGAGGTGGACCCTTACGAGAAGATCATGACCGGGATGACCCGAGACGGCCTGTTCCAGATTGAAAAGGGCAAAATTTCCCATGCCGCGAGGAATTTCCGATTCAATCAATCGGTCCTGAAAATGTTAAGGAACGTCGAATGTCTGGGCCCGGCGCGGCGGGCGACCGGGGAAGAAGCGTTCGAAATGGTGGTTCCCCCAATGAAAATCCGCAATTTTCACTTCAGCGAAGTCACGAAGTTTTAATGTAGTTAGCCTTTTGGTCACCCCTGCAAAACAGATGCATGGTAGAAAAATTCTGCATTGTACATTCAGCGGTTTGGACACTATTACACTAGTATGTGTAGTTGTCCCAACCGGACATCCAGGCCGCGCCATCCCAACTGGGGACACCCTGATCATGACGCTTGCGGTACTGGCTTTATCGTCCAGATGGGCGGTCCGCCAACCCACGACATTCTGACCTATTCGTTGCAAGCGCTGGAACGCCTGTCGCATCGTGGAGGAGTTGACGCGGATGGCGCCAGTGGCGACGGTGCGGGAGTGCTCACTAGCCTCCCGGTCGATTTCTTTCGTGCGCGTGCTGCTGAAGACAAGCTTGCCCTGGATGAGGTTTTTGGCGTCGGCATGCTTTTTGCCCTGCCAACTCGCCTGGCCGATGCCCGTGTCGCCATCGAGGATTCCATCGGAAGAAGTAAGCTGCGGCTAGTTGGATGGCGCCGCGTGCCGACAAACTCAAATTCGCTGGGCCAGCGGGCGCTGGAAACCATGCCGGAGATCTGGCAGTTCTTCATAGAACCGGCGGGCGCGCGCAACTCCGGTCCCGGCTTTGCCCAAAAATTTGAGCGCAGCCTTTGGTTGCTGCGCAAGCGCGCGGAACGCGTTCTCCCGGAGCGTTGTTACCTCTGTTCGCTTTCATCGCGTACCGTTGTCTACAAAGGATTGCTGACTCCCTGGCAATTCCCGCGTTTTTATGAAGACTTGCGCAGCACCGAGTTCGCGACGCGGTTCGCCGTGTTTCACCAGCGCTATTCGACGAACACCGAACCTTCCTGGCAACTCGCGCAACCGTTCCGCTACGTGGCGCACAACGGCGAAATCAACACGGTGATCAGCAATCGCCGGTGGTTACGCGCGCGGGAACGAGAGGTTCGCAAACGCATTGGAGTAGGGAAGTGGTTCCGATTGCTCGAAGAAAACGTCAGCGATTCCGCTAGCTTTGATAATGCGCTGGAATTAAAGCTGCTCGAAGGGAAAAGCGTGGAAGCGGCGATGCTGGCGCTCGTGCCTCCCGCGTTTTCGCAGGATCCGTTTATTTCACCGGACGTGCGTGCGGCGCTGGAAGCGCTGTCTCGCGAGGGCGAGCCGTGGGACGGCCCCGCCGCTCTGGTGTTTAGCGACGGGCTCTCCGTGGGCGTAAAACTGGATCGCAATGGTTTGCGGCCGATGCGATATACGGTCACCCATGATGGCTTGGTCATTGCCGGCTCGGAGACGGGCTTGCTCGACCTGGAAGAATCGCGCATCGCGGAGCGGCATCGCCTTGGGCCGGGAGAAATTCTTCTGGCCACGCCGCATACCGGTTCGTTGTTGCGCTGGCGCGAACTCCTGAAGACTGTCACCGCGGAGATTCCTCACAAGGCTTTGACGCGTTCCAGTGTGTTGCGGCTGGACGATTCTGCGGAGCGCCCCGCGATCCTTCACCCGAAGCGCGTCGCCTCTGCGGCGGGCTGGTCCGACGATCAATACAAAATTATGTTTCGCCCACTTCTTGCCGGAAAAGAAGCGGACTGGAGCATGGGCGACGATGCCCCGCCCGCGTTTCTTTCCATGATTCACCGGCCGCTCTGGGATTATTGCAAGCAGCGTTTCGCGCAGGTGACGAATCCACCGATAGACCCGCTGCGTGAATCGCACGTGATGTCCTTGGAAGTGCCGTTGGGCCACGGCCACTTTCTGGCGAGTCCGATCTTGAGTGCGGCGGAGTTGGCTTCCCTGTGCACCGAACTGGCTCCCGTCCAGACCATCGACTTTACATTCTCTTCCACCCTGGGAGTCCCGGGTGCGCGCCGCTGTCTTACTCAGTGCAAGACTACCCCTCTGAGTAGCGGCGATCGCCCGGGGCTCCTCCTCCTTTCTGATCGCAGCATTGCGCCGGAACGCGCGGCTTTACCTGCTTTGCTGGCTGCCGCTAACGCCTGGAAAACTCTGGTCAATCGGGAATTGGCGGACTTGCCTCTGGTAGTCGAAAGCGCGCAGGTTTTTGAGACGCACCATGTCGCCATGCTGCTTGCTGCCGGAGCCAGCGCCGTGGTTCCGTATCTCGCGGAAGAGTTTGCCGAAACGGAAGAGGCAGGCGCGTTCGACAAAGTTTGCAAAGGCATGTTGGCCGGGCTGCGCAAAGTTCTGGCGCGCATGGGTATTTCCACGCTGGCCAGTTACCGCAATAGCCACCTGTTTGAATTGCTCGGCTTGGACGAGGATATTTGCCGCGAATATTTTGAGGATGCCGCCTGTTATCCCGGCACGAAGACGCTGGATTCTTTGCTGCAGGATTATCTGCACATGCACGCCGCGGGTTACGGCGGCGCAACGGACGATATGGCGGATCACGGCCTGTATCGCTTCCGTAAAGGCGCAGAGCTTCATGCCACTTCGCCCGATCTTGTTCGCCGTATGCATGCACACGTGCGTAAGCCGGACGATGGCCATTACAACGCGTACGAGCAATTGGCCAAGGCCGATGGACCGACATTCCTTCGTGACCTGCTGGAGATGCTGCCCGAGCAGCCAGTTGCGATTGAAGAAGTCGAGCCGCTGGAATCGATCCTCGCGCGTTTTAGTACGCAAGCGATGTCGCTTGGTTCCCTGAGCCCGGAAGCGCACAAGACACTTTCGATTGCGATGAATCAACTGGGCGGCCGGAGTAATACTGGTGAAGGCGGCGAAGACAGCGATTTGTATAGTACGCCCGGCTCGTCAAATAAGATCAAGCAGGTGGCTTCCGGCCGATTCGGAGTGACCGCCGAATATCTGGTGCGCGCCGAAGAGCTTGAGATCAAGATGGCACAGGGCTCGAAGCCCGGCGAAGGCGGCCAACTGCCTGCGCGCAAAGTTACCGAATACATTGCGCGGATCCGGCATGCCACGCCCGGAACGCCCTTAATCTCGCCGCCTCCTCATCACGACATCTACAGCATCGAAGATCTTGCGCAGTTGATTCACGATTTGCGCGCGGTGAATTCGCAGGCGCGCATCGGCGTGAAGCTGGTTTCCGGCACGGGCGTCGGCGTGATTGCAGCCGGAGTAGCGAAAGCGGGCGCGGACGTAATAACCGTCAGCGGCCACAATGGCGGAACGGGTTCTTCGCCGTTGACCTCGATCAAGAACACCGGACTTCCTTGGGAAATCGGCCTTCGCGAAACGCATGAAACTTTGTTGCGGGCTGGCTTGCGCTCTCGCGTGAAACTTCGCGTGGATGGCGGATTGCGTTTTTCCCGTGATGTGCTTATCGGCGCGACGCTTGGCGCAGACGAATTTGGCTTTGGCACCGCTTCCTTGATTGCCATCGGCTGCGTGATGGCGCGCCAATGCCATTTGAACACTTGCCCGGTGGGCATTGCGACACAGGACGAAACCCTGCGGACGCGTTTCAGTGGCAAGCCAGAAATGGTCATCGCTTATTTCCGCTCCCTGGCAGAGGAAATTCGCAAAGGACTCTCGCAACTTGGCGTGCATTCGCTCACAGAACTCCGCGGTTGGTACGATCGCTTGGCAACGCAGTCCGGCCTCGATGCATTACTGGTTATTCCGGTATCCAAGCCGCGCCGCGTTCTTCCGCAGCAAACGTCAGTGCTCGATGGCGGCGTGGAAGAAACGGAATTGTCCTTCGAGCACACGCAGCTGCCTGGTGCGGCTTCATCGGTAATTCACAATTATCATCGCAGCATTGGCGCGCAGTTCAGCGGCGAGCGCATGAGCCAGCGCCTGCAACAAAAGGAACCTCCGATCGCCACGCGCGAATTTCGCGGCACCGCTGGACAAAGTTTTGGCGCGTTCCTCACTTCCGGACTTACCTTGAAACTTGCGGGAGAGGCCAACGATTACGTGGGCAAGGGGCTTTCCGGCGGCACCAGCGTCATTCGAGCCGGACACAACGCCTCCAAACGAGGCGACGTTCTTGCCGGGAACACCGTGCTGTATGGCGCTACGTCCGGGCAACTTTATGTGGCAGGGCAGGCAGGTGAACGTTTCGCCGTGCGCAATAGCGGCGCCGTTGCGGTCGTCGAAGGACTGGGACAACACGGCTGCGAATATATGACCGGGGGCGTCGTCACGGTTCTCGGTCCGATCGGACTGAATTTTGGTTCCGGGATGACCGGAGGGCTTGCTTACATTTTGCGGAACGAGATGGATCACGTTCTGAATCTGGAATTTGTGCAGGCGCACGAACTCGAGGAAGCGGAAGAGAGTAATTTGCGCCGTCTGCTTGAATCGCATGTCGCGTTGACGGATAGTCCGGTCGCTCTGCGCCTGCTGGCGCGAAGGACTTCGTTGCCGTTTGTGCGCGTTCAGCCGATCCATTTTCAGGGGACCTTGCAGGATGCGTGGAAAGCGGTTCCTGGCGCAGTGTTGGAACCCATACCCGTGGAAGCAGGGAATTACGTGCGGCTTTCTGAGAGTACCGCCCCGCACTATGCCTGAACTCGGCAGGAACACCACTTTTTCCTTATACCAATTCAGTTATACTCTTACGCGTAAGCGAGAGTTGAGGCTATGGACTTCGACCAACTAACTACGTTTGTGCAAGTCGCCAAACTGAAAAGCTTTTCCAAGGCGGGTCAGAAAGTGTTCCGTTCGCAATCCGCCGTGAGCGCGCAAATCCGCCAGTTGGAGCAGGCTTACCACGCGAAGCTGTTGGATCGCTCGGCGAAATCCGTGGAACTGACGCCCGCGGGCGAAGTGTTGTTCGAGTTTGCGGAGCGGCTGCTGCGTCTGCGAGACGAATCCATGCAAGTGGTGGCGGACCGCGGCAATGTGGTGCAGGGCCCAGTCACCTTTGGCGCGAATGAAGCTACCTGCCTCTATCTCTTGCCGGATATTCTTTCGGAGTTTCAGCGCCGCTACCCTCTGGTGCATATCAGCATCTACCGCAACTTCAGCCACAAGATTCTCCAGCGACTGGAGGATGGCTCGTTGGATCTTGGCATTGTGACGCTGCCGCTGAAATCGCCGAACTTGAAGATGCACATTATCAATCGAGACCGGCTGCGTTTCTTTGTGAGCAGCAAGAATCCCCTGGCGCAACGCAGCCACGTGACTCTCGATGAAATTGCGGCGGCTCCGCTGATTTTTCCGAAGACCGGTTACACGCGCCAGGTGCTGGATAAGCTTTTCCGGCCACATCGCTCGCGCCTGCGCATCACCATGGAATTGCCGAGCATCGGGATGATCAAGACGTTTGTGGCGGCGGATGTGGGCATTTCCATCATCAGTGAAAGCTTCGCGCGCGATCAAGTCAAGACGGGTGACGTGAAGCTGCTGAATGTGGAAGGTGTCGACCTCTATCGTGAACTAGCCTTGGTTTATCGGCGTGACCGCAGCCTGCCGCGCGCGGTCCAAGCGCTGATTGCAATGATTCGTGAAAGCCGCAAGTTGCAAGAATCCGCGGCGAGCTAAACTCGCACTGCGTTTTCACCCTTTCAATAATTAGTTCGAGTTGTGTTGGAAGACGTCGCGGACGTGTGTCACTTCACGTTGAAGTCGAGGCTGGCAATCGAGCGCGCAATCACGTTTTCCTGAATCTGGATCAGGTCCGTATCCGCGAACGTCATTCCCATCACTGTCAGGAATTCTCCGCCATATGCCACCACGGACAGCGTTCCCGACCAATCGTGGTCATCTGCCTTCCCCTGGTAGCGATATTCGATCGCCGGCTGTCCGCCAATGACCGTTTTCCTTTGCGAGATCAGCCGGTAATTGTCGTACACGTCGTGGAGGCGTTTTTCGACGGTCTGCGCGGTCGGCTCTAATGCATCTTTGGATTTTTCGTGGCCGATCACCAGCAGCGTTGATTCGTTGGAAGTCCCCATCGCGACAATCGCATTTGGCAACGTCTGTCCTGCTCCGTCGATGATCTGCCAACTGGGCGCCTTGTACATACGAAAAGCGAATTGATGGTTGATGTAGAGATTTCCCTGAATTTCTTCGTGGCTCTCCGGCGTATCTTCTTTCGGCGGAGGCGGTGGAGCGGCGGCGGTGACGAGCGTGGCCTTTGGTCCAGCAGGCGTCGTTCTTACGGCCGGTGCTTTTGCCTCTGTCGATGCTTTGTTAGCTGCGGGTAGTTCCGGCCGTCCGCTTGCATTCGTCAGGATGGCGGCTGCTTTCTCTTTTTGCGTGGGTTCTGGCGGCGTGGCCCTGGCGTCGCTCGCTGCGGCCGGTTTCGGAGCCGGATCGTTTTTCGCGGGCTGTCCGGGTGAATCCGGAATTATGGACGCGATCTTGTCTTTTTCGACGAGGACATAGCCGTAGTCGGTTTTGACTTTGAACATATTGTCTTCGTAGCCGACGATCACGCCATATAGTTTCTTGCCGTCTTTCAGCCGAATTTCATCGGCACGCGCAGCGTTGGCGCAGAGGCATAGCATGGCCAGGGTCGATAGGCCGACGAATAGTCTTTGGCGGCTCACGGCGCTCATGGGGCCAGTATGCGTCCGGCGGGCGATGGCCGCAAGATTCAGCGGGGCGGTCGTGTCCCGCTAGCCACCTCTGCGAGGACCGTCGCGATTCGGCGCAATACACACTCCAACTCGCCTATTGCCGCGTCCAGCCGTAGCCGAGCCGTCTCGGAGAGACGAGCATGACTTTGCTGCAACGCGAGCGCCTCCGCCAGTATTCGCAACTCTCTGCGATGCCGCGGATTCAGCCGTTCCCACAAGCGGCGTTTATCGCTGCGATTGCGCCCCAGCCAGGCCTCTCCACTTTGTGCGGGCTGGCCCGTTTGCGGCTCCGGAGTCGTCTCCGTTTTGTCTGTTCGTCGGATCATCACCGTTCCCCGACTCTCAACTAGCGACTACTGACTCCCAACTCCCAAATTTCAATCCCTCAACCTCTCCAACATTTCGCCCTTGATGTGCTCGCCTTCTTGCACCGTACCGGTGACTCGCATCGCGCGTGTTTCATAAACCAGCCCGCCATATTTATCGTAGCTATCGGGGAATAGAATCACTTCAAACAGCCCGCGCTGGTCTTCCAGCGTGACAAACATCATGTTGCGATGATTCTTGGTGCCAACGTGGCGATACGTCACCACCCAACCGCACAGTGTGACTCGCTTGCCCTGCAACTGCGGCAGTTCGTCGCTCCAGGCCTCGCCACTTCGCGTCAAGAAGTCCAACGGGTGGCCGCTGACGCAGACCTCCAGGATTTCGCGCTCGTATCTCAATTTCTGTTGCGGCGTGTAATCCGCCGTGTCGAATTCCGCGAGCGCCAGCCCGATGGAGTCATGCTGATCCATCTCGACGAACAGCGTTGCCGGTGCGCTGGCCGCTGCCGTCGCTGCGCGGGCCCGCACTAGTCGTTGGGTATGCTGTCCCTTTGCTTGCAGCAGATTCCATTTCCACAGCATCGCCGGACGCGTTTCACTGCACACGTCCTCGAATGCGCCACACTTGATCAATGCTTCCACTTCATCGCGCGCTGCCGGGACCCGCGCAAGGAACTCCTGCAGCGAACGAAACGGGCCTTGTATCTTGCGCGAATGCAGCAGTGCCAGAATTGTCTCTACGCGCAATCCTTTTACCTGCATCAGCCCTACGCGCAACGCTTTCTTGCCATCTGGCAAAGCTTCGCAGCTATATTCCATCCTGGAACGATTTACGCAAGGCAGCCGCACTTCGATCCCCCACCGTTTCGCTTCCTCAACATACGCCGACACGTGATAAAAGCCAGCGCCCGCGCTGCACATCGCCGCCAGAAATTCCGCGGTGTGGTGGGTTTTCAGGTAAGTCATGCGGTAAGAAATATCCGCGTAGGTTGCAGCGTGTGCTTTGCAGAAACCGAAACCCGCGAATTTTTCCACCATCATCCAGGTTTCTTCGCGCTCGGCGTCCTTCAACCCCATTTGCTCAGCCGCTTTCAGGAATTTGCCGCGCAGGCGCTCGCGTTCGCGCTGGCCAGAAAATTTGGCCGCGGACCTTCGAACGATGTCCGCTTCCGCTAGAGACATGGCGCCCACAGTCTGGGCGATACGCATGACCTGCTCCTGATAGATGCATACACCCATCGTCTCGCCCAAAATGCTCACCAGGGATTCATGCGCGTACACCACTGGCTCTTTCCCGCGCAGCCGTTTTAGGAACAATTCCTTGGAACCATACTCGGAAGCCCCTGGCCGGATCAGCGCAAGCGCCACCGCGATTTCTTCCAGCTCCCGAGCCTTCATCATGCGCAGCAAACCGCGCATGCCGGGGGACTCAATTTGAAAAATACCCATGGTGCGGCCAGCGGCGACCACATCCTGCGTTGCCAGATCGTTTTCCGGGATAGCCGCAAAATCGATCGATCGCGCTTGCGGGCAGGGCGTTTCTCCGTCTGCCGCCATTGCGCTGCTCTCCACTGTTTTGTTTTCAATGTTGTCGAGAGCCAGCGCCATGGTGGTCAGCCCGCGCTGCCCGAGCAAATCCATCTTGATGAGTCCGAGCGCCTCGATAGCGTTCATGTCGTACTGCGTTACGACGATTCCTTTCGTTGCCCGCTCGAGAGGCGCCAGATGCGTCAGCGGCTGCGCGGAAATCACTGTGCCGCACGGGTGAATTCCGAGGTGGCGCGGAGCATCATCCAGCCGCAAGGCTACCTGAAGAATCGTTTTCCAAGGTTCGTCGTTCACCGGCAGGTTGCGGCATTGCGGCAGGCTCTCGATCGCTCCCAGAATCTCTCGCACCGGGCGATGCGGCAGCCGCTTCGTGAACGCATTCACTTCGCCGGGCGGCACGCCAAACACTTTGGCGACTTCGCATATCGCCAGCCGCGCGTGCATAGTAATGAAGCTGCCGATCATCGCCACGTGCTCCGCGCCCCAGCGCTCATAAACGTAATCGAGCAGTTCGTCCCGGCGCGCCCCGCAAATATCGATGTCGATGTCCGGGCAATCGCCGCGCTGCACGTTCAAAAAGCGTTCGAAATACAAAACCCAGCGCAAAGGACATACGCAGGAAATGCCGAGCACATACGTCACCATGGAGCTGGCGGCCGAGCCGCGTGCCACCGCCGGGATACCGCGCCGCCGCGCTTCTTCCACGATGTCCCACACCAGCAGGAAATAGGAAGCCAGGTTGAGTTTTTCGATCACTTCCAGCTCATGCGTCAGCCGGGCGAGCACATCGGGCCGTAGAGGGCGGTAGCGTTTTTGCGCGCCTTCGAAACTCAGTTTCCACAAATAGGAGAACGGAGACTCGCCTTCGGGCACAGGGAATTGCGGGAAAATGAGTTTGCCCAATTGGAGTTGCAGGTTGCAGCGGTCAGCGATTTCCAGCGAGTTGCGCAACAGCTCCGGGTGATCCGGAAAAAGTTTTTGCATTGCGGCGGCCGGCTTGAACCATGCGTCTCCGCTGGTGATCTCTGGCGGCACGACGGTGGTCAGCAGGGAATTTGTGCGAATGGCGTTGACGGCGCGATGGTGGAGATGCTCTTCCCGCTTAAGGAAATGCACATTGTTTGTGGCCACGACGGGGATGCTTAGATCGCAGCCAAGTCGCTCCGCCTCCCGGAGGTTGCGGCCATCCCCCGGTGAGAGATGGTGCACCTCGAGGTACAAGCGGTCTGTGAAAATGTCTTTCAGTCGTGCAGTGATATTGTCATTGCGCTTCGCTGACTCCGCTCGGAATGACAGGGAGGAAGGGTATAGCGCGATCACACCGTCACCGTGGGCCGCGAGTTCGTCGATTGTGACCGGGCGATCCGCTTCTTGAGCGAATGTTTCCTGGTTTGGTCGCAGCTCGCCCAAATGGCGAAGCGTGGTCAACTGGCACAAATTGCTATAGCCCGGCGAATCCGCTGCCAGTAACACCAGCGGCACAGTCACGTGTTCTGTTGGATTTTCTTCTGCGAGGGCAACGTCCAGCGTCACGCCCACGATAGGCTTCATGCCGGCCGCTTTAGCCTTCTGGTAAAACGGCACCGCGGCATACATCCCGTTCGTGTCCGTTAAGGCCACCGCCGGCATCTTCTGCTCTGCAGCTGCGGCGATGATTTCTTCCGGAGGATTGACGCCCCGCAGAAACGAATAATGGCTGTGACAATGCAAGTGCACGAACATGACAGAACCTGGCGATCGCGAGTAGTGATCGGAGCCGCCCGGCATCGGAATGGGAGAGCCCGATCAATACACGAGTTTGTTAAATGGCGACGGTGTGAGGGAAGGGAGGTACTCGCGCCGGGTTTTGCGCCCGTTACGAGTCACGGATCACGCTCCACTTGTTTTACTACTGAAGTCCCAAGAAAACTCAGAGCAAGCTTATCTGGACAAGCATGGAGTAGACAGCACCAGCCCGTTTTCCTTCGTGGCATAGTGCTCGCGAAGTTCTAATCCTTTGCCGTAGAACACAGCGTTCCAGCCGTAGCGGCCGCGCACACGGTCCACTTCGCGATTCAGGAACCAACGGCGGTTCGCTTCTGCGTCGAAGAGTTCATTCTGCCGGCGATCGGCATCCAGATTCGTCACATTCACACCCACCAGGCGAACGGCCACCCGCCGCGTGAACAATTTCGCGAACAGGTCCTTCGCCGCGGCAAGCAACTCGCGCTCGTCGTTGCTGGCTCGTGCCAGGCGCAGCGTTTGGTTCGCCGAATAATGGTCCACATAACGCAGCCGTATTCCGATCGTGCGCGCCTGCTTGCCGTGTTCGCGCAGCGCCTTGGCGATGCGCTCGCTCAAATATTCCAGCAACCCGCCGAGAAATTCGGTGTCAATGGTGCCGCCTTCAATGGTGGTTTCGCGCGAAATAGATTTGGGCGTAGATGGCAGCAGCACCTCGCGTCCATCCAGCCCGCGCGCTCTTTCCCAAATTTGTTGCCCAATCGCTTCGCCGAATGCCGCTCGCAACACGGGCTTCGGGATCACGCGTAGCTGAGCGACCGTGGAGACACCGCGTTCCGCCAAGGCTTCGGCATGGATATGCCCGATGCCGTGCAGCTTTTCCACGGCCAGCGGAGCCAGAAACGCCGCTTCCGTGCCCGGTGCGACGATGCGGAATCCACGCGGTCGCCGGAGTCGCGAGGCGATCGAAGCTACAACTTTTGTTCTGCCCGCACCCACGGAAACGCTTAAGCCCGTTCGACCCAAAATCTCCGCCTGTAGCCGCCGCAGCGTCGCCTCGAAGTCGGGGTACAAACGCTCCGTCCCTGCAAAATCCAGATAAAAGTCGTCCAGTGCCGCGGTCTCAACCGCAGGTGTGTAGGTTTCCAGGATACCCCGCACGCGTTCGGCGAAATCGGCATAGTGCTCATACTGTCCAGGAACGACAATCGCCTTTGGACAAATCCGCAGGGCATCCCGCAACGTCATAGCCGTCTTTACGCCACGGAATTTAGCCTCGTAGCTCGCCGACGCCACGACGCCCCGGCCTACCAGCACAGGTTTGCCACGCAGTTTCGCATTCAGCAATTGCTCGACCGACGCGAAGAATGCGTCCACATCCACGTGTACGATGTGCGGCATTTCTTTCGCCGGACGGGCTTTACCGAAGCCCAGCCAGTTGGTGGAAAACCAGGAGCGCTTGTCCGCGGGTACGACGGCTTTGGAGTGCGCGGTCTCCGGCAGGGTCTCAATCGGCTTCTCGTCGGGTGCTGACACGCCGTTGGCTGCAGGGCTTGCACCGTCGTCCTGAGCTACAGGCGGCACCGCGGCTACGGTCGCTACGTTTTCGACACAGGCGTTCATGGAAGCTCCTGGCAGGGAAGCGCGTCTTGCGGTAGTTTTAACGGGTGGCATGCAACTCGGGAGAGCCCGAAGGCAATGGAGCCGAAGCCACCCGTTTCCCGTTTCCTCTACCGGGGGCGAATATAGGCGAATAAAAAGCGAAAGTCAACACTCTTTTCTCTCAATTTTTCGTCCTTTCTCTTCTCGTCGAAAAACTCCTGGAACCGATCTGACCTGACCTAATGACTGGCCGCTACCGCTTCAAATTCCTTCGCCAGCTGGCCGCACGGTCCATTGCGCGCCACTCAGGCGGCGCTATCCTAGCGATAAGATGAAACACCTGCGCAACGCGCTTCTGGGCGTGCTAGCGGCCGTAGTGTTGCTGTGCCGTCCATTTACGCCGGCCTTGGCTGGCACCCGACCCATACCGGCCAGCGAATCGGAGGATCTTTCCTTCGCGCTTTGTCCAATTGTTTACCCGGTCGACCAATCGCCTTCCGACCGCGGCTTCCCGTACCTGTTTTACGGCAACGGTTTTTTCATCAACCAGCAGGGATATTTGCTCACTGCGGCGCACGTCCTGAGCCAATTAAGCGACGCGCAGCCGTATATCGTGTTGCGCCTGCCAATGGCGCCGCCGCGGCTGCTCAAGGCGGAGGTCATCGCCATTGATCGAGACCATGATGTGGCACTCTTACGCGCCACACCCAACCCCTTTGCGGGCAGGTATCAAGTGCGGTTCTTACCCTTAGCGGTGGAGCGGCCTGTCCCCGCGCAAGGCGTGCTCGCAGCGGCGCTGCGTCCCTCGCGATTGAAGGATCCACACACCTACGACGCGTTTTCGGAGGATCATCCGTCCGGCCAAGTGCTGGAGTACCAATTTTCACAGCTGGACAGGGGACGCGGCGACACCGAATTACTGCTCTTCAATCATGACGTCCTGCTTGGCGACAGTGGAGCTCCGGTAGTGTCCGCCGAATCGCAAGCCGTGGTAGGACTGGTCGAAGGACGCTGGCTACGTGCGCAGGCTGCGTCGGTCGCCGCGGCGACTGCGCAACCCAATGGCGGTGTCGGGGCCGCTGTGCCGATTCACTATGCCATTCCTCTGTTGCAGCAACATGGAGTTGCGTGGCACTCCGCTGGCGAAGGAGCGAACAAAGTTGGATCGGAGAATATCGGGCCGGCGAGGTCGGCCGCCCCACTACCACTTTCGCTGGTCGCCGCGCCTCATCCTCCCGAAGCGCTCGAAGGCGGAGAAGTGGTGCTGGACGCGGCAGTGGATGGCGACGGACAGTTGGAAGACATCAAAGTCGTGCAAGGCCAGCAAGCGTTCGTGGATAAAGTGCTGAACGCAGTGCACACGTGGAGCTTCTTGCGTGCCGCGCATCAAGAGCACGATGCAACCCGAATCGGGATCGTGTTTCAGTTTGCTTCGCCTGGCGTTATGCCTGGAAAATCGCCGATGCGGCGTTACGACTACTTGCCTGCGGCCGAAAATGAAGAGCGCTCCGCCTTACCGACGGTAACCATCGAGCCGCAACCAAACGTCAGAACTTTTTCTGACCCCAATGTAATTCTTGCGGCTCACGTCAGCGCGCAGGGAGAGTTGATGTCGATCGACGTTTTGGATGACGAGGAGTCCCTGGCATCGTCAGTCACCCCTGCGATTCGCCAATGGCAATTTGTTCCCAGGAAGCACGCCGGTGCCAATTGCGATTCCACGGTGTTCATCGTGATTATGCCCCGGCATGCGGCCTTGCCGATTCACGCGCGGTCCAATGAATCATCGGGTGAACGCAAGTAACCCGCATGGGCTCGAGCCTCTTCCGGTTGTGGGGTTTCTGATTAGTGAAACTAGCCCTTGAACACCAGCGTACGAAGAGCATAGAACAAAAAGCCCGAGAGCATCATGGCGACCGGCAAGGTCAAAATCCATGCCAGCGCCAGATTGCGCACCGTGCTCATTTGCAGGCCCGAATGGTTCGCCATCATCGTGCCGGCCACGCCGGATGACAGCACGTGCGTTGTACTGACAGGTAGGCCCAACCCATCCGCCGCACCGATCGTGCACATGGCGGTGATTTCCGCCGCGGCTCCTTGGGCGTATGTCAGGTGGCTCTTACCGATTTTTTCCCCGACGGTCACCACGATGCGCTTCCATCCAACCATTGTGCCAAGCCCCAGAGCGAGCGCCACCGCAACCTTCACCCAAAGCGGGATAAAGCGCGTGGACCTATCCACGTGACCTTTGTAATTCTTTAGCACAGCCACGTCCGCCGCCGCGAGCGCAGGCTTGCCGGACTTTTGCATCAGTCGTAGCGCCTCGCTGACGAGATACATATCGTTGCGGAAGTTGCGCACTTGCGTCTGAGGCACCTTGGACAGCTCCTTGAACTGCGCCAATTCCGTGCCGATGTCATTGATCATGGTGCGCAACGCCAGCATGGTTGAAGGCGTGAATTGTTTGGTGCGCACGTAATCCGTCACTTCCTCGCGCGGATCACCGATTACAGCTGAACCTTCGACATACTTGCCAACGGTGTCAGCTGCTTGCCGCGACACAGCGATGAAATCTTGCGACTCGCGTGCCGTCACTGCGTGGTTCAAAGCGTAGGTCGTCGGCACGGTTCCGATTAGAATCAGCATGATCAGACCCATGCCCTTTTGTCCATCGTTTGACCCATGGAAGAAGCTCACACCGGTGCACGTCAGAATGAGCATGCCGCGGATCCAGAATGGAGGAGGCTCAGTCCCTTGCGGCGATTCGTAGAGCCGCTTGTCCTTGATGATTGCCTTCATGGCGAGAAACAGCAGGGAAGCTAGAAAGAAACCGAAGATCGGGGAGAGCAGCAAAGACTTACCGATGTTGGCGGCCTGTGCCCAATCGACGCCGCTGGTGCCGCTTCTTGCACTCATCAACTGATTGGCGATGCCGACGCCGATGATGGAGCCGATCAACGTGTGCGAACTCGAAGCCGGCAGCCCAAACCACCAGGTTCCCAGGTTCCACATAATGGCCGCGATCAACAGCGCGAAGACCATCGCAAAGCCGCCGTTTCCACCAACTTGCAGGATCAATTCCACCGGTAACAAGGAGACGATGCCGAACGCCACTGCGCCCGTGGACGTCACCACGCCGAAGAAATTCCAGAAACCCGACCACACCACGGCAATGTTGGGATCCAACGAGTGTGTGTAGATAACCGTTGCCACGGCGTTTGCCGTGTCGTGAAAGCCGTTCACAAACTCGAAAGCCAGAGCCACCAGCAGGGCAAGACCCAGTAATACATAGGGCCATGCCGACCCCAGCACGACATCCTTCAGGTCATGAGAAATACTCGACCCGATGAAGACCAACCCGCCAATCAGCACCAGCCCGAAGACCAGCATCCCGGTACGACCTGGGCCTTTTTTCATTTTTTCAGCGATATGCGACGAAGCAGGCGTGGTGGCTGTGGTGGTGGCAGTGGCCATGATCTTCCTTTCAGGAATGGGCCGCGACGGGTTCCGTTAAGCGGTTTAGAGCGACCGTTATAGTTGTAAATTGTTACTCCCGGATGAACGTTTAGAAAACACGCCCTAACTGGAAAAACCATTTGTAATGGCCCGTGTCACCGGCGCTTCCGCCAATAAACACCGGTCCGAGGAACGTATCGGCGACAACCCCAGCTGCGCCGTCTCCGGAAAGCCGGGGAGCCCCGAACGGATCGCCGTACATTCTTCCAACCTCTCCATAACCGATGAGATAGACATTCCTTCCTACGAAAGTCGGAAGAGTGGCAATCTGCCGGAGGTAGCCCACTCGTCCCACAAAAAATTGGTTACCGAGCAGTTCGTTCAGGCCGTAGGCGGTCAGCCGCCCCACACCGCCAAGGAAGAATTGGGGATCGCCGGTGTTGCGGTAGCCAAACGTGGAGCCTCCGGAGCCGATGACGAAAATGGAATCGCTGTGGATCGGCTGGAAGTATTGGACGGTCGCAGTCATGGAGGGAAATGCTTCCGTGGCGTCCGGATACGTGTCGTAGTAGTAGAAGTTGGATTGGACGTAGTAGCCGCGGGTCGGAATGACGGCATCGTTGGTGTGATCCAGAACGTAGCGCATATGGAAAGCGCCGATTCGGCCGTTTACCGATGCGAAATCGGGTGTCCCGAGCCGCAAGTATTCGTTGGTATAACCGATGCCATAGCCCGCGCGAATTTCACTGAAGTGACTGATCGCGTAGCCAATATCAGCGCCTCCCGACGCATTGTCGATGCGATAGTCGGCACGCGGATTATTCTTTTTGTAGATCAAAAATGTGTACTGGCGAGCGTTGACAAACGGGTCGATGAACCACCGGCCCAGCGGCTGAAATGGCCGGTAAAGGTCGGAAGCGATTCCGTAGGTTTGCCCGAATTGAAAGTCCGTTCGCCATTCGGAGCGATAGCCGGCCACATCGATGAACGTTAGCCGCGCGCCCGCAGTAAAGGTCACGTCGTCCGTTTGCGTACCATCGACAACAATTCCTGGTCTAAGAATCGGCGGCGCGTAGCTCTTTTCATGTACGTGGAAGACCAACCCTTCTTTGTCGTCTTCATGAACGAGATCGTAGGAAATGCTGTCGTACAGCCCGATTCCCGACAGACGCGTGAGCAATTGTTCCAAAGCTGGCTCGTCAACCGACTTCCCAATCAGGGGAGACAGGAATTTCTGTATGTTGATCTCTGCTTCGCCGGTCACGCCATCGATCCGCAAAAATTGCGGTACGCCAATTCTTGTGCGGACTCGCGAATCTTTCTGCGTAAGGTAAGCGGCCCAGGCCTGATCATCGAGCTCATAGGCTTTCAGGATTTGCGCCTTTTCCTCGGCGGCTTCATATCCAACCTTGATCAATTCGTCGGCCTTCCGGTAGTCCATCGTCGAAAATTTTTCAACGTCGGCTTTTACGATCAGATCCGCGCCGGCCATTCCGCGAATTTCCGTTTCTGCGATCACCAGCGCGACCGAGCGCCCCAGAATGCTGAACGCGGACTGGATCTCCTCGGCGGCAACCGGTGCG
>Ga0210383_10002181_pt1 | contig 17723 bp, 15 predicted proteins | sample IncBWC14OmetaG_FD_160072 | JGI IMG/M metagenome (GOLD analysis project Ga0210383, IMG submission 160072) | Forest soil microbial communities from Barre Woods Harvard Forest LTER site, Petersham, Massachusetts, United States - Inc-BW-C-14-O ...
AACGGTGCCGCCCAGCTTGAGAAAGTCGTTGTCCTTGGGCTCGGAAAGCTTGCCGATCCCCGCGACGATCAGGCGTTTGGCCTTGAGGCCCTCCGGCGCCAATATGTCGAGCGTCGCCCCGTTTTTCCCCTTGAATTGATTCGTCTCGGCGGCCCGCTTGACCAACGCGGCGGCCGATCCCAGCGTGTTCCGCGTCGCGGTCCCCAATTCCAGCCTGTCGTCACAAAACACCACCAGAACTCCGCGCGGGCCGGCGGACAGCGGGACGAAGCCGACCTTGACGGCGTCGGTCATGGAAAAATCCTCCAAAATCAGTCTGTTACGGGGAGCCGGGAGCTCGCCGGTTCCAGGATTGTTGTCTTCGCGGCTGCGGTAGATATTGGTCAGGAGCCGGGTGCTGGCACAGTATGGCGCCCTCTGGACCGAGCTGCCAAGCGTACCGGTGGCTGCGGCGCCACATAACCTGATTTCTTAACCATATGGCAAGCGCGCCATGGCTCAGCCATTATGTTGATGGATCAAAGGGATGGTAGTGAGAAAAGATGCCAGCCACGGGCCTTGGCGGCACGGCTATAACGGGGATCCCGTTCGGGATTGGTTGTGAGCCGCCATTCGGTGCGCAAGGTGGGATTGTGCGATAGCGATGGGGTCGATCGACAGGTATATCTTTCGCACGACGCTTGCGTCGTTTGCGGTGGTGCTGGTCAGCCTGACCGGGGTGATCTGGATCACGCAGGCGTTGCGTGGCATCGATCTGATGACGAGCCAGGGGCAGACGATCCTGACCTTCCTCGGCGTCACAAGCCTGGTGATTCCGGCGCTCGTTTTGATCATCTCGCCGATCGCACTGATGATCGCGATCTCGCACACGTTGAACAAGCTCGCCACCGATTCGGAAATCATCGTGATGAACGCGGCCGGCTTCTCCCCGCTCCGGCTGTTTAGCCCGTTTCTATTGGCAACGCTGGTGGTGGCGCTGCTGGTGGCGTTCATCGCCTCCTACCTCGCCCCCGACGGCTTGCGTCGCCTCAAGCGATGGGATGCCGAAATTACCGCCGACGTGCTTGCCAACATTCTGCAACCGGGCCGCTTCGCTCAGCTCGATGCAAACCTGACGATCCGGATCCGCGAGCGACAACCCGGCGGACTGCTCGTCGGCATCTTCATCGACGACCGCCGCGACCCGAAAGAACGCATCAGTATCGTCGCCGACCACGGCACCATCGTCAAAAGCGAGGGCGGCTCCTTCCTGATCCTTGAGGACGGAAATCTCGAGCGGTTCGAGGCCGGCAAGCGCGATCCGGCGCTGGTTGCTTTCGGCCGCTACGGCTTCGACATGTCGAAATTTTCCAACCAGGGCCACGACGTCGCGCTTGGCATTCGCGAGCGCTATCTCTGGGAGCTGATGTCGCCGGGCGAATCCGATACGGTCTATCAACAGTTGCCTGGGCAATTCCGGGCCGAATTGCACGACCGATTCATGGCACCGATCTATCCGTTTGCATTTGCGGCTCTCACCTTCGCGTTTCTGGGCGCTCCCCGCACGACGCGCCAGAGCCGAAATTTCTCGATCGGCGGCGCGATCCTCGCGGTGTTCGGGCTACGGATGGCGGGATTTGCCTGCTCGGTGGTGGCGGTCAAATCGCCGCTGGCTCCACCCGTTCAATACCTGATGTTGGTCGCAGCCATCGGCTTGAGCTTCTGGATCATCGTCGCGGGCGTGGTCATCGAACCGCCGGCGGCACTGATCGAGGCAATCAACAAATCGAACGCGCGACTTATGCGCCTCTTTGGACGGCCCGCCGCAGCATGAGCATGATCACCAACACCCTGGGGCGTTATTTCGCGAGCCGCTTCGTGGTTTCGGCGCTCGGTGTGTTTGCCAGTATTTTCCTGCTTCTGGTGCTGGTCGATTACATCGAAATGGTCCGCAAGACTTCGGGACTGGTCGAGGTATCGGCGGTTGCGGTTGCGGAGACCTCCCTGTTCCGGGTGCCGCAACTGCTCGAGAAGATGATGCCGTTCTGCATCCTGATCGGGGCGATGACCTGCTATCTTGCACTGTCGCGGCGACTGGAACTGGTGGTGGCACGCGCGGCGGGAGTATCAGCCTGGCAGTTCATTGCGCCGGCGCTGGTGAGCGCAATTGCGCTCGGGATTCTGGCCACGATCGCCTACAACCCGATGTCTGCAAATTTACGCGAGCTCTCCAAGCGGATGGAAGCCGAGCTGTTCGGCAATGCTCCCGGTGGAGGCGTGCAGGATGCTTCCGGTTTCTGGATCAATCAGGTCAACAGCGACGGCCAGGCCATCATCAACGCCGCCCGAAGCGAGCAGCAGGGCGTAAGGCTGACGGGACTGACGGTGTTCCGATTCGATAACGACTACCAGTTCAAGGAGCGGATCGAAGGGCAGCAGGCCACGCTCGAAGACGGACGCTGGCTGTTCAAATCCGTTCGGCGCTACACCCTCGATGCTCCGCCGGTCGACCAGGACAGCTGGTCGCTGACCACCAGCCTGACCCCGGCGCAGGTCCGCAACAGTTTTTCCACACCAGAAACTGTGTCTTTTTGGCAACTACCCGGCTACATCCGTTCGTCCGAAAGTTCGGGTTTTGCGACCGCCGGCTACCGCTTGCAGTACCACAAGCTGCTCGCCCAGCCGTTTTTGCTGGCGGCAATGGTGATGTTGGCCGCCTCGGTCAGCTTGCGTTTCTTCCGGTTCGGCGGCGTGCAAAAGATGGTTTTAAGTGGCGTGGGAGCTGGCTTTCTGCTCTACGTTCTCTCAAAAGTAACCGAGGATTTGAGCAAGGCTGAGCTGATGCATCCGATCGCTTCGGCGTGGCTACCCGTCTGCGTGGGTGGCCTCACCGGCTTTTTGGCCTTGTTGTACCAGGAGGACGGGTAGTGGGCGTCATCGCCGCCCTCCAAGGAAGGTCGACCGTGTTCGGACGGCGCACTGTAGTGCGCGGCCAACGCCTCCGGCTGACCCGATTCTGGCGGCCATATCTGGCACTCCTGGTTTGCGTGCTGGCCACCGGCGCACTCGACGTGGCGATGCCTTCCGAGGCCTTCGCGCAGGGCTTTGTCTACAATCCCCGGCCTCCCCGCCCCGTCACCGTGCGTCCCGCCAATGACGGACAGATGCTGGTCCAGGCCAACGAGGTCGATTACGACTACAACAACTCGCGTGTGTCGGCCGTCGGCAACGTGCAGTTGTTCTACAACGGAACGAGTGTCGAGGCGGACAAGGTCATCTACGATCAGAAGACCAAGCGGCTGCACGCGGAAGGCAACATCCGCATGACTGACGCCGATGGCAAGATCACCTACGCCGACATCCTGGACTTGAGCGACGACTACCGCGACGGGTTCGTGGATTCGCTGCGTGCCGACACCGCCGATGCCACCCGAATGGCCGCAACCCGGGCCGACCGCACCAGTGGCAACTACACGGTTTTCGAGAACGGCGTCTACACGGCGTGCGCGCCTTGCAAGGACGACCCGAGAAAGCCGCCGCTGTGGCAGGTCAAAGGCATGCGCATCATCCACGACCAGATCGACAAGATGCTCTACTTCGAGAACGCCCAGCTCGAATTCTTCGGCGTTCCCATCGCCTATATCCCGTATTTCTCGGCCCCCGATCCGACGGTGAAGCGCAAGAGCGGCTTCCTGATGCCGGCCTATACGACGAATTCAACCTACGGATTCGGCGTTGAGACCCCGTTCTACTGGGCCATTGCGCCCGACTATGACGCGACCTTCAATCCGCGCTTCATGACCGAGCAGGGCGTCTTGCTTCAGGCTGAATTCCGTCAGCGCCTGATGGACGGCTCCTATCAAATCCGCGCCTATGGCATCGACCAGCTTGATCCTGGAGCCTTCGCCGGCCAGCCCGGCGATCGTCAATTCCGTGGCGGCGTCGAAACCAAGGGCGAGTTCGCGCTGAACGATAAATGGGTCTGGGGTTGGGAAGGCATCGCGCTTTCGGATTTCATGTTCCTGTCGGACTACCGGCTGTCCGTCTACAAGGATGCGATGAGTTCTTTCCTCGCCCTGCCGACGGAGGCCCCTTCGCAACTTTTCCTGACCGGCGTCGGCAACCGCAGCTATTTCGACGCGCGCACGATCTATTACCTCAGCCTGTCGGGTGGTCAGTCTCAGGTGCCGGTCATTTGGCCGGTGGTCGACTATTCCAACGTGATCAACCATGCGGTGCTGGGCGGCGAGGTCAGCTACAAGACCAATTTCACCAACCTCACGCGCGAGGACGCCGTTTTCAATCCGATCAACAATATTGCCGCCCTGACCGGTGCGTGCTTGCCGACCTCGGCCGATCCCGCAAGGAGCATCGTGCCAGCCAACTGCTTGATGCGTGGCATGCCGGGCACCTACACGCGCTTCTCGGGTGAAGTGAGCTGGCGGCGTTCCTTCACCGACTCCGCGGGTGAAATCTGGACGCCGTTTGCCAGCTTCCGCGCCGACGCGATCAACGCCTCGATTTCAAACCAGCCGGGCGTTGCGAATTTCCTGCCGGTCGGCGACACCGAGGCGTTGCGCGTGATGCCTGTGGTAGGCCTCGAATACCGCTATCCGTTCATCAACGTGCAGCCTTGGGGCACCACGACCGTCGAGCCGATCGCCCAGGTGATCATCCGTCCCAACGAACCCTATGCCGGCAAGCTGCCCAACGAGGACGCGCAGAGCCTGGTCTTCGACACGACCAATCTGTTCAGCGTCGACAAGTTCTCCGGCTACGACCGCGTCGAGGGCGGCGGTCGCGCCAACGCGGGCGTGCAGGCGACCACCCAATTCGACCGCGGCGGCGCGGTCACGGCGGTGTTCGGACAATCCTATCAGCTGTTCGGGCTCAACTCCTTCGCGGTGCAGGACGTGACCAACACGGGCGTCGATTCCGGTCTTCAGACCCCGAAGTCCGACTATGTCGCAAGCCTCAGCTATTCGCCCAACAGGACTTATACGATCTCGACGCGAGCACGGTTCGACCAGGCAACCGGAGACGTCCAGCGCTTCGAGGCCGAAGCCAAGGCGAACTTCGACCGCTGGTCGGTCAGCGTTCTCTACGGTGACTACGCCGCCCAGCCCGATATCGGCTATCTGACGCGCCGCGAAGGCATCCTGGTCAGCGGATCGGTCAAGGTCGCCACGAACTGGGTTGCGACGGGAGCGGCACGATGGGATCTGGTGGCGAACCAGATCAATCAGTACGTGGTGGGCGCCGGCTATGTGGACGACTGTTTCATCCTGGCAGCCAACTACGTGACATCGTTCTCGTACGCGACCACGACATCGCCGCCAATCCTCGGCCACGCCTTCATGCTTCAGCTCGGCCTGCGGACCCTTGCGAACACGAATGCCACATCGCAATAGGGAAGGTGCCGGCGCGAAAATCAGGAACGGCAAGCTAAGCGAACATGACCATGACGACTGTACTCTTCCGACGGCTTTCGGCTCTCCTGTTGGGCTGCAGCGCAGCCCTGATCGTGACAGGATCCTGGTCGCCGGTGCACGCGCAGGTCGCCGTCATGGTCAATGGCGAACCCATCACCAATTTCGACATCGAGCAACGCAGCAAGCTTATGATGTTGAGCACGAAAAAAATGCCCGAACGCCAGCAGGTGATCAGCGAGCTGATCGATGAGAAAGTGAAGATCAGGGAAGGGAAGAAATTCGGTATCGACCCTTCGGCCAGCGACGTCGATCAGTCCTACGCCGCCATGAGTTCGCGACTGCACATCACGGCGGAGCAGCTTACGAAATCCCTGGAGAGCCAGGGCATTCGCCCCGACACTTTGAAGGCGCGCGTGAGGGCCGATATGGTTTGGAGCAATCTGATCCGAGGCCGATACAAGGAAAGCCTTCAGGTCAGCGAAAAGGACGTCAACGCCGCCGTGCAGGAACAAGGCGTCGACGAGAAGCAGGCCACGCAGAGTTTCGAATACAAGATGCAACCCATTGTGCTGGTCGTTCCGCGGGGATCGGCCGGCGAGGCTCTTGAAACAAGAAAGAAGGAGGCTGAGGCCCTCCGCGCGCGAATACAGAGCTGCACCGAAGCGAACGCGTTCTTCAAGTCGATGCCGAACGCAGCGATACGCGAGAGCGTGACCAAGACGTCGGCCGACATACCGCCGTCGCTTCGTGAAGTGCTCGACGGAACGCCGATCGGCCATCTGACCCCACCCGAACTGACCAAGCAAGGCGTGGAAATGGTCGTGTTGTGCGCAAGGGAGCCGACCACGGTCGACACGCCCAAGAAAAAGGAAATCCGGGAGAAGATGTACGGCGAAAAATACGAGGCCAAGTCGAAATCGTACCTGCAGGAAGCTCGCGGCGCCGCGATGATCGAATATCGTTGCGCCGATGGTCGGGAGACAGCCGGCGCGCAACGCACGCCGAACGACGAATGTCAAAGCCGCTCGCGCTGACATCGGGCGAACCCGCGGGCATCGGGCCTGATATCACGATCAAGGCGTGGCTCCGCCGCGATGAACTCAAGCTTCCGGCCTTCTATTTGATTGGTGATCCCCAATCGCTCGGCGACCGCGCAAACAAGCTTGGCCTCGATGTCAGGATCGTCGAGGTCCGTCCCGAGGAGGCTTGCGTTGCCTTCGCGACGGCTTTGCCAGTCGTTGCCACTGGCCACGTGGCCACCGCGGCGCCCGGACACCCGGACAGCACCAGTGCGCACGCTGCCATGGCCTCCATCCGTCAGGCGGTCGGCGACGTGATGGCAGGCCGCGCAAGCGCCGTGGTGACCAATCCGATCGCCAAGAGCGTTCTCTATCGGGCGGGTTTCCGCCATCCCGGACATACCGAATACCTTGCTGAACTCGCTGCGACCGCAAACCATACGCCGCAGCCGGTCATGATGCTGTGGTCGTCACCGCTTGCCGTGGTGCCCGTGACCATCCATGTCTCACTACGTGACGCTCTCGCCCAGCTTTCCGCCGACCTGATCGTCTCGACGGCGCGCATCGTCGTGGCGGGCCTCAAGGCCTATTTCGGACTTGCCCACCCACGCCTGGCAGTGTCCGGCCTCAATCCGCACGCCGGCGAAGAGGGTTCGCTCGGCACAGAGGAAGGGACGATCGTGGCGCCCGCGATCGAAATCCTGCGCCGTGAAGGCCTCGACATCAGGGGACCGCTGCCGGCGGACACGATGTTCCACGAGGCGGCACGCCGAACTTACGATTGCGCGATCTGCATGTATCACGATCAGGCGCTGATTGCGGTCAAGACACTCGCATTCGAGGACGCCGTCAACGTCACGCTGGGACTGCCTTTCATTCGCACCTCACCCGATCATGGCACCGCTTTCGATATTGCGGGAACCGGAAAGGCCAATCCTTCGAGTCTGATCGCGGCGCTGAGGCTGGCCGCGCGGATGACCGCGGCGCAACCGGCATGAGCGCGATCGATGATCTCCCGCCACTTCGCGAGGTCATTCGCCGGCACTCCCTGTCTGCCCGCAAATCGCTGGGCCAGAATTTCCTGCTCGACCTCAATCTCACCGCGAGAATTGCGCGCGCCGCCGGCCCGCTCGAAGACGCCACCGTCGTCGAGATCGGTCCCGGTCCCGGCGGTTTGACGCGCGCGTTGCTTGCGCTCGGCGCACGGCACGTGATTGCTGTGGAACGCGATGAGCGGGCCCTGCCTGCGCTGGAGGAAATTTCAACGCGATATCCGGGGCGACTGGAAATCGTCTGTACCGACGCGCAGCATTTCGATCCGCGCCCCTGGCTCGGCCCAACCCGCGCCAGGATCGTCGCCAACCTCCCCTACAACATCGCGACCGCACTATTGATCGACTGGCTCTCAATCGAACCCTGGCCGCCATGGTACGACATGATGGTGCTGATGTTTCAGCGCGAAGTGGCCGAACGCATCGTCGCGCGCGAGAATGACGAGACATATGGGAGGCTGGGAGTGCTTGCGAACTGGCGTGCAGAGACGAAAATCCTGTTCGATATCTCTGCGGCCGCGTTCGTGCCCCAACCCAAGGTGACTTCTTCGGTGGTGCGATTGCTGCCCCGCCCCGCGCCCGAGATCTGCGATCGCCGGGCGCTGGAGCAGGTGGCAGCGGCAGCGTTTGGCCAGCGACGGAAAATGCTGCGGCAGAGCCTGAAGTCTTTGGCGGTCGATCCGGCCCGGTTGGCCGCGGCGGCCCATGTCGATCCAACCCGGCGCGCCGAAACCATACCGGTCGGCGGCTTTGTTGCCATGGCGCGCGAATTGACGAATATACGCAGCACCCATTGAACGATCCTCTGGAGGAGAATGCCATGCCGCCCATGCGTCGCCAATCGCTTGTCAAATTCGACGCGCCGCTGTGCGAAACGATAGTCGACACGCCGAAGCCCGTGGGCCGGGAAGTACTGGTGCGGATCGAACGCTGCGGTCTTTGTCATTCCGACCTTCATATCCAGGACGGTTATGCCGATCTCGGCGGTGGCAAGAAGCTCGACACCACACGCGGCATGCAATTGCCGTTTACGCTCGGCCACGAAATCGCTGGCGTCGTCGAGGAAACGGGTCCCGAAATCGCGAGGGAATTGATCGGTGCGAGGAAAGCGGTATTTCCATGGATTGGCTGTGGCCAGTGCCGTGAATGCCTTCAGGGCGATGAAAATCTCTGCGCCAAACAGCGCTTTCTCGGCGTCACCATCGATGGCGGCTTTGCCAGCCACGTTTTGGTGCCCGACGCAAAATACCTTCTGGACTACGACCCCCTGCCGGTCAATCAGGCCGCAACTCTGATGTGCTCCGGCGTCACCGCCTATGGCGCGCTGAAGCGCCTGGTCGATCGGCCGCGGCAGCGCAATCTGCTCCTGATCGGCCTCGGTGGCGTCGGGATGATGGGGCTCGCCTTCGCGCAGGCGATGTTCAAACAGAATATCTCGGTGGCTGACTTGAGCGCTGCAGCGCGACAGACCGCTCTGCAAAATGGTGCTGTAACCGCCTATGATCCTTCCGAAGCCGATATTGCCAAACGCATCCTCAAGGAGACCGAAGGCGGCTTTGACGAAATCGTCGATTTTGCCGGCAACGAGAAATCCATGGCCTTCGCGGTTTCAGTCCTCGCACGCGGAGGCAAGATCGCTGTCTCCGGATTGATGGGCGGCAACTTCAGCCTGCCTATGGTGCAATGGATCTACAAACGCATGACGATCGAAGGCTTCATGGTCGGAACGCTGGCCGAGGCGCACGAGCTGATGGCGCTTGCTCGCGCGGGCAAGGTGAAGCCGACGCCGATGAAAGAAGAACCGATGGCGGATGCCCAGAAGTGGATCGACGCGTTGCGGGCCGGGAAGGTCGTCGGGCGCATCGTGCTGAAAAACTGAGGCAGCGCGTTTCGCATCGATGGTTGCGAGGCTGACGTCCGTGGGCTCCAAAATTGCGTGGCGACCGATTGCCTCGACATTGGCTACGCTTGGAGCGCTACGCGCCGTTCAGCGACGTACTTGCCAGCGAGTAAAACGGCCTGGAGGCAACCAAAAGGCTGCTTGTCGGGACCGCCGGCGGCATCCAGACAAGGCCGCCAAGCCTGAATTAAGCCTCATGCTTTCCGGATTTGCGGCGTAATGCCACCCAAGTTTTTGGCGAGATTTGCCGTGTGAAGAAGTACCGCGTATCACCGGAGAGGCAGATGCCAGAGCGTACCGTAAAATTCGTGTCTGCCATCCTCGCCGGTATTCTCGCAGGCACCACGCTCGCAAGACCATCGCACGCCGAGACGCCCGCCCCCGACGATTGTCTCTTGAGTCCAAAAGGCGAGACCCCGCAGGGCTCCCATTGGCACTATCGCATCGAGCACGGCACCAAACGCCATTGCTGGTATCTCCGCGAAGGCGAGCGACTGTCGCAATCTTCTCCCCAGAACATTTTGCCACCGGCTAAGCCGCCCGCGCCGGCGCCCGCCGTGCCGCCGGCAAACCCGGCTCCGCAACGTTCGCTTGCCGACGCCCACGCCGAACTCGCGCTGCAGCAAGCCCGCGGCGACGGGCTGGCTGTAGCTCCGCCGGCGGCTGCGGTGCGGGCCAGCGAGACGGCGAGACCGGACGGGTCAGCCGAAAGCGCTTCACCGGCGGCGGCTCTCCCCTCACGCTGGCCCGATACGTTCGGCGCGATCCCGCCGAGCAGCCAACAGCCGGCCAACAGCAATTCGGCGTCCAACACCCCGCCAGACCAGACCGTTTCGCCGGCGCCCGTCGACGCGGCGGTCATCCCCGCTGATGCGGATTCGTCGTCTCCGGGGGAGCGAGGCATGATGCCATTGCTGGTCGCCATTTTTGGCGCCTTGACTCTGGCGGCTGCGGTCATCGTCAAACTTGGCAGGCCACGACGGCTGCGGCCTCGTACTGTTCGCGGACGACGTGGCCCGATCTGGGAAACGACCGACGACGATCGCATCGTGCTGTCCGATCAACCGGTGGCGAACGCCTATATGCGGCGGCCGCGGTTTGCTCGAAGCTTCAGCGAAACCGACGAGCGAAAATCGAAACCCTATCCTCGGCAATCCAGACGGGCACAGGCGTAGAGCTGGCCTAAAGCGATTTCGTTGAGATGGAATCGCCATCGCCCTTCGGCGCATTGTTTGAGCATGATCCTTCGGAAAACCGGTTCTCGCGTTTGCCGGAGATGGCTTATTTCTCCAACTGCCGCTGCAGCTCCCGCACGAACGTGGTCAGGCCGGTGCGGCGCTCGCGCTTGAGCCGCTCCGCCTTCAGGATCGACTGCACCTCGGCAAAAGCCTCATCGAGGTTGTAGTTGATGATGATGTAGTCGTATTCCGCCCAGTGGCTCAGTTCGTGTGTCGCGCGGCTCATGCGCGAACGAATGACTGAATCGCTGTCCTGTGCCCGGCTGTGCAGGCGCTTCTCCAGATCGGCCGCCGACGGCGGCAGGATAAACACGCTGACGACGTCCGCCCTCGCCTTCTCCCGCAATTGCTGGGTGCCCTGCCAGTCGATGTCAAACAGCACATCCTGGCCCGCCGAAAGCGCGGCTTCGACCGGCGCGCGCGGCGTACCGTAGCGATTGTCGAACACGGTTGCCCATTCGAGCAATTCGTTTTGCCTTACCATCCGCTCAAACCGGACCTTGTCGACGAACAGATAGTCGCGCCCGTCGACTTCACCCGGCCGAATCGACCGCGTCGTCGCCGACACCGACATCCTCAGGCCAGGCATCCGCTCGATCAACAGGCGCGACAGCGTGGTTTTTCCCGCACCCGACGGCGAGGAAAGCACGAACATCAATCCACGGCGCTCAACCCTGTCATGACGCCCCACGGCCATGGTTCACTCCAGATTCTGGACCTGTTCGCGGAATTGCTCCACCACGCTCTTCAATTCAAGTCCGGTGTTGGTCAATTCGATATCGTTGGACTTTGAGCAACAGGTATTTACCTCGCGATGGAATTCCTGAGCGAGGAAATCGAGCCGCCTGCCTACGGGTCCGCCCCTGGCGATCATTTCGCGCGCCTGGGAAACGTGCGAGGCGATTCGGTCCAGCTCTTCGCGAATGTCGGCCTTGGTCGCAACCAAAAGCGCTTCCTGATTGAGCCGGTCGGGATCGAACCGGTCCGATGATTCAAGAAGCGCGGCGACCTGCTCGGCAAGCCGTGCCCTGATGGCATCGGGTTTGCGACCTGGTGCCGCCTCCGCCCTGCCGGCCAGCCGCTCGATTTCATCGATTCGCTGCGAGAGGATCTGGCCCAGCGAGACGCCTTCACGACGGCGCATGTCGACTAGATCACGCAAGGCCTGATCGAACGCCGCGGCGGCGGCATCCCTTGCGACCTTGTCCTCCGCCTCGTCGCTTTCCGGTTCGACAATCTCGATCACGCCCTTGATCGCGAGCAGTCCGTCGATACTGGGAGCCACTGCGTCGAGCTTGCCGGCGAGCGCGCCCGCCACCTTCACAATGGACGCAAGGACCTCTTCGTTGACGCGAACCGTTGACGCGGAACTGGTGCGCTTGACGTTCAAATTGGCATATACCGTACCTCGCGACAGTATTTCGCCGGCACGTTTCTTGGCGAAGGCCTCGAGCTCATCCCACCCTTGCGGCAGGCGCAGGCGAAGGTCGAGCCCCTTGGCGTTGACCGACTTCAACTCCCATTCGAACGTGTAGGGTCCGCTGGCACCGTGGCTGCGGGCGAAGCCGGTCATGCTCGACAGTGCCATCGGGTGACGTTCTCCGGAAAAGTACCGCTAAAGATTCGCAAAACGGGACAAGGTGAGCTTAGCGCCAATCAGGCAAAAGTGGAATTTGCCGGACCTTCGCGACCTGCAGTCACTGCTGAACTACCGGGGACGATGGCGTCGATTGCGCCGCGCCCTGCCGGGCTGGACGCGGTGGCTTTTTCGCCGGAGCGGGCTTGACCGTGGTGGCTGTCGGATTTGCATCGGCCGGCGTACCCGCCGCAGCCGGCGGCGCCGGTTCGTCAGCGGGTTCGACCGTGTCGTTCTGGATCTGCTTTTCCATCGCGCGAAGTTTGGCGACGTTTTTCTGATGCTGGTCGTAGGAATCGCTGAATGCATGGCCTCCGGAGCCGTCGGCTACAAAGAACAGGTCACGCGTTCTGGCCGGATTGGCGGCGGCTTCGAGCGAAGCCCGGCCCGGATTGGAAATCGGACCGGGCGGAAGACCATCCACCACATATGTGTTGTAGGGCGACGGCTGCTGGATTTCGCTGCGCTTGATCGGCCGGCCCAGCGTTCCCTTGCCACCCACCAGGCCGTAGATGATGGTCGGATCCGACTGCAGCTTTATCTTCTGCCGCAACCGATTGACAAAGACTGCGGCAACCCTGCTGCGTTCATCCGCCTTGCCGGTTTCCTTCTCGATGATGGAGGCCAGCGTGACCAACTGCTCCGGCGACTTGACTGGAAGGTCCGCACTGCGGCGCTCCCATATCTCCGCAAGGATTCGTTTTTGCGCCTGCTGCATGCGGATGATTGCCTGTTCGCGCGGGGTGCCGCGCGGAAACTTGTAGGTTTCCGGCAGCAGCGTGCCCTCCCGTGGCAGCTCCCGCACGGTGCCTGAGAAGATATCGTTGTCCGAAAGCCGTGCGACGATCTGCTCGGAGGTCAAGCCCTCGGGAATCGTAACGGCGTGCTGGACCACCTTGCCTTCAACAATGGTGCCGATGACATCTCTCAGACTGGCGCTCTTCGGGAACAGATATTCGCCGGGCTTGAGTTCCGAACGCGCCTTCAAGGCGAAAACGGCGCCAACAAAGGCCCAGCGATTGTTGTCGATGACGCCCTCGCGCTGCAGGATGTCGGCGATATCGGTCATTCCCGCCCGCGCCGGAATGTTGACGACCTTGTCCTCCTGCAGCGGACCCGGTGCTTCGATCTTCTGCTTGCCATAGATATAGCCGCCGCCGCCGCCGATCATCAAAATCAGAATGATGGTGATGATGGCGTTGCCGACGATAACGAATGGATTTCGGGCGCGCTCGGATCGCCTGGGCGGCGGTGGAACCTGCTCGGGCTCCAGCGCAGCGCGCGGACTCCGTGGCGAAATGGGCGGCCTCTCACTCATCGATGCAACCTGAATCCCGTCGGTCGTCGGTTCAATCGTGGCCTCGCAAATTCTGCGGCGGCCGGCAGTCTGCGCCCGCATCTACGAATCATCACCGAATGCGGCGAAACGGTGGACTTCTACTCGACAGGGTGCGCGTCAGTCGACCACACGCTGCAAAATCACGGACGCGTTGGTTCCTCCGAAGCCGAACGAATTCGACAACGCGACGTTGATTTCGCGCCGGCGCGGCGTCTGCGGCACAAGATCGATCGCCGTATGCACCGACGGATTCTCAAGGTTGATCGTCGGCGGGGCGATATTATCGCGAATCGCCAGGATGCTGAAAATCGCCTCGATCGCACCGGCGGCGCCAAGCAAATGCCCGGTGGAGGACTTGGTCGACGACATTGATACTTTCGACGCAGCATTCCCAAGCAGCCGCTCGACGGCACCCAGCTCGATTTCGTCGCCGACCAGCGTGGAGGTTCCGTGCGCGTTGATATAGTCGACATCGGCGGCCGAGATTCCCGCGCGCCTCATGGCGGCGCTCATGCTGCGGAATCCACCGTCACCGTCGGGCGCCGGCGACGTGATGTGATAGGCATCACCCGACAGGCCGTAGCCGGTTACTTCGGCGTAGATTTTTGCGCCGCGACTTTTCGCGTGCTCGTATTCCTCGAGCACCAGGATTCCGGCGCCCTCGCCCATGACAAAGCCATCACGGTCCTTGTCGTAGGGGCGCGACGCTTTTTCCGGGGTATCGTTGAAGCCGGTCGAGAGCGCGCGGGCGGCGCAGAAGCCTGCCATTCCAATTCGACAAATCGGCGATTCCGTTCCGCCGGCGACCATCACATCCGCATCGCCCAGCGCAATCAGACGGCTTGCATCTCCTATGGCGTGCGCGCCGGTCGAGCACGCCGTCACCACGGAGTGGTTGGGTCCCTTGAGACCATGTTCTATCGATACATAACCGGAGGCGAGATTGATCAGGCGACCGGGAATGAAGAATGGCGATACTTTTCGCGGTCCGCGCTCCTTCAAAAGAACCGCCGTATCGGCGATGCCCGACAATCCGCCGATTCCGGAGCCGATCATGGTGCCGGTGGCGCAGCGATCTTGTTCGGTGGCCGGATGCCAACCGGCGTCATCGAGCGCCTGGCGCGCCGCACTCATCGCAAAAATGATGAAGTCGTCGACTTTGCGTTGATCTTTCGGCTCCATCCACTGATTGGGATTGAACGTGCCGTCGCTACCGTCGCCACGGGGGACCAGGCAACCGATCTGGCTGGGCAGATCGGAAACGTCAAACGTATCGATCTTCCTGGCGCCGCTTTCACCGTTGAGAATACGCTTCCAGGCCGGCTCGATGCCACAGCCAAGTGGCGAAACCATGCCGAGGCCTGTAACGACAACCCGCCGCATATTGACCACTCCGGCCCGCGATTCGCCGTCTCTGACAACAAGTCGCGGGACCGCGCGACCACGATCCTCCCGGCTTTGTCAGGACCGCTGCGGGCGTCAGCTCTTTGCGTTCTTTTCGAGAAATTTAGTCGCGTCGCCGACGGTCAAAATCGTCTCGGCGGCATCATCGGGAATTTCACACCCGAACTCTTCTTCGAAAGCCATCACAAGCTCGACCGTATCGAGGCTGTCGGCGCCAAGGTCGTCAATGAAGCTCGCGCTGTCGACCACTTTTTCGGGCTCAACACCTAGGTGTTCGACCACGATCTTCTTAACCCGCTCGCCAATCTCACTCATCGTTCAACCTCGTGCTGTTCCATTGGACCCGACCCCAAGACGTACGAGCCATCGTGGTCGATTATTTCCTTCGCAATCGCGCATAGTCTTGATTTGGCCCCGGTCTTGATTTGGCCCCGTTGGCCGACACGGACCCGGCGAACGACGGCAGGCTCCGCACCGCCAATATACAGGGTTTCAATGTCCTGCAATGGTGTTCTTTGCCCTTCCGCCGGTGGTTCGGTTATCACACTTCCAAAGCCTTGACTATAAGACTTGATCGGCTGGCCCGAGCGGCGTTTCGCCTCCCCGCCCAGAACGGGACAAGCCCTTAAATCATGGCCATTCCACCATTGACGTGAATGGTCTGCCCGGTGACGTAAGCCGCCTCGTTTGAACTCAGATAAACCGCCGCAGCCGCGATATCTTCGGGCGATCCCAACCGCGCCGCCGGAACCCTGGAAAGGATTGCTTCGCGCTGCTTGTCGTTGAGCGCATCGGTCATGGGGGTTGCGATAAATCCCGGGGCTATGCAGTTGGCCGTCACGTTGCGCCTGGCGTATTCGGCGCCCAGAGTCTTGATCATTGCGATCAGCCCGGCCTTCGACGCCGTGTAATTGCCCTGGCCCGGATTGCCGGTGACGCCGACCACGGACGTGATCGCAATAATGCGGCCGAACCGCTTGCGCATCATCAACTTCGTCGCCGCGCGAGCCAGGCGGAAGGTGGCTGTAAGATTGACTTTGATCACCTCGTCCCAGTCTTCGTCACGCAGCTGCACAAAGAGATTGTCGCGCGTGATGCCGGCGTTGGCGACGAGAATATCCACCTGTCCCATCGCCTGCTCGGCGGCGGGCACCAGTGCCTCGACCTCGGCTGCCTCGGCAAGGTTGCAGGGCAGCACATGGGCCCGCGAGCCCAGCTTGCCAGCGAGCGTGTCCAGCGCCTCACGACGCGTGCCCGAAACGGCCACGGTTGCGCCCTGCGCGTGCAACGCTTGCGCGATTGCGCCGCCAATGCCTCCGCTCGCACCGGTGACGAGAGCCGTTCTGTCCGTCAGATCGAACATCATTTCCACCTCTCCATCAGGCCGACTTCGCGCCGATCAAAGCGTCCTTGGCCGGAGCGATATCGGCGGGACCGCCAACCGAAATGCCCACCGCGCCCTCAGCTATGCGCTTGACAAGTCCGCTCAGCACCTTGCCGGCCCCTATCTCGAAAAACCGCGTCGCGCCGTGACCTGCCATATAAGCAACCGACTCGCGCCAGCGCACCGTCCCCGTGACCTGTTCGACCAGTCGTCGGCGGATATCATCCGGCTCCGTAACCGGCGCGGCCAGGACATTCGAAACCAGCGGCGCGGCAGGTTTCCTGATTGTCACATCGGCGAGCGCTTCGGCCATCGCGTCAGCTGCCGGCTGCATCAGCCGGCAATGAAACGGCGCGGATACCGGCAGCATCATGGCGCGTCTGGCGCCCCTGGATTTGGCGATCTCGAGCGCGCGCTCGACGGCCGCCTTGTCGCCTGAGACCACGACCTGACCACCGCCATTATCGTTGGCCGCCTGACAGACCTGCCCCTGCGCGGCCTCGTTCGCGACCGCTACCGCCGCGTCGTAGTCGAGACCAAGCAAGGCCGCCATCGCGCCGACCCCGACCGGCACCGCTTTCTGCATCGCGCGTCCCCGGACGCGCAATAGCCGCGCGGTATCGCTGATGCTCAGGCTCCCCGCCGCGGCCAGCGCTGAATATTCGCCGAGCGAATGTCCGGCAACAAAGGCGGCATCGGAAGCGACCGAAAAGCCGGCTTCGCTCTCCAACACGCGCATGGTCGCAAGCGAGACCGCCATCAAGGCCGGCTGGGCATTCTCGGTAAGCTGCAGCGTCTCGGCCGGACCGTCCCAGATAATTGCCGTCAGCTTTTCACCAAGCGCGGAGTCAACCTCGTCGAACACCGCGCGCGCGGCTGGAAAGGCTTCGGCGAAAGCCTTGCCCATGCCCACCGCCTGAGAGCCCTGCCCCGGAAAAGTGAATGCTGCCGTCATCGACGCCCCCAGATATTCATGCCCGCCAATACCGGGCTGCAACAAACGCGATAATTATATCACATTTTCAATGGCTTATGCCAAAATCCTGACAAAGACAGGTGTAACTTTGCGTATCGTCCCTAAGTTGGCCGAAAGACACCGCGGGAAGCGCCCGTGTCAAGCCACTGGCCGGCCCGGCTTCGCCGGTATTGTGGCTTTCCCTTGCCAGCGCGCTCAAAATCCGTATAAAGCGCGCCATCCGTGGGTCCCCGCCGGGAGCTGAACGGACGGTCTCAGCAATTTCACCGCTTTGGCGACATTGATGTGGCAGGACCAGTTGGTCCGTCGTCCCGTGCTTCCGCCTTCTGAGCATGTCGAGTCCTTTCCGAAGGGTTCGAAGGGC
>Ga0210383_10002182_pt1 | contig 17723 bp, 22 predicted proteins | sample IncBWC14OmetaG_FD_160072 | JGI IMG/M metagenome (GOLD analysis project Ga0210383, IMG submission 160072) | Forest soil microbial communities from Barre Woods Harvard Forest LTER site, Petersham, Massachusetts, United States - Inc-BW-C-14-O ...
CTTCTGCTGAGCGGCGGAGTTTCGATGGGCAAGTACGATCTGGTGGAACAAGCGCTGGCCGAGTTTCAGGCAGAATTCTTTTTCACTGGTGCCCAAATTCAGCCGGGAAGGCCGGTAGTATTCGGACGAGTCCGATATGGTGCGGGCGCCCCCGCCCGCGAAGGAAAGAGTGCTTCTGGAAAGTACAAATACTTCTTCGGCCTTCCCGGAAACCCGGTGTCGACAATGGTGACATTCGAACTCTTCGCCCGCCCGATCCTCGAAGCTCTGGCCGGCATGTCCCCGCGCAAGCTGATCTTCGTTCACGCAAAACTGAAATCGGAATTCAAGACGAAGACAGGCTTGAAACGCTTCCTACCAGCAATTCTCTCGGGCGAGTTCGAGCAGGCAGAAGTGGAATTAGTCCGCTGGCAAGGCTCAGGAGACATCGCTGCAACTGCCGCGGCGAACTGCTACATCGTGATCCCGCCCGATCGTGAGCGGATCGCTGCGGGCGAGTGGGTTCCGCTGCTGATGCGGGATAGCTTCTTGTAAGATAGTCCTTCCTGATGCCCAAGAAGCTTTCCCATTACGACCGTACCGGCCAGGCCCGAATGGTCGACGTCACCGCAAAATCGTCGACTAAGCGCGAGGCCGAGGCTAGCGCTTTCGTAGTGCTGAACCCCAGGGTTCTCAAATCCCTGCCAAAGAATCCCAAGGGCGATCCGCTGGAGGTGGCGCGGCTTGCCGGAATCATGGCAGCGAAACGAACTGCCGATCTGATTCCTATGTGCCATCCCTTGCCGTTGAGTCACGTTGATGTGCAAATGCGGCTGTGCGAGAATGGCGTCGCAATTGCCTCAAAAGTTTCAACCACCGCGGGGACCGGCGTTGAGATGGAAGCTCTCGTCGCTGTCAGCGTCGCCGCGCTCACGGTTTACGATATGCTGAAGGCTCTCGACAAGGGCATCGAGATTCGCGAAATCGTGCTCGAACAGAAATCCGGCGGAAAAAGCGGCGATTACCGCCGTGTCCGCAAGAAAACATAGCGCGTTCCATGTCGAACAACGTCCGACTCTTACTGGTCGATGACAATCCGATGGTGCTGGGGTTGCTGCGGGGCGCACTGACTCCACTTGCCAACGTCACGACTGCAACCGACGCGGCTGACGCGCTCCTGAAAGCCGTTGACGATCCTCCCGATCTGTTGATTTGCGACTATCGGATGCCCGGAATGGACGGCCGTCAACTGGTCGAGAAACTGCGAAGCCGTCCGCGAACCGCAGGAGCCGCCGTCATCCTGGTCGCGACCAAGGCCGACATCAGCGAAAAACTGAGCACAGCCGAGTTTCCCGTCGATGATTTCGTAGAGAAGCCGTTCTTCCTGCGCGAAGCGACGCAGCGCATCAAGCGCGTCATTGACAAGATTGCGTTGGAAAAGATGGCCAAGACGGTACCCTCGGACGGCGTGTTGCGCGGCAGCCTGCTGCAGATGAACGTCATCGACCTGGTGCAGTCGCTGGAAATGGGCCGCAAGAGCTGCTCCCTCACTCTGACCAATAAAGACGACAAGTGCGAACTGTATTTCAAAGAAGGCCAAGTCACGCACGCCACTTACGGCTCGCTGGTCGGAGACCCGGCCGTGTTCAAAGTCCTGCGTTGGACGGATGGAAACTTTGAGGTCAACTTCGACGGCAAGACAACGCAGCAGACCACCCAGTTGAACACTCAAGGCCTGCTGATGGAGGGCCTGCGCCAGCTCGACGAGGCGGAGCGCGACGGCGGCGGAAAGCCAGAGGAGGAAGAAGAAGATGATGTCCTCCTCGATTCCTGAAGGCCTGACCGCAGCCGTCGTAACCGTGAGCGATTCCTGCGCGCGCGGTGATCGCGCCGATCTGTCCGGCCCCGCGGTCGGAGAACTTCTGCGAAAAAGAAACTTCTCGCTCATCGGGACCGAGGTGGTTCCTGACGACCAGTCCGCCATTCAAACCGCGATTGCATATTGGGTGCAGGAAGCGCAACTCGTGGTGACCACTGGGGGAACGGGCATCGCCGAGCGCGATGTCACGCCCGAAGCTACTCGCGCCGTCTGCGAACGCCTGGTCGAAGGAGTTGCCGAACGCATGCGCTTCGAAGGCGCCAGGAAGACGCCGTTCACCGCGCTCAGCCGCGGCGTCTGCGGTGTGCGCGGAAAATCGCTGGTCTTAAATTTGCCCGGCAGTCCCTCCGGCGCGGTGGATTCGCTTGAAGCCGTGATTGAACTTCTGCCGCACGCCTTGCAGTTGCTAAGCGGAAACACAGCGCACGAGTAGCCGCGTCGCAGAGACGTAGCAGAGACGTAGCTAGCTACGTCTCTACGGTACACTTCTAGTCTTACATCTTGAAGACGATCAAGCACATCCTGTCCCGCTACACCGCTTTCCTGTGGGCGCTACTCAAGCCTTTGGGAGCGTGGGGCGTGCTGGTGGTGGCGGCGCTCGACGGCGCTTTCATTGGTCTCCCTGTCGATGCGGTCGTGGCCGGATACGTCTATCAGAATCCGGCACGATTTCTGCTCTACGCGCTGATGGCGTCGGCCGGGTCGACATTGGGGAGCATCGTGATCTATGTCATCGGCTACACGGGCGGCGAAGAACTGCTGCGCAAACGCATTCCTGCGCAGCGCTTCCAAAAGATTCACTCCGCCTTCGACAAGCATCCATTCTGGAGCCTGATGTTGCCCGCGATGCTTCCACCGCCGGTGCCCTTCAAGATATTCGTGCTGGCGGCCGCAGTATCAGAGATGGGATTCGTTCGCTTCCTGGTGGCGATCTTCTCGGGACGCATGGTGCGTTTCCTGGCGCTCGGCCTGTTGACGATCAAGTTCGGCCCGGACGTCGTCCATTTGTTCGGGAGCCTGTTCCGCGAGCACTATTACTTGATCCTGGAAGCCGTTCTTGTGGGATTGGTGGTATGGCTGGTGATGCGAAGAAAGAAAAGGAAAGTGCTGCTGGCGAAAGGCTCCTAGATCTCCCAAGAGAGAGATTCTCTTAGCGGACTCCGCGATCCAAAGGTTTACGCGGCTGCGGCATGGTCGCTCTTGCCGCCGACCCCAGAGAGCGCATGCAATGCCATTGGCAACGCGAACATTGCTACTGTGAAGATCAGATCACCCGCCAGCGCATGGCGGAAGAATGGCAAAGCCGCGACATAAGACTCCATCACGCCACTCATATTCTTTGGGTACATGTCCGTCGATGCCCACACCGCCAGGTTCGAGAGGAGATAAAACGAAACCGAACTGGCCAGAGCCGCGCCAATCACAGGCACCCACTTGGTCCTGGCACCCAGCCTCGTGCCCAGCCACAACACCGCGGCGTACCAGGCGAAGGTCACGTATTGATCCCATGTAAGCGGATAGGAATAGACGAATCGAGTGAGAACAACGTCTGAGCCGGCCAGCAGCACAAGCGGAATCCAGAGCTGGCGGCGTGATCCGCGGGCGCCGAAGAACAGCAGGGAGCCAACCACCGGAGTGAACATCCAGGGATGGGGAATGAACCGCACGGCGACCGCGAATACCACGAACAAATAGGCCAGCATGATAGATCACCTCGATAACGTCAAAGAAGATTGTGGCCTTTGAAACCGCTTGCGTCAAGTCAAAGGATTGTCAGGTAGTGGTGCAGTTTGAAATCCATAGGGCTGGCATCATGAATCTGGCTGTGGGAAACTGTGGGCATGGCAAAAAAAGAGAAGCTTTTGCGAGTTCCACGTGATCCCAAATTACCCGGGGAGTGCACTGCGTGCGGACACAAGTTTACAGAACCCGAGATGCTCAGGAAATTCAGAGAGCATGATTGCAACGAGGATGCCAGCCAAGCCGCCGCCCGGATCGTGAGAGAAGCTACTGAGAGAGATTAGGCAGTAGACTGCGCTCCATCGAAATCAAGGAATAGTGAAGCATTCAGCTTTGGGAATGTCCGATTAACCAAGTCGTAGTATTTGCCCCACTCTCCCAGCCCAAAAGGCCTAGCCATGCCGATTAGCTCATACAGGTGGCGTGTGAGCGATGGATGTCCTATGTCTGCCGTCAGGTGATGGTAATGAGGATGGTCGCGATAACCCTTCTCTGTCACCGGATTCCGCTTCTTGAGTTCCTCTAATACTCCGGGTGCCAGTCGGGCATATACGAGATCGTTCACTATCGCTCCCATGATCGGAGACATGCGTCCGTCGTTCCAGTTCCAGCCCTTCAGCCTAAACACCTGTTTGTAGAAGTCCATTGGAAACGTCTTGGCATAAGCCAATAGTTCATCGGAAAGATAGCGCTTCAGAATTTCCTGAAGAGCTTCACGTTCGCGAACCTCTTGATACCCGGTAGCCTCATGGACAAGCGCTACAATGCCAGTTTTGGCAAATGCGCGTACCAGAATCTCGCATTGCTTCGCGATGTGCTCCTGTTGGTAGTTGAGATCGCCAGCCGCACGGGCAGCAAGAACGGCATCACACAGTTCCGGCAGAATTGTTGCTTCATAGCCGTAGGCAAGCTGGCCTTGCGCCTTGAACGCAATAGGACTCGTGATCATCTCCCGTAAGTTTGCAGAAACATGCGGGTTAATTGATTTTGTACCCGTAAAATTAGTGAGACGATCACCGCCTCCTTTTGTCGCGGTGCCAGGACTCATAGTGAGCGCCGTCATCACCCCGCCCTGCGTGATCACACTGCGGCTGTCGTCCAATACATAGCAGGGAATTTCTAGATTGCCGATGCGCATAGGCTTGTCTGGCGAACCATACTCAGCCTTAGGGACATGTCCTTTACCCTTCCGTTCAGTCCCCCATCGCGCTTCAGCAGCAGTGCTGGCAATGGCCCTGCGTTCTTCGGCGGACAGTTTTGCGGCTCGGGCTTTTCCTCCCATTGCCTGAATATCACGCGTTTCTTCGCTCATACTGTTGCCGCCTTTCCTCGTGGGGCAAGTAGCCCCAATAATTCTTCTAACGTCCAAATGTGATCTGCCAAGCCAGCTTCCATCGCCGGAGTAATGCGGAGCGTCTTGTGGACACGGCAGAAGTCGTAGTGCATGAAGTAGAGGGCCACCATATGACCGTGGTTCTCCAGCTTCTTGCTGAATCCGTTTGTCAGGCGCGTGAAGCGGCGCATTCCCATTCGCATCGAAAGGTTGCTACGCTCCACAAATGACGTGCTGATATGGTCAGGGTTGGGGTTGCCAGCAAGAACGCCTGTCCGACAGCCAATGCAGGTTGCGGGGCTGTAGCGCGATTCTGGGCTATCGTTAGATGCACCGTAAATCTTGACCAGCATTGCGTAATCAATATCCGATCCGAACGCCTGTTCCACGGCATCTGCATAGACCCGATGACCATCCGTGGTCAGTTGAATACGGTTGCGAGTGCGGCTGGCAACGTCTTGCATGAAGGTATAGGCGGTTCCCGCGCCACGATCCCCCAGCGTATACGACAGGATTAGCTTTGTGTCCGCGTCAATCGCCGTCCAAGTCCACACGTCCCCCGCGCCCTGTTCCATCTGCTCTGCGGTGACGTTCTTTTGCTTCGCGTACACGAACGCCCAAATTTCATCGCACTGGACGCGGCGCACTTTGACGTTGCGGACATTGACATCGTGGTACGCAGCGCAGGCACAACCAAGGTCTTTCAGGAGTTTCAGGACGGTATGCTTCGCGACTCCGGTGATCCGACAGGTGGCGTTAATGGACGTTCCCTCGACTAGAGCCGCGATGACTGCGGTACGCTTGTCAGTGGCTAGCCGATTCATGCAACGATCATACTGCTTGCAAGCAAGCATGTCAAGAAATAAATTATGCTTGCAATAGTATGCTTGCAGGTGTAAGGTGTGTTCTGTGGCCGGAAATGGAGAAAGCCGCCTGATTAGGGCGGCTCTCTCATGAAACCTTGCGCCTTGGGCACATGCATGTGCAGCGGTGATACCAAGGCTTACAAAACGAGGATACACCCTAGATGGCAGACGGTCAAGTAGAGCACGACATAACCGACGCATTGGTAACCAAGGCTGAAAAATTCCTTTCCCCTGAACGACTTGCGGGTTATTACAAGCTAGCGAGGGGTGATCGCAAGATCGGATTGCTGCTCTACGAAAGAAACACCGAGCTATCCGAGGCGCTTTATGGCGTTATACAGGGCCTTGAAGTGACGCTCAGAAATGCGATGCATAATATCATCGCTACAAGCATGGGCAAGCCAGATTGGTATGACACGATTGGGTTGAACGACTCCGAAATCAACGCTATTTATGACGCCAAGAAAAAGATTGAGGAACAGGCTGAGCCCATCACCCCAGGCAGAGTCGTTGCTGAACTAAATTTCGGTTTTTGGGTACGTTTGACTGGCTGGCCATACGAAAAGACCCTTTGGGTACCATATCTTCACAAAGTGTTCCCAATCAAACTCAAGAGGACGGCGATTCATGATCGCCTGCTGGACCTCAAATCACTAAGAAACAGAATTGCACACCATCAGCGAATCATTGGGGGAAAGCGCGATCTACGCCTGGATTATGACAAACTTCTCGAAACTATCGATTGGTTGGACGGTGACATGGCAAACTGGGTTAAGGCGACGAATTGTTTTGATCTGAGGGCTACAAAAAAACTGAGGAAACCGACCTACCCTAAACCCGCAATTCCCGCAGCAGTTCCAGTGCCAGAGGAACAATGATTGGATTTCAAACTGCACCACTACCGATTGTCACGAAGGTCGGCCGAGCTTTTAAAGTCCTGAATCGCGGAGGTCTCTGAGAACTTCCGCGGAGACTCGCTACCGGGGGTGAGAGCCCATATATTCTTTCACTACCTTCATGTTGCGATCGAGTTCGACGGTTCCGCTTAAAACGCTTTGGCTCGTCTTTCCCGGGTGCTGAAAACGCAAGTCTTTGAAGCGGACGATATAGCCTTGATCGCCCGATTCTATTGGCTCGGTTTCCGTGATCGGGTATTGCGCCCAATCGAGATAAACGCGTCCGAGATACGATCGTTTGGCAGCGAGCGTCACCGCAGTCTCTTCTGGCTTGTAGAGAATTTGCATTTCGCCGTCGGGATCTACGTCTGGAGCCAGCGAATCGACCATCGTCATGGCGAAAAAGTTCTGGGTTTCGACCACGCCGACCCAGCGAAACGGATTTCCCCACGAAGGGAAAGCAGAGGCGCGGATGGGATCGGCACTTTCGTAGTTGCGGGCTTCGAGCGCATTCAGCGCACGGCGGTGCTCGTAGTCGCGGACTCCCCAGAGCGCAACCACGCCGATCAGCGCCAGAGTTGCTCCCCAACGGCCCGCAGGCTGTTTGCGGCGGACGCCGATCTCGCGATCGATGGAGGAAAAGAACGCAGGCAGCACGAGGCCGGCAACCAGAAAGATCAGAATGATGGGCTCAACGATGAAGACGATATCCCACGAATACCATTTCTCGGAAAACGGCCAGAACGGGCGAACACCGTAGTCATTCGTGTAGTCGAGCAGAATGTGGCTGAGCCCGGCGAGATACGCGAAAAGAAAGAGCAATCCCCAACGAGGCGGAAGGTCCGGATCTTTGAGCTTTCGGCCCCTCAGCCGCCAGATCAAATAGACGAAGCCGACGACCGCGGCCGACACCAAGGTGATGCCGACAAAGGAGTGAGTAAATCCGCGGTGATGCGCGAAGCCGAATACTCGGCCCTTGAACTCGCCAAGCACGTCGAGATCGGGGGCTTCGGCGGCGAGAGTTACCGTGAGCGTGGCCAGAGCCGTCTTGCGGTTGAGCCCGGCTCGTCCCATGCAGGCGCCGGTCAGGAAGTGGGTGACGGGTTCCAATGTTTAGCGAAGGCTCGTTAAAGAGAATACATTACTGGATTGCCGGTCGGGAATTATGGCCAAGAGACTGTGAATTCTTCAGGAATAAAGCTTCCTATTCTGAATACAGAACCTGTGCCTTCCGCAATAGAATAAAAGCTGTGCGAAATATGGCTCTGGGAAAACGAGGCTCATTATGCGCCGCTTGACGCTTGGCGACTTCGAACTTACCGCTGTCTCCGACGGCACGTATCGCCTCGATGGCGGAGCCTTCTTCGGCGTCGTCCCCAAGGTCATGTGGGAGAAGAAGGTAAAAGCAGACGCCGAAAACTACGTCCCGGTTGGATTGAATTCCGTCGTGGTTCGAACCGGCAAGCAAACGGTTCTGATCGAAACCGGCATCGGCAACAAACTGCCAGAACGATTAATCAAGATATTCGGCCAGCCCGCGAGGCTGCTCGACAATTTAGCCGCTGCGGGCGTTGCGCCCGGAGAGATCGACATTGTCATCAACACTCACCTGCACTTCGATCACTGCGGCTGGAACACGGTGGAAAAAGACGGCAAGATCGTGCCCACATTCCCGAAGGCGAAGTACTACGCGCCCGAAGGCGAATGGAAGCATGGGAGCCTTCAACTCGAGCGCGATGCCATCAGCTACATTTCGGAGAACTACGATCCCCTGATAAAGAGCGGCCAAATGGAGCTGCTGCAAGGCGATCGGGAAATCGTGCCCGGAATATCCGTCAAAGTTTTCCCCGGCCACACGCAGCACATGCAAGCCGTGATGATCGAGAGTGGCGGCAAGACCGCTTGTTATATTTCGGATCTGATTCCCACCAGCGCTCACATCGATTTGACCTGGGTGATGGCTTTCGATGTGCTTCCGCTGCAAACCATCGAAAGCCGCAAGCGCTATTACGCCCAGGCAATGGCGGAGAAGTGGCTCACGATATTCACTCACGATCCGAATACGCCGTGGGCCTACGTGGAAAAAGATGAGAGAGGGAAAATGTCGGCGAGGGCAGCCGGCTAACCAGAAGCGCCGCTGGCGAAACTCCGAATAGGACGTCCCGGAACGCGCGCTCAACCTTTCGTCGCGCTTGCTGAAACACGCGTTCCGAGGACAATCACTATGTGGTCAGGACCTACTAGAAGGTCGCATTGAAGGCCTGGAAGGACGCGCCTTGCGAAGGTACATACCCTCCCGCAACCATGTTTTTGTCGTTGAGCCCGCCGCCGTAGGTTTCATAGGCCTTGGGATAGCTGTACTTGAAATACTTTCCTCCGTGTAGCAGAGCGGCGTGTATGAGCCCGCCGGAATCCAGCCATTCGTACGTAACGTCGCCTTCGTTGTCGGTGTCCAAAGCGTAGCTACTAGCTGCGCCGGGAACATTAATGGTCTTGTACTTCTTGCCCGTCAACATCGACGATTCGACGGCGCCGCTCGAATTTGCCCAGTAAAGGACGATCACGTCTTTATTGCTGACGCCGGTCGCGATCGTGCCCTCGGATCCAGGCACGTCCAGGGTCTTGTATTTCCCGCCTTTCAGCAAAAATCCATGGATGATCCCACCCGAGTCCGTGTAGTTCCCGACGACATCTCCATTGTCGTTTATGGCGTTGGCCGACGTACCGAGATTCCCCTTAGGGCCTGGGATGTCTGTGTATTTTCCGCCCTTGTACAGAAATCCGACCGTCACGCCGGCTGAGTTCGTATAGACTCCGACGACGGCGGTGCCGTTGTATTGGATATTGCTCGCACCGGTGGTCCCAGCAGTAGCCTTCGGATCATCCAGCGTAGTGACTTTCTTCCCTTTGAGAATGTAACCGTGGGCGACGCCGCTACTGTCTGTATAGGATCCGACTGACTGGCCGGAGTTGTTGATTCCTCCGGCGCTGGTCGTCGAGGCTCCGGGCACGCTTGCCTTAGTGAACTTGAACGTTAGGGGTGGCGCGTCGGCCGCAGTAGCAGCGACGACCGTAAAGGCCAGCGCAAACACCAGCAGGCAAATTACTGACTTGCAATTTTTCATTGGTTTCTCCTTACGTGATTAGGTGACAAAGATTGACCTCGGTTAGCGAATTGCTGCCTCGAAACGAAAACTCCGAGACGAGCGAAAAGCAAGAGGCGGAAAGGAAACCCAAGCATATCTACCAGAGGAGCAAGATTGGCTCCGACAGACGACGGACGCGCCCAGAATTATGTTCGCCTGAGGAGGGTGTGTCAATAGGCAATTCGCCGTAGCAGGGAGGTTTTTGCGAGGCGAAAGGCTGCGGCGAACCCTGGCTAGCGGACTTTAAGCTCGCGGGCGAGGGCGCCCGCGCCACACAGCCTTTGTTCGAAGAACTCTTCCACTCTGCCTAGGATTTCGGGTGCGCTCTTCGACTCGTAGATCGCCTTGCGCAACCCGGCTCCGCCCGGAACACCGTGCGTGAACCACGATGCAAACTGTTTCATCTTACCGACCGCGTCGGGCAGTTCTTCCTCGATCAGCATCTGGAAGTAAGTGCGAATCATCTTGTAGCGATCGGCTTCGGCGGGCTCATCGTAGGCAATTGCGGAGCTTTGCTCCGCCGGACAGCCGAGGGCGGCTGTCCCCACGCGACCCTCGCCAAGCCATCGGTTGTACTGCGCAATCTGACGGAAAATCCACGGATTCGCCGGGGCTGTGCGGCCGATCATCACGGCATCGCAGCCGGTTTGGGCGACGATCGCGCACGCATCTTCGGGGGTGCGGATATCGCCATTGCCGATTACTGGAATCTTGACCGCTTGTTTGACGGCGGCGATCCATTCCCAGCGGGCTTGTCCGCTATAACCTTGTTCGCGAGTGCGGGCATGTAACGCGACGGCGCATAAGCCGCAGTCCTCGGCCATCTTCGCCAGCTCCACGCAGACGATGTTCTCGTCGTCCCAGCCCGCGCGGAACTTTACCGTGAACGGAATTTTGATGGCCGCGCGTACCGCCTCGAAGATCTTTCCGATCACAGGCAAGTCGCGCAGCAGACCCGAGCCGCCGTTGCACTTCACTACCTTCTTCGCCGGGCAGCCCAGATTGAGATCGACGAGATCGAAGCCGAGATCCTCGACCATCCGCGCGGCGTCCGCCATTACTCTGGGATCGCTACCAAAGAGCTGGGCCGAGATGGGATGCTCGTCTTCGTAGAAGTGCAGATAGCGCTTGGCCTTCTGATCTTTCGCGCGCAGCACTCCGTCGGCGGAGGTGAATTCGGTCATGATCAGGCCGCATCCACCAAGGTTGCGGATGAATCGCCGAAACACCGTATCGGTCACACCCGCCATGGGAGCGAGAACCGTCGCAGGCGCGATCTGGACGTCGCCGATCATAAGCCGATCAGGCACGGTCGCGACCGCACGGGCGAGAACGCCCGCGCCTGCATTCGCCGGATTGTCCCAGTACTTGCGCACCTAGCTATTTTACTGCCTTTCCCAACTTCTGCAGCTGTGTCACAATTTGCATCACATACCCTTATGGATGAAATTCCTCAAACGTCCTCTCCCGAATGGTCCGCCGCAGAGACTGGTAGATGGATTGGCCGCGTTGTGATCGCCGTGATCCTGGCAGAGGCGATCTGGGGATTTATCGTTTCGCTCACCAGCAGCTTGATTCTGCCATTGCTGGCGAGGACCATGGGCGGCGATGCCCAGTCGCCGCTATACCTGGGCAAGGGCGACATTAATGTTCCGGCGCTGTTTGCCGCCGTTTTGGAACTTTGCTTCGCGGGGATTGTTGCCGCGCTTCTGAATTCCGTGGTGCAGCGGAAACCCAAGATGATTCGGGTCAAGTCGGTGAGAGTCAGCCCGATTCCAGCACAGCCCGCGGCTCCGCCTGCGCCGGCGGTTGCGCCGGTTAAGGTCGCAGTTTCGGAGGCGCCGCCGATCACGCCAGTTGTGGCCTATACAGCGCCTCAACCGCAGGCGCCTCCGCCAGCGACGACGACGCTGGAGCAATTCTCGTCTCCGCCCGAACCGGCACCGCAACCGAAGGCCGCCGCACCCCCACCCCCTGCGAAGCCGCCGGCAAAACCAGCCAAGCCCAAGCCACCCAAAGAGATCTATTACAACATCGTGGGAGAACCGATTAATCCGACGGAAGACGACTAGACCGTTTCAGCGTCGCCGACTAAAGGCACAGTCCTCGTCGCTTCGCTTCTCGGAATGACCAGAGGCGGGGGGAGCAGCCCGGACGCCCGTCGTCACCGATCAACTTGGGTGTAAATAGGAGAGCCTCCGCAAACGGAGGCTCTTTTACTTTCGTTAAATTCGCAGGCGAACTTATGCCTTCGGGGCTTCCTTCTTGGCGTACTTGCGACGGAAGCGTTCTACGCGGCCGGCTGTATCCATGAGCTTCTGCTTGCCGGTGAAGAACGGGTGGCAACTGGAGCAGATTTCTACGTGAATGTCGCCTTTGTGGGTCGAACGGGTGCTAAAGCTGTTGCCGCACGCGCACATGACGCGAATTTCGTTGTAAGCGGGATGTATGGCTGCTTTCATGATCTCCTACCTTTTGTACCGAACCATTCGATTCTAAAGGATGGCTAGAGGATTCAGCAAATGCAGAGGCCCAGGGTCAGTTCCTCCTGGGTCATCGCAAACCTTAACACAAAGGTCACGAAGTATCACAAAGGTTTGGTTTTCTGGGTTCTTTCGAGAGGCTTGACAAGCAACTTTTATTGGGACATAATTGACAGTGTCATGAATGATCTAATAATTCTAGCCACCCTGCTCGACGGTCCGAAGCACGGATATCAGTTAAAACGGGAGGCTGGGTTCATTCTTGGACAGGGCGCGATGCACAACAATCTGATCTACCCCATGCTGCGCCGCTTCACCGCCGAGGGTTGGGTCAGCAAAAAGACCGCGCCAGGAGAGCGTGGCCAGACACGTTTGCAGTACGCCCTTACGCCGCTAGGACGCCGGGAGCTGGTGGTGCGGCTGAGCGAGTTCGGCGAAGCAGAGGCATCTTCTTTTGTGGGCTTCATGACGCGGGCTGGAATGTTCGAAGTGCTCGAACCGCCGGTTCGCGAGCGCATCCTCAAACAGAGAGAAACCTATCTGCAAGGCCGTGAAGAAAGGCTCGCCGGCCTGGGGCAGCGTATGGATTTGGGGACTTATGGCGGAGAGGTCGTACGCTACCTGATTGAACAGATCCATTCTGAGCTGGGGTGGATCCGGCGATTGCGCCGGCTCGACGCCACGTCAAAAAGCAGTCATCGCGAAGCAGCAAGGAGGAAAGCATGAATTTCATGGCGCTACCGAGCGTGGATTTGATTCCGTGGTATGTGCTTTGCATTTATTGGACGATTAGCGCCCTCCGCGTGAAACGTACGAAGGTCCAGGAAGATCCGGGCGCGCGTTTATTTCACATCGCCGTAATGGCTTTAGCATTCTTTCTTTTGTTTTCTCGTCGGCTGGAGATCGGTCCATTGGGGCTGCGTTTTGCACCTGTGAGCTCGTGGCTCCGAACATCGGGCACCGTGCTGACATTCGTCGGTGCGGGAATTGCGATTTGGGCGCGCTACAGTTTGGGGCAGTATTGGAGCGCGCGAGTGACTCTGAAAATTGATCATCAACTAATTCGCTCAGGGCCGTATGCCTGGGTCCGGCATCCGCTTTATTCCGGTCTGCTTTTGGCGATGGCTGGGACGGCTTTGGTAGTTGGAGAATGGCGCGGGGTAGTTGGTGTTGTGGTGGCGCTCGCGGAATTCTCTCGCAAAGCAGCCAAGGAAGAGGCGTTGCTCGCCGGAGAATTCGGTGAGCAGTATCAGGAGTATCGGAGGCAAGCTGGTTTTCTGACGCCGCACTTCCGGTGATTGCGAGTTCTTCGTGGCTTCGAGGGGCGACGACGCCTGTCTTCCATTGCTTGCGCTAAAAGAAAAACGGCAGGGCCGACCCCCTGCCGTATTCGATGTGAAACTGGGCCCGTTACTTACTGCGATTGACGGCTTTCTTCAGTTCGGCTCCGGCCGAAAATTTGGCTACTTTCCGGGCGGCGATTTTGATGGTGGCGCCCGTCTGCGGGTTACGCCCATTGCGAGCCTTTCTCTGCGACACAGAGAAGGTGCCAAAACCAATCAACGCTACCCGATCACCTTTTTTCAGGGCAGTCGTGATGCTGTCCACGGTTGTGTCGATGGCGGTAGCTGCTTGAGCTTTGCTGATGCCGCTACCAGATGCAATCCGGTCAATGAGATCGGCTTTGTTCATCGTCTCTCCTGGCAGGTCTCTTTGTCCTCAAAGGGCGCGGGGAGGGAGCACTCCCTGAGTGAGAAACCCGGCGGCCTTATTTAGCTCCCAGCAACGGCGAATGTCAACTGTGAAAATCGGCTCTGGATGCCTTGTTTGGGTCGGTTCGGTGGAAAAGCTGTCCAAGAATTGGAATCCTCGCAGAATGAAAAGCCGCTCCCACCTGATTGGCAAGCACTGGTCGGTCCAAAAATGGCAAGAGACACCCTGAACTAAGATCCAAACGCGAGCATTCGCGGCAACAGCAAATACAAGAGACGAAATTTTCTCTCAACCTGCTTTTCCGCCCTCATCCACAGACTGGACCACATCTCCACAGTATGTGCACAGGGCGTAAAGTTTTTTGTGTTGCGCGTTCGGAGACAATGAAGCACTCTTCGAAACGCACCCTGAAAACATGTCTTCTCTCCCCCTGACTTCTCGGCGAAATCAACTCTTGGAGTGGTTTCCGTTCTACGTTCACCGTTTAGCGGGAGATGTGCGCTATCGGGCTCTGAAGGATTATCAGCAAGCCTGGTATTTGAATCTGCTGTTTGCATCATGGGTTTCTGAGCGACCGGGATATTTGCCAGACGACGGGCAGTTGTGGCGCCTCGCGAATGCGCGCACTCGACAATTCTTCGACAAAGAATGTGAGTCGATCATGTGCATGTTCGAGCGCGAGGGCTCGACGACTGACGGTGCTGTCTGGATTTATAACCGTGCGCTACTGGAGATCTATGACGAACAGGTATTAAAATTCCACAAGAGGAAGCGTAAATCCTCGAAATCCACAGATGACAACACCACCTCTTATCTAGATTTTGAAGGTACACTCAAGAAACCAAATGGAAGAGAAGAATGTAAAATTCATCCGGAGTCTGGCCTCACACAGTGGGGAACATGCTGGGAGTGCTATGCAGACAAATGCAGCAGCCAGGCTAGCTGAAGAGCCCCAGAGTTGCCTGAAGTGCGGTGGCACGGGATGGAAAGATGTTGTCTCGGAAGGCGAGAGACGGGTTACCCGTTGTGATTGTTTTTTACGAACCCAGGCGAAACACCTGCGTACTGTATCGGAGATCCCGGCACGCTATGTAGACTGTGAATTTTCGAATTACGAAGCGGGCGGGAACGATGGTCTTGCGACTGCGAAAATTAAGATCGAAATTTGGGCTAGTCAATATCCCCTAGATCGAGGTGGCCTGCTTCTGGTTGGGCCCAGTGGGGTGGGGAAAACACATTTATCCGTTGCCGCCCTGAAGCAACTCACCGAAAAGGGTGTGCATTGCTTATTCTGCGATTACCGTGAGCTTCTGAAAAAGATTCAGAATTCCTATAACCCCTCGGTTCAGACAACGGAGTTGGACCTATTGCGTCCGGTCTTCGAAACCGAAGTGGTATTGCTGGACGACTTGGGCGCGGTGAAACCTTCCGAGTGGGTTTGGGATACGGTCAGCCTGATCCTGAACGCTCGCTACAATGAGAAACTGACCACGATCATTACAACCAACTTTCTAGATGGCGCGAGTGCGGCCGCGGAGAGGATCGACGCTCCCCGTCGCGCCTTGCGCGAAGAGACCTTAGGTGATCGTATTGGCGAACGCATGCGCTCCCGCTTGTTTGAGATGTGCCGACTTGTTCTCGTGAACGGAAAAGATTATCGGCAGAAATTCCGCAACGCCAACTTTCGCTAGGACACAGGTACGTTCATCGTTCGTTCTGACCAATAATGTCTTTCCCATTTCCCCCTCGTCTTTTGGAGCGCGTATCCCCACTAGAATGGTCTGGTGCTGACTCACAGCTTCGAATTTGTACCTGCCAGCGACGCTGAACTTTGGACGACTGCTCCGTCTCGGCCTGCAGTGTTTCTCCTCCGCGGCGATGATCCACAATCAGAGCCTTACGTCAGTAAGACCGCCAACCTGCGCCGTCGCCTCCAGCGATTGCTCGGGGCGCCTGCGGTCGAGCATAGTAAAAAGCTCAACTTGCGGGATCGGGTGCGCCGGATCGAATACACTGCTACCGGTTCGGACTTTGAATCTGGATTCTTGCTTTATCGGTTACTGCGTTCCACATTCCCTAAGACCTACGGCAACCGTCTGCGGCTGCGTTTTGCGCCACTCGTTAAGCTGCATCTGGAAAACGAATTTCCCCGGGCTTCCGTCACAACGCGTTTAGGACGTCTCGGCGGACGCAACGTGTATTACGGACCATTTCCGTCGCGAACTGTCGCAGAGAAGTTTGCCAGTGACTCGCTCGATTTCTTCAAGATGCGCCGCTGCATCGATGATCTGCATCCCGATCCGCAATTTCCGGGCTGCATTTACTCGGAGATGAAGATGTGTCTCGCGCCCTGCTTCAAGGGCTGCAGCGACGAGGAATACCATACTGAAGTGTTTCGCGTGCAGGCGTATCTCGATACTCGTGGAGAATCGTTGGCACGGGAGATCTCGGTGCAGCGCGACGCCGCCTCAGCCAATCTGCAATTTGAAAATGCCTCCGCCCTGCACGCGCGGCTGGATAAGCTCAGGCCCGTGATGAGTCAACTCCCGGAAGTCGTTCACCGCATCGATCATCTTGCGGGTGTAATAGTGCAGCGCAGCGCGAGCCCCGAATCGGTCAACTTTTTTCAGATCGTGGCCGGCCGCATCTCCGGGCCAGTGACTTTTCCCATTCAGTCCGCAGAGCATACCAAGTCGCAGTCGATGGAATCGCGAATCCAGGAAATTCTAGCCTCGTTTCCAGAGACGCCCGCGACGACGGCGCTCGAAACCATGGAACATCTTGTACTGCTGAAGCGCTGGTTCTACCGCAGCAGCCGCTTGGGTGAAGTCTTTTTTGCCGACGACAAGGGTGTGCTGCCGATGCGCCGCGTGGTGCGAGGCATTGCACGGGTCTATCGAGGCGAAAATGCCGAGCAAGAAACACCGACAGTTATTAATCCTTCCCCGAGCCTGTAGTCATCAAACTCCTCAGAGGAACGAACCAGTATGAAAAAAGATGCAAGAGACAGCGCGTTACGCGACCACGTTCTTTATCTGCTTGAGGGAGGCGGAGCCCACGTCAAGTTTGACGAAGTGATTGCGGATATCCCAGCGAAAGTGCGTGGGCAAAAGCCTGCCGGCCTACCGCATTCGCTCTGGATGCTCCTCGAACATCTTCGCCTGGCGCAATGGGACATCCTGGAGTTCAGCCGCAACCCGAAATACGTTTCTCCGAAATGGCCTGAGGGATACTGGCCGAAAACGGATGCGCCGCCCAGCTCTGCTGCGTGGAATGCAAGCGTCACGAAATTCCGGCAGGACCTGAAGGCGATGCGGGATCTAGTTAAGAATTCCAAAACCGATTTATTTGCAAGAATTCCATGGGGTGACGGCCAAACCATCCTGCGGGAGGCCCTGCTGCTGGCCGATCACAACGCTTATCATCTGGGTCAAATGTTGGACGCGCGGCGTCTACTGGGAGCTTGGCCGGAGAAATAAAGTTACCACGGATTACGCAGATTTTGCGGTATCGTCACTTATCCAGCTTTGGTGATTTGCACATTTCGCACGGGCCGTTTCCTGAACACCACTCGCACCCCCTCCCGCCAGCGCTCGTCGATGCCCAGCAGCAACCAGTCAATCTCTGGCGAGATGTAATGCAGCAATGTATCGGTCGCGGGATGAACGTGCAGAGCCGGAGCCACGAG
>Ga0210383_10002183_pt1 | contig 17721 bp, 14 predicted proteins | sample IncBWC14OmetaG_FD_160072 | JGI IMG/M metagenome (GOLD analysis project Ga0210383, IMG submission 160072) | Forest soil microbial communities from Barre Woods Harvard Forest LTER site, Petersham, Massachusetts, United States - Inc-BW-C-14-O ...
CGACGGAAGCTGAAGAGCATGATCCGCACGAGGGTACGTCCGACGTCGGTGCTCACGAGGTGGAGGGGCACGAGGACTATAGCGAGGTCGACCTCGACGCTGTGGTGCCGTTCGAAAGGCCGGTGTAAGGATAGGCGAAAATCCGGCTACTGCGTCGAAATTCCTCGGTATGGCCGCAATCAACTCGGTTGGGCCCAATCCTCGCTGGCTAAATATTCGGAAAATCCGTGCGTTCCCCACTCCTAAATTCTCCATTCCACCCTGCCTAACGGCCCCTACAGGGCCCTCTATGGCTGGGGGGGATAAACCCAGGGTAGAATGGCGCGAAGTTAAGGAAGATTTGGGGTGATTTATTACCCCGGAGGGGCTACAGGGTTTCAACCCTGGGAGCCGCCCACCCAGGCGGCGCGCCCTGAAAGGGTGCCAGATCAGATTTATAAGAAACAGACCCGAAGCTCCTATTTATAGAGGGCCGGCAATCGCTCAACTCTGCGCTGGTGCGCATGATTTTAACGAACGGTAGACTGTATCTTCTGCCTAACAAATACCCAATTCCTTTTCGGTAGCATTCGGAGCGCATTTGGACCACGCGATCTCTCGCCCTTGCAGGGCGAACCGCTTTATTGGATGTTTCCCAGGGTTGAAACCCTGGGTTGAATCCTATCGCCTCTGCGGGGCAAAAAGCATCCCAAACAGCCCTTAACTTCGCGCCATTCAACCCAGGGTGTAACCCGGGTATAACCCAGGCTTTACGTTTTGTCGTGCGAGGCTGAAGGGGCACAAACAGATACCTTCATCGATTGCCATCGCCCCTCATTTCTCCATCTCTCTCGCCATCCCTAAAGTCTCACATCGTGTCGCTGCGCGAGCATTCCCACCGACAACTAGCAAGTAGCAACTATCAACTATCAACTATCAAATATCAACCAGCAACTAGCAACTAACAACTAGCAACTGACAACTGACAACTGACAACTGACAACTGACAACTGACAACTAACAACTGATCACACTAGTCTTGCTCTTCGGCCTCGGCTAGATGGAGGAGGGCTCCGGATCTGATATAATCTGCGAGCATGCCGAGGTTGGTCAACAAGACAGCGACAGAGGTGGGGCTAGCGAGAAAGAGCGCCCCGAAGACGGCCGCAAGATTTGGCGCCAAGCTAAGACCGAAGCCGAGCTTAAACTCATTGCTGGCATCCGCGGCGATCGCCCGCAGCTGGAGAATCTTCATTAAATCCGGAGCAAGCAGAGCCATCGAGGACTTGTTTGCTTTTTTGAATGGGAGCTCCAATACGGAAATCGCCACGTCTGCCTGCGCCGCCACTTCACTTTCCGTGGCGCAATCTCCGACATAAATTACCGAGTGGCCTAACTTTTGCCGTTGCTCAACGTAGGCTCGCTTCGACGCCGCGGAACTGTTCGCGCGAAAGAAATGAAAACCTAACCGCGAGGCGAGCTTCGCCGCGTATTGCTCTGAACCGCCCGTTAAAAGGACGACTTCGGCCAAACCCTGATTCAAGGCCATCCGGGTAAAGGTCTTCTGACCGGTCTCGGGCGTCTGCCAAGCGATGCTGTCGTCGATAACGATCGAATCGCATTTGAGCAGTTTTCCCAAAGACAAATTTCCGGCAATGACGATGCCGTCGTTAGCGGCTCGGATGACCGTTGCCAGTCCGGACATTTTTTCGGAAATTGCGGGGCCGGTCAGATAATCAGGCCGAATGGTGGTCTTCGCCATTGACAGCCCTCCCTGCACCAGGGCCGCCGCCCCCAAGAGCAGGATTGGCAAAGCAGTGCGGTCGGCCAGATCGCCAGCATGGTGTTCAGAGTCCTGACGCTGGAGGGCTTCGCGATGCCAAAGCGCTATTCGCCCGGCGGCAGTCTCGGCACCGAGGGAGTCGATTTTGATTCGAACGGCGCCATCCACGAGGCGACTGGCGGCGTAAACTGGATTGCCTTCGATCTTGGAAACGTCTCCCAAAGTACCGGTCAGCAAACGTTCGTCGAGCTGAGCGGCGCCGCTCACGACGATGCCGTCCCCGGGAACAATATCTCCCGCCGTCAACGTCACCACGCTGGAAGGCGATAACTCTTCGACGCGAGTCTCGAGAGAGACCCCATCTCGTTCCACCCAAACCCGACGCGGCCGCCGCCGATACCGGCCCAGAAATTTGGAGTGATGCAATTCGTAGAGCTGCCCACTCCTGCGAGGCCAAAATCGCATAAACCAATACATCACCGCCGCGGGCAGGAATTCAAAAGTGAGGCCCGTCAAAACGGTGCTGGCAAGATAAAGAAGTTCGACGGTGAATTTTCCCTTCCGCAAAGAAAGCAACGCCCGCGGGATGTATTTGAGGCTTATCAGCGCCGTTAAGACCAGATTCACCATCCCGAGCGGCGGAAACAAAAAATCAGCCAGGGGCGCAAGCGCCAGATTCGTGTTCACCATCACGCCGGATAACTTGGGTCGGTGATGAATCCTGCCGGCGGAAAGGCACCGGGTCAGAACAGGGTCCAAGACATCCTGGAAGAGGGTCGGATCGATCCGGTGCGGCCGGACAAAAACCAAAAGCGAATCGCCACTCGAGAGCAGAACTGAGAACGATTGATGAACAACATCCGGGAGCGTGCTCAATTCGTTGAGAACCTCTTTCCGAACGAAATCTGAGCGCAATAACGGATGGGTCAGCCTGTAAACCCGAGTGGAGGGCATCTCGACGCGCCAGAGCGTCAGCCCTGAGCCGAGTCGGTGGATTTCGAAAAAAGAAGAACCCTTGTTGCGCAGGATCACTTCCTCGTGAAGAAGCGGCAGGGCGGCAGGTGGACGCCCCCACATGGCAGAAGCGAGCGAAGCAAGAAGATCGGCTGTGGAACGCCAACGCGCGCTGAATTCCAAGCGCACTTCGCCCTTGCGCCGATTCAGTCGCAAAGACTTCAGCGAGGGGAGAGAAAACAAGCGATTAATGAACTGCCGGCGTGTCGGTGCCTGAGCCGCCGCCGCGACTGATTCTCCGCGAAGAAGCAGAACTGGTTCACTGCCCGGAATCTGAATTCGTAGACCAGGGAGTGAAAGCTCCTGCGAGAGGCGATCACCAAGTTGGGCGCGGCCCTGGCCCTGGATTGCCGCCTGCCGCGAAGTCACTGCCACGGCGGAATTCATAACAGCTTAGACAGTTCTCAATACGGACCTTTGAAAAGACGATGCACTAGGAGGTCGCAGCGTCCGCTTCAGGCGCCTTTTCCGCCCCCGGCTTTTTGGCGCCACGACTTCTGGCCTTCGGCTTTGCTTTGGCGGACGAAGGGGAAGGAACAGGAGATTTTGTCGTTTTTTCCCCATGGACCTTGACCTGAGCGTCCGTGGCGCCTTCCTCCAGACCTCGCCGAAACGAATTATCCTCAGGCAACAACTCGGTCAGGTAGACGGTGCTGTAAACAAACCCATAGGAAACCCAGTAGGCGGTTTTGTACGCCCCCCCGGCAAACACTTTTCGCGTCGCTTTGGCGGCGTTCTTGGCCGATTGACGGGCCACGGAACTTCCTTCTTCGAATTTCTCAGCGGCAGATTCCAGCGCTTCCCCCAAAGCGGAGAACGCATTGGTCTCCGCGGCCTTTTCTGTTTTTGTAGTCATAAATTCTCGGTCGGAATTACCTTGGTCGAACCCAGGGTGCAACGGATATTTTCGGAAAGTTTACTAATATAGTCTGGAATTGATTGACCGCAGCGGAAAAAAGAATTCTCATCGACGTTTCTGGCCTTCAATGTTCTAAAAGCAAGGCGGGTCGGTAGTCCAAATTTCGCTTCGGTTTTTCCTTGTTGAACGGATTTCGTCTGGCCATTTCTTCTCTTAATCGACTCGCGATCTGTTCCGCAGTTGGATGACGGCTTGGATTGTCTCGGATCAATTGCGAGATGGCTGCGATGTGAGCTTCGCCAAACGCAGTCGTGAATAGACCTGCCGTGATCCCGGAAATCAGTCCATTCAGGAACGGTCCGGCTCCCGGGATCAACAGCAAGAACGCGCCCAACACTGAACGCCCTACGATAGTTCCTCCGGCCCCCGCCAAAGTCGAACTGACCAGGGTGGCGAAAAAGGCGGTGTCAACGGGTAGACCGAAAGTAGCGGTGATGCTCGCCAGCATCGAAATCTGAATCGGCACCAGAAGATAGGCATCCGCAAAGGGGATGGGAAACGCCCCGATACCTGCTGCGGCGGTGGTCGCGCTGGCAACAATCAGATGGGCCCTTTCTCTTTTAAGTCGCAGCGTAACCCGTTGCGCAGCGGCAAACGCATTTTTTTGACCCTCTGGAATAACCTGCATGGTCCATTCAACGAGATCCGTCAAATTCATCGGAGCCAAAAGGTGGCCATCATCCTGCAATTCTGGGATAGCCCGAACTCGGATCACATTGCTCGCTCTGGGCAAAAGCCTTTGCACCTCGGACCGGAAACCGTTGTCCGCGCGCGACTTGGTAATCACCACCACCACTGGAAGGAGCTTAGCCAGCAGGTTGAGAAGCTTGATTTCTGCGTCCTCGACTCGTCTTCCATCTTCCGAGATGCAAAGCCATGCGCAATGGATATGGTCGTTCGGATCTTCTGACTGGGAAAGCCCGCAAATCAGGTCTTCGAGTTCTGCCAGAGATTCCAGAAACCGATCCAGCTCGAGTCCGCGGGTATCGAAAATATAAAGTGGCACTCCTTTCTTCTTTATCTTTCTGGTATTCTTGGTGGCCGGTCTCCCTTGACCGGTACTGGCGAAATTTCCTTGGAAGACAGCGTTAATGAGAGTGCTTTTGCCGACCCCTGTTTTGCCCGCCACCAGGAGGTTGACTCGCCCGCGCTTTCGAACTGCCTCCTTCAGCTGTTTCAACTGGTCATTAATGATGGAGGCAAAATCATCCATGGGAGTGATGTAAAAGAGCACCTGGCTTTAAGCAAGAGCAATCCAGTATAACCCTACTAAAAAGATCTATTTATGACTCCTCCAGCGTCGCCGAGTCATGGCCAGGCGGTTATTCCCGAAGTCAGCAGCCATGAGTTTTTAGGGGACACGCGTTTCCGATGAATCGCGCACTCCCGCAACTCCTGACTCCTTGGCTTCTTGGCTTCTCTCGAAGGGTTATGACTTGCCGCCGAATCCGAAACCGAAGAGGGAAAAGACTCCGAAGACCGCTCCACCGAGAAGGGCCAGGGAAGCAAGTCCGCCTAAGACGCCGGCGGCAATCAACATTCCGTCGTCTTCGGCCAGCCCCAGGGCGATAATGAAGGTCGAAATCGCCTGCGGCATATTGAAACCCGGTATCGGAAAAGCGATCGATAGAGCGAGGATAAAGATAAAGACACCTAACAAACGCTTCGCCAATGGAGTGGTCGCCCATTTCCATCGCGGCTTGGCCACTTTCTCGGCCTTCTCCAGCAAGGGAAGAATGGCATGGATGGCTGCTGCTAAGGCCCTCCGCGGCACCGTCTTTTTGAGGATGAACTTTGGGAGTCTGATCTGTTTTTGACCCGAAGCCAATTGGGCGGAAATCACTGCGGTTGGAATCACCACGATGGCCGCTAGTCCTGGCACTGGAATTGGCACCACTTCGGGAATCGCAAAAAACATGAGCGAAGTGCCGAAAGAACTTTCACCGATCGAATTGACGATCAACTCGACAGAGAAATCCTGGACCTCAGGGTTATTCGCCAAAATGTCGCGCAGGATCTGCGAGGTGCGCGCTTTGCGGCGCGACACCACCTTTTTGGCGGGTGTGCGAGCTCCATTCCGAGCCGTTTTTATTTCCGCGGTGGAACTCTCCCGAACTTTCTTCACCGGCCCGCTACGCGCGGTGGCCCTCTTAGGTTTGCTGCCGGGATCGATGACGGTCTTGCGGGTAAGGGAAGCTGATGCGCTCATAGGGATGACGGATACCGGCTATATTCGTGATCAGCCCCGTCCTGTCAAGCGCGCTCCGCCCAGCCAGCCATTAACAATACTAAAATAGTATCCAAATATACTTGCCTTTTCATTCCTCCGAAGGAATGATCCAAACATGCCAAGACGAAAGGTCGTTCTTAGTGGGCTGCTGGCGTTCGGAGCTGGGGTCGCGGTCGGATCAAATTGGCCCAGAGCGGGCAATATCGTGGGATACATCCTGCAACGGCTTGGCTTCGAGTTGACCGACCTGAGCTTATGGTTGTGGGATCCGGAGAAATCTGCCGACAAAACTGGGCCGGCAATTTCTGGCAAAAAAAAGACCAAGAGAAGAATCCAAGCGCCGTTGACTGCGCTGGACGGTCCTGCCAAGAGCCGTCCGAGGGCGAAGAAAACAACTCGGACTCCCAAATTACAGACGGATATGGCTGCTCGCGAGACTCGTAAAAAGCCAGTCCATGCTTCCGAGGCATGGATTTTGAATGCCCGATCGCCTCGATCCGGTAAGTCCGGAGTCCAGGCTACTGACCTAAAGCGCGCCTCCGTGGATCCTGGTTTGACCAAACTGGATGACGCCGCCATTCAGACGGTCCGTCGAAAGGCGAAAACCGCGGCTTCCAAAGCCAAACGGACAGCCCGGACCGCTCGAAGCGGCGTGTTTCCTGGCACTGTCTTACCTGCCGAGGTTGCTCTCAACTAATCAGTATTTTTTCTGCAGATCAATGAAGGAGAAATTGTACGATATACCAATGGATCATCCTTCCGCCGCGGCGGATTTTTCAAGGCGCGAGCGAAGCGCCTTCGTGAATGTTCTGAGAGGCTGTTTCGTGCGTATGTTCCAACAACTTTACGCTCAGGGCGGTCCACCCGGTCTGGTGGCTCGCGCCCAGCCCTCGGCCCGTATCCCCATGGAAATATTCGTGAAACAAGACTAAATCGCGCCAGTGCGGGTCCTGCGCGAATCGCGTATCGTTTCCGTGGAAAGGTCGGACGCCGTTTTCATTGGGCAGGAAGATGCCGGAGAGCCGGCGCGAAAGTTCCTCTGAGACCTGCTGGAGCGTCAGCATTTTTCCCGAGCCCACGGGGCATTCGACTTTGACCTTGTCGCCATAAAAGTGATGATAGCGCTCCAGCGCTTCGATGATCAGATAGTTGATGGGGAACCAAATCGGGCCGCGCCAATTCGAGTTCCCGCCGAATTGGTAGCTGGTGCCTTCGCCGGGTACATACTCGACGCTATGCTCCTGATTACCTGCGTGGAAAATGTATGGATTCTCGCGGTGAAAACGCGATACTGAGCGCAGTCCATAGGGCGACAGAAACTCGTTCTCGTCGAGCATGTACCGCAGCGCCCGCTGGAGTCGTGCCTGTGTTGGAATGGCCAGCATCCGGTGACAGAAATGAGAACAAGGTTCACAGTAGGTAATGAGAGGCTTGAGGTCTGATCGGTAGCCGAGAAACCATTCCATTCGCTTTTTGAACCCGGGCATCTTTTCAATCTGCGAAGTCTCGATGACCTCGACTGCAATCAGCGGGATCAGCCCGACGAGCGACCGCGTACGCAAAGGAATCTGCTGACCGTCCACCTTCAGTTGGTCATAGTAAAATCCGTCTTGTTCGTCCCAAAGTCCGGTTCCTCCAAGCGAGTTCATCGCGTCGGAGATGGCGACGAAGTGCTCAAAGAATTTGGAAGCCATGTCTTCGTAGACCGGATCAGCCTCGGCGAGTTCAAGCGCGATGGAGAGCATCGTCAGACAATAAAAACCCATCCATGCGGTGCCGTCAGCCTGCTGCAAATACCCGCCGGTTGGGAGCGGGTGGGAACGATCGAAGACACCAATGTTGTCCAGTCCAAGGAAGCCTCCGGCAAAAAGATTGTCACCCTCGAGATCTTTGCGGTTCACCCACCAGGTAAAGTTGAGGAGGAGTTTTTGAAACACACTTTCCAGAAATGCTCTATCTCGCTCGCCGCGGGCGCCGGTCATTTTGTAAACGCGCCAAGCGGCCCAGGCGTGTACCGGCGGATTCACGTCGCCGAAGGCGAACTCGTAGGCCGGGAGCTGGCCGTTTGGGTGCATATACCACTCGCGCAAAAAAAGGAGCAACTGCTGTTTTGCAAAATCAGGATCCACCCGAGCCATCGGGATCATATGGAACGCGAGATCCCAAGCGGCGAACCATGGATACTCCCATTTGTCGGGCATCGACAGGATGTCGCGATTAAATAAGTGCAACCATTCGCGGTTTCGCCCTTGTTTGCGCTGAGAGTCAGGCGGTGGCTGAGCTGAATCTCCGGATAACCACTGTCGAACCACGTAATGGTAAAACTGCTTACTCCATAACAAACCGCCGTACCCCTGGCGGGCGACCGTCCGGCCGCCTTCCCGAATTCGGGCAGGAATCTTCGAATCGTAAAACTCATCGGACTCCTGCTTTCTGCGTTGGAGTATGTCGTCAAAACCAATAAATGCCTCGGCTGGGGCCTCTGATTTGGCTGAGAGTCGCAGGCGAATCGTCTCAGAGCACCCGGCGTCGATTGCCAACACCAAGTACGGCGAAAACTTCGTTCCGGTGCCGCTGGGGTTGACGGCTTCGGTGCGTCCGTGGACGACGTATTCGTGAAACGCGTCTTTGACATATGGGCAGCCGTTCTGAACACCGAATAGCCGCAGAGCGTTGGTCTCGTTCTCCGTAAATAGTGGCTCGCCGGCTTTGTCGTAGTCGAACTGATATTCACCGAGCTCACCGTGTACTGCTTTTACCAGGCCGTCCCGAATGAGCGCGAGTGAAGGCTTTGCAGTCACCTCATCGAAAATCGGTCCCCACGACCAGGTGTTTCGAAACCAGAGCGTCGGCAGCAAATGTACCCTCGCTTTTTCGGGTCCGCGATTGCAAATCGTGATCTGGATCAGGATATCGTTGGGCGAATTCTTTCCGTACTCGACAAACACATCGAAGTATCGGTCGTCATCAAAGACTCCAGCATCCGCGAGCTCAAATTCGGTCGCCTGAAGACCGCGCTGCCGGTTCTCATCTATCAGCCGGGAATAGGGGAACTCCGCCTGCGGATATTTGTAGAGAGCCCGCATATAGGAATGCGTCGGAGTCGAATCCAGATAGAAGTAGCTTTCCTTGACGTCCTCGCCGTGATTCCCCTGGGAACCGGTCAAACCGAATAGCCGCTCCTTCAAAATCGGGTCTCTACCGTTCCAAAGAGCCAGGGCAAAACAGAGCCGACACCGTCGATCGGTGATCCCAAGCAGGCCGTCCTCGCCCCACCGGTAAACGCGGCTTCGGGCATGATCATGCGGTAAATAATCCCAGCAACCTCCGTCCGGCGAGTAATCCTCGCGTACCGTGGCCCATTGCCGCTCGGAGAGATAGGGTCCCCAACGTTGCCAGTTTTTCTTGCGACAAGCATTTTCCTCGAGACGTATCTCTTCGCTGTTTTTCATAGTCAATGCGTGGTCGCCGCTGTTTTGAGCAGCAACGCGTACGTTGAAGGGTCCATTATAGGAGGATGACCTCGTTTTCGCATCCAACGCACCAGGAGCTTGCCCTGCACTGACACTGACACTGACACTGACACTGACACTGGTCTGTTTAAGGCGCTTGACACTGGTGTGCGTTTTTCTTGGTTTCTTTCCTAAAATGGCCTGAGCTAGGTTCCTGTCTAGAATTTAACAAGCTCCTTCAGTGCCAAACCCCGCCCGTTGAATGACTAAGCTGACTTTTTCTATGGACCTGTCCCTCGTTTTTTGTTTGGTGGTGGCCGCGGAATTCATCGTTTTGAGATATATTCCGACGCATCGGCGAGTCGCACGTTTCGTGTGCGCCTCCATCTTCTTCGCGCTGCAGACCGTCCTCATTGTTGCACTCGTCGGTTCCCCGTTGCGGCCGGTCTATCGGCCCCGAGACCTGCCGAGGGAGTTCTGGCTGCAAATTCTGGTTTGCTGCTGGTGGGGTTTGGCAGCACGAGAACTGGTTAATCTTGTTGCGTTGCCGACTGCGATCCGAAAAACGGCCATCGAGAACAAACTCCTCTCTGATATAATCGCGGCCAGCACCTATGTCTGCTCGGCCCTGGCTATGATTGGGTTTGTTTTTGGGCTGCCGCTCCAGGGACTGGTCGCAACTTCGGGTGTGATCGCGATTGTGCTCGGCCTGGCGCTCCAAAGCACGTTGGGGGATGTTTTCTCCGGTCTATCACTGAGCATTGAAAAGCCATACCGGATCGGAGACCAGGTCCTCTTGGAGGGCGGGGCCGAAGGCGAGGTGATCGAAATGAATTGGCGCTCCACCCACCTCAGAAACGGTGCGAACGATGTCGTCATTGTTCCGAATAGCGCAATGGCAAAGATTCGGATTCATAACCACAGTGCAGGCACCAAGCGCTACGATGAGAGTCTAACGGTGTCGGTCGATAACCGGAACGAGCCGGAGCTCACGCTCGAGGTCCTTAAGCAGGCAGCCATGACCTGCCCTTCTGTCATGGAGAACCCGGCGCCCTCCGCTCAAGCTACGGAGATCAAGGGCGATCGGATCACTTATACCATTTATTTTAGCACGGCTTCGATTGCCTCGGCGGGAGAGGCGAGATCGCAATTGATCACACAGCTCTACAAACGAGCACGTCCCGTTTTAACTCTTGGATTGTCAGGGTCACCTGCCGCTCGCGATTTGACTGATTCATGTCCCATCTTTTTTTTCCCGGAGCACGAACTGTTGAACCACCTCCCCATTCTCGAACCATTAAGCGGCGAAGAGAGAGACAAACTGAAGGGGAAGATCTTTCGGCGCCATTTCCAGGCCGGGGAGCAATTGTTGAAACAAGGTGCGGAAATAAATTCGGCCCACTTTGTCTTCTCGGGGATTGTTCAAGTCACGCGCCAGGTCCAGGATGGACGGGTCTTGAAGATGAGAAGACTTGGACCCGGTGATTCATTTGGCGATATTTCGTTGCTGACCGGTATGCAATCGCTTGGAACTTTCACGGCTTTCACCACTGGAGTTCTCTTGGAATTCTGCTCCGATGATCTGAAGCCGATCCTCCAATCGCGTCCAGAATTGATGGAATCGCTCAGTCATGCGGCGATCAAGGCCCAACAATTTGTCGCGATGTTCGATAAAGCCGCAATTCAGCCAATTCCGATTGAACAGCGCGATCTTTTGTCGCGCATCAAGACTTACTTCCATCTGGAACTGTAAAGAACCTGGCTGTCTCGTTGTCGGCAGAAGCAAGGCGCGGACAGACCCGAAACTTCGTCAGGGTTTCGTCTCCAGACCGATCTGAGTTGTAACGGCCGCATCAGCAAGGGAAAAGGCTGGGGCGAGGTGGATTTTGCGTTGGGAGCAGAGTCCGGTTTAAGTTCGCTCCGTGGCCCAGATCAAAACCTTCTCAACGTCCTTACCTCCCTCAGTTCCCAACCGGCCAGGCCAAGTGAAAGAATTACGAGGGATTATTTTCCAAAGCGACACCGTAAGCGTGCTTGGGGGGTGGATCATTCGACCCGTGGAGACCCTCGATCTGCACCTCGCCGGATTGGGCCGGCTCCCGAACACTCCGGCACTCGCAATGCACGCCGGGCTGCACATCTCGCTCGAGGATGGTAGAGAGTTCGTGGTCGAACAATTATTCGGAACCCCGCGCGAAGATTTCCTGGACGGCATGAACTGGACCCCCCTTGAAACCTTCCGGGCACGCGATCATAAAGGTTGGGACGTCACAGTGCCGGCCACGGCATTTCGAAAAATCGATGAACACGTCGCGCAGGAGGTCGTGGCGTTCCTGAATAACATTCATGGGCGCCCATTCTTCGGTGAAGATTGCACGATGCTTATCGAACGGGCTTTTGGGAAGCGGCGACTGTTCGCCGATAGCCCAACTGCCAACATACTGGGCTTTGGAATCCGGGTAGGCGACCCAGCGTTACCGTTGCTGAAGCCGAAAGCGCGACTTGCTCCGGATGCGGAACGCCTTCTGCGAGCCGATATTTTACGCCGCTTGCCCGATCCGACTACCGACTGGGATGCTCCGAACGGTCACCTTTGGATTCGACGTGTGCTGGAAACGATGCTTGTCGTGGCGGCCGTAGTGGGATTCGGCTTCTACGCAAAAAACCGGCCGACCCACAGAAACACCTTGCCGCGGTCGCCAAACCTCAAGAGAAAAAGCTGATGCTTACACTTACGTCAGCATCGCCTTCATCGTTCAGGTGCAAATTAACTTTGCCGTGGTCCCGCGGAATCCGCTGGCTGTCGAAGTCTAAATAGAGCAGTCCCATCCTCGGAAGTGAGGGCGTTGAATTCCGGGAAACACGTAATTTGCGAAAAGCCGCTCGTCGGCAGCCTCGCCGCGGCGGACGCGGTCTCGGCTTTAGCAAAATCCAGTGACCGCCAGCTCATGCCCATTTTTCAAAAGCGGTTCGGTCATGGTCTGCAGAAGCTCAAATGCTTAGTCGACCGATCTAGCCGCCACGCCTCAATGGGTTGCGGAGGATCTGGCGAGACCCGAGCTCAACCTCTTGCAGAACGACTTACTTGACCAGTTGATCCTGTTTTCCACCGGAAGGACGCGCCTGGAGGAGACGTTCTCTCAGATACAAAAACTTGGCTCCCAAGTTCCCCAACGGAGTCAGCCTGTAAGCGAGACTTGTCCTCAGTGCGGAGAACGAAGGCAGCCCAAAAGGCCAACGCGATAGAGGTGGTATTGGTTCGAGGCCGAAGAGTGCGACAAAACTCCGAGCTCTTCATGCCGCTGGAAACAAATTCTTCCACCAGTCGCTCAAATTGTTCACCGGTGCGCGTGATGATCATTTCGCCGGGTTTCGCCCGGCGTCGTGCCCGCCGTTTTTTGCCTACGCTGATTTCGTCCATCCCAATCTTCTCGCAGATCGCGATCAGTTCTGGTAGATGCGGTTAGCTAGACACTTACAGCTAAACCAGAGATACTTCTTATGAACAACTCAGAGCACAATTTCCTACCGATATCCGCCTGTTGCCCCATCACGCGGGAATCGGCCGACGCAAATTCATTAGTGCTACCGCGGTGGCGGAAGCAGCCCTCGCGCTTCCCATGGCCGCCGGGCAAGATTTAAACAAAGTCGCCCAAACACAGAGCTAAATAGGAATGAAAATTCACAATTCCGATACGGCGGTGGTGTTTATCGACCCCCAAAATGAAGTTCTGAGCGAGACGGGAAAGCCCTGGCCGCTCCTGCACGAGAGTCTCAAAGAAAACAACACCATCGAAAACATGGAGCGTATCTTCAAGGTCGCGAAATCGCACGATTTCGAAGTCTTCATTTCTCCTCACTATTTCTTTCCCGTCGACAAGGGATGGAAATTCAACGGACCGCTGGAAACTGAGGAGTTCAACAATAGCTTGTTCGCCCGAAAGGGAGTTCTGGATCTTGATGGCCTTATCGGCTCGGGCGCTGACTGGTTGGAGCGCTTCAAGCCCTATATTGAGGATGGCAAGACCATCGTGGTCTCTCCACATCGCGTGTGGGGACCAGAAACAAACGACCTCGTCCTTCAACTGCGCAAGCGTGGAATCAGTAAAGTAATCCTTGGCGGAATGCTCGCCAACATGTGCGTTGAATCCCATCTGCGCGAATTGGTCGAACAGGGGTTTCAAGTTGCTGTCGTCAAGGACGCAACAGCCGCGCCGAAGCATCCCGAATGGGGCTACGGCTACACTGCTGCACTCATCAATTACGCCTACATCGCCCACGCGGTTCTAACCACAGACCAGGCGGTTGAAGCAATGACTTCTACACTCAGCTAATCCCTTCATGTGACCAGACGAAGTAAATTGTCGAGCGCTGGCGCAGTGGAATTATCGCGGGCATTCCGCATCTGGCCCGTCACTCCCGATTTCCCGAGGAATCCACTCCCCAACTATCTGGCGGCCAGTTACCAGCGATTCCAGCAATGGATTCTGCACACGCCGCTTCGGCAGCGAGGTCACGATCGTCGAGCGAAATGGGCATGTGGTCCATCGCGAAGGCGAGGAGCCGCCCTCGCGCGACGCGGTTTTCACGCGCCCGTTTTAATCGAGGGACGCATTCCGTTGTTCTCCGCTGTGCCTCTACTTTTCCTTCCAACTAAACTTTCATAAATCGCGTCTTCTTTTCTGATTTGACGTGAGAACCGCTTCAATACTTGAAGCCGCAGCTATTTGGTATTTCATTTGTATCTGCAGATAGCGCTCTGCGTTCGAGTGCTTCGATTTGTACAGTTTGCGCACTCAGTTTACCGGAAGCCTTGGCCAGGTCGCGAACGATCGAGTCGCGCTCCATTGAAAGCCGCTCCAGGTTGATTTCGTTTTTAGCGTTAGCCTTCAACATCTGTTCGCGAAGTTTGAATTGCAGCGCGATGTTCGGCTAACACTTGATGACATCTAGAGGATTTCGGTCTAGAAGCGGCTCAGGAATCAACCGGAGCCCTCACAACGAAAATAAAGAAAAGAAAAGAGGACATGAGTGCTGAAGCTACCAAAAAGTCAACCGCGGCAACGGCGGAAACCGTTGATGAGGTATATCACGAGGCCATGCGCAGTTATGAGAAGGCCCTGATGTCGGGCATTCAAGTGCAGGAGGAATCAGTGCACCTCTGGAAAGATCTGCTCACCAAGCTCGGCTCCCCCGAGGAGTTCCAGGCTAAGCTCGAGTCGATGACGGCAGACGCTTTCCCGCAGGCTCGCAAGCGGATGGAGGAGTTTGTCGAGACGTTTAACCGCACGAGCAATCAGACGATTGATCTGTTCGAGAAAACGCTGGGCGTTTACCAGGCCACCTCAGTGCTCGATGCGCAGCGCCGCGCGCAGGATCTGATCGAAAGCTCGCTGAGCGCCGTGCGTGTCAACGTGCACAGCGCCCTGAACACGAACGCCAGAATCATCGCTTCGTGGAAGGAACTCGTGGATCGTTTCGGCCCGCCCGTGAAGATCGTGCGACCCCCAATTCAGGCCGTCGTGCAAGACACGCAGCTGGGCGATCTGAGCACGCTTGACGATTACACCGCTCTCGAAGGATTGAAGTCGGTGCTGGCTGAATCAAAACTGCAGGAACTGCGCAACGAGGTGCGGAACCGCGCGTTCGCGATCTGGCTGGGACGCGTCCAAGCGGGGGAAGGGAGCCACTTTGGGGATGCATCGTCCGATTGGTTCACAGCCCGCAACGAGCTGGGTATCCCTCCAGATCTCTTGTTGTAAAGTCTACGTCATCGCAAGTATCCCGCGGATCTTCCCGTATCACCCTAATCGATGAATGCTGCAGGGCAGATCCGGTTCCGGGATCGCCGGCTTCATTTGCCATGGTAATGTCGTGTAAATCGGTTCTTCAAAAGTGCTGTACAAATCAAGATTTACAATAATTTACATTCCGTTTCGTGCGATCACCCATTGTATCATATGACAGGGTGTCAATTATCGAAATTCCCGCTGCTGGCGCGGCACGTTCGGAGAAGCATCTTAAACCCGATAGGAGACGTTTTATATGGCAAGCGAACACAAAATTGTGGGATTGGGTCTCCAGGGCGGCGGCTCTCACACCGCGTTCACATGGGGCGTGCTCGATCGGTTGCTCGACGAAGTGGAAAAGGGAAATCTGAGCATCGCGGCCATGAGCGGAACCAGTGGCGGTGCGCTGACCGGCGCCGTGTGCGCATACGGCTTGATGGACGGCCCGAAGGAGGCAAAGCGACTGCTGAAGGCGCTGTGGGATGCGGTCTCCAGCAAATCGCTATGGCCAGTCGAGCCTTATCGGATGCTTCTGCCCAAAGACTCCCCAGAGCGATGGAACGTCGACTGGTCGCCGATGGCTATAGGCCTTGGCATGGCCGAGCAGATTTGCTCGCCTTATTGGAACCCGTGGTTGGGGAACGTCATCGGCCAGGTGATCGAGGAGGTCATCCCGGACCTCGATCGATTGAACGCCGCCAACCGCAATGGACCGAAACTTTTTGTCTGCGCCACAAATGTAAACAAGACGGCGCTCCGAATCTTCAGAGCCGGGGGGACCACGCCCGGGGAGATCACGCCAAAGACGCTGATGGCGTCGACCTGCTTACCGACTCTCTTTCGCGCCGTCGAGATCGACGGGGCGTACTACTGGGACGGCGGCTACATGGGCAATCCCGCGCTGAACCCGCTCGTCGATTGCGCCGACGATCTCCTGACCGTCCTTATTGACCCTCTCGACGTCGCCGGTGAGCCGCCGAAGAACCCTCGACAAATCGTCAACCGCATCAACGAGGTGAGCTTTAATTCGTCTTGGGTCTGGGAGATGAGGCAGATCGAGCTGATCAATCAGCTCTTGAACAAGGGCTTCCTCCAGGCGAGCAAATACACGCCCAAGCGCTTTCACCTCATCCGGAAAGACAGATTCATGGAGAGTATCGGAGCCGCTTCCAAGCAGAACCCCTCAAGGGATTTCGTCTATGAACTGCGTGACATCGGCCGGGAGTGCGCGGACAAATGGGTCTCGATGCATCTAGAGGACGTCGGTACAAAATCGAGTCTCGATGTCGAGCAAGAAGTTGCGCTGAGGCTGAGAGGCTAGCCCTGAAAGGACGTTCGGCCTGATCGAACAAAGGACGAGATTACACTCAGCGAGGTTGAGCGGATCCGGCTTTGACATTCGATTCCTAAGTATAGCGCGCTGAGAAAAATTCAGCCAATGCAAGCCAACGGATGTGCGGCAACTTTGTGGTTGAGCCGAAGGTCGGAGTAGACAATCGGAAATTTAGCTCGTCGGAGCGAAGAGACCGAGAATGGTGTTGCGATAGCAACGGGACAAAAAACAACGCTAAGCTAATCCGGACTATTAGAGTACGAAGCCTACCCGTCGAGCTTCACGAAGACGGCAGAAAACTTGCGTCTGGGACAACCGTCACTCGCTCTGCAGATAGCCGTTACGTTGGTCCTTTGAGGTGACAGAGCGCGGAATCAGCTTCAGAAAAACTGGAAGGTTTACGGACGCAAGAACTCTGCAATAATCGCGATCTTCGTCCGGTCCATGAGGGCCGGCGCGTGGCCGATTTTCGGGAACAGTAAAGTTCAGAACAGATGAGAAACACGTTAGGGAATGTGTTGCGAAAAAGACCGATTACGCACTTATAAAATCGTTGGTGGTGGTCTAGATCAATGGTGCCCATCAAGAGCAAATTTCAGGCTGCGTCGAGGTTACCAAAAAAGAACCGCAGCATTTCGCGTGAAGCGTCGGGTCCATGCCGATCGGTGTGTGAACCGTCCGGACAGCCCCCAGACCACGCGTGCCTCAGTCCTTCAATGGCCCAGTGTTCCACTTGGGGAACGCCGCTCGCGTTGACGATCACGGTGCGAGTGTAAGTACGGCCTCCCGCCGAGCCGTGATGTTGCGTCTCTCGAGTCGTGTCAGCGAGGTCAGCGCGAGCTTCGGCAAGAATCATTTCGCCGTTCGACGGATGCACCGTTTGATCGGACGCTCCATGAAAAACAATGGTGCGAACGAGGCCTTTCGCCCTCTTGAGACGCCTCTTCCTTTGCGGCGGCGCTACGGGGGTTGATGCGCCGCTCATGGCGGCAAATGCGGACGCCGCATCGGTAGCGGACCCATAGGCGAGGCCGGAGTGAATGCCTGTCGCGGCGTAAAGTTCCGGATAGGTGGCGCTCATGATCTCGGCCATGGCCCCGCCAGCTGAAAGGCCGGCCACACAGACCCGTTCGGCATCGATATTTAATTCCGCCATGATGGCGCGAGTAATCCCCGCGATAATGCTCGGTTCCCCCAAACCGCGCGTCTGGTCATCGGGGTT
>Ga0210383_10002186_pt1 | contig 17704 bp, 16 predicted proteins | sample IncBWC14OmetaG_FD_160072 | JGI IMG/M metagenome (GOLD analysis project Ga0210383, IMG submission 160072) | Forest soil microbial communities from Barre Woods Harvard Forest LTER site, Petersham, Massachusetts, United States - Inc-BW-C-14-O ...
ATAGCAAAATTTCCACTAGACTACAGCCAAAAATTTGCCAAAAGAAGGGTCCAAGTTTGAAAAATTTTCCTCAGATCAATTTGGCGTCTGCACAAATTAGGTGGTGACTAAGTGAACCGCACCATAGACGCAACGACGTCGACTGAAGATCTAATTTACGATCGATGCATGCCTTTCCTTGCCTTTCTGATTCCTATGTATTGACGTGCCTGTCCTAACTGCCTAAAGCAGTGGTACTTAGCTTAGACCAAGTAATCAAAAACGGCTTCACCAATATTACTCACCTTTGCGACATTCATGCTTGCCGTTCCAAAGAAATTGCTGATCTTGAAGATTTTTCTCGTAAATCACTTACCTTCCTTCCAGCATGTGGGGGGCTCTTGTGATATGATGCTGCGTGCGATCGAAGAGTGGGCGTGAAATTCGCATGGTCGACGAGATGTAGAGAACAATAAAAAGTTCACCAGGACGAAACGAATGGTGAGATCGTAGGTCCTTCATTGGCTTTAGTTAGGAGTTAGACGAGGCCGTTGTTTGTGACGGTAAGAATCCGTGTCTAGAGGCGTATGATAGAGCATCGGAGAGACGCACTATTCTTTCCAATATCTTCCCCTCCTTCCTCAACCTTACCCCGGTAACGGGACCGAGATGTTTGATCCAGCCGATGTATGGAGACTACTACTGAAAACGAGACAAACGAAAATCACGCTTAGTATTCTGGGAAATTAGTAGATCCACGCCGCACACTTAACGTTAACGACGTCAAGTGTAAACCCGACAAAACGGTGACAAGAAACTAATTATCTGTTCACGGGTGGGGCCGTGAACAAGGTAGAGTGATATTCTCCTCTCCGTGGCCATCTTGAACAATTTTCGGGCAATACGGGTGAAATAGAGAAATAAAATCCAGTTGTGGTGCGTTCGTGAGAGTGTAAAATATGCTGTTGGCATACGTACACACTGGAAATTGACTAGTCTGACAATCGAGGAGTAACGTTGCGAGGCCTGCAATGGCATAAAGGGATAAAGTCAAAACAAAGTGGATCGACCAGCGCAGGGGGGTCCCGGGAAAAAATTTACTACCCGGAGTCGGTAAATTTTTTTTGACCTCCAAGCTTGACACAGCTCCTGCCATATATGGTAATATTGCACGTGGATTTTCCTTTTTGAGACATCACGCGACCAAGGACATCATTTCACTGACAGCGTCTCGATTCAAGCAATCTGAGCGAAAACAATTAAACAGAATCCAATTTACAAAATTTTCAGTAAGAAGATTCCATGGTTTAAATAGTTTTGGATGGAGTGGGCCAAATTAGTTGAGAAATGGCACAAAATTTGCCAAAACTTTGTGCTTCCGTAATTTTTTCGGCTTCCAGCTTGTTATTTCAGCTCGCCGTGGTGTCTGTGGCCGAAAACGGCCAGAAATTTTGAGGGTCCGAAATTTCTTTTGGGCCCACTGACCCAACGTCGGGTACGGCTTCGCATGCTGGGTCCCCCTTGGACCAGCGAAGAGGACTAGATGGCTTACGTAAGCCAACTTATGCAACAAACCGTTATTCGTATGTAGTGCATAAGGCCTACTATAGCTAAAGAACCAGAGGTAGAACCGCCATCGATCCCGGCGTATTTGTCAGACGAAACGCGACAACTTGAATGGCAGACTCGGATTTCGGCGCTACCCCAAAGCCTATTAAATAAATAATCAGATTCTTGAAAATGATTCATTGTGAAAGAAGCTTTCAAGGCAAGACTCTTGTGAACATTGAAGATTCGGCGACCCGGGCCATTAAATAATGTTGTTTGGCAGGGTTTGCCTACAGCATGCCCTCACGTGGCTTTGGTTTTCCCTTTTCGAACCATCCAGTTCTGACGCCTGCTGCACACGCCCCCTCCACGCTCGTCTTCTATCTGGCCGTTTTGTTTTTCCTCCTAGTATCAACATACATGGCTCCAAAGTGCGAGCCCTTGTGCCATTTTGGTGACAGGTTCGTTTTCGAGTCATCATTTTTTGTGGAGGGTTGTTGAACTTGAATGGTATATCTTTAGGCTATATTTCACAACATTTCCGCATCCTCCTCCCAATCCTCAAGCCTTGAACCGGTCATCCGCAGAACCAGGAAATCAACCACGCGTTCGTGCTCGGCCTAGAGGTGGTCCTTCAGCGTCACCGGACGACAATGCAACCTACTACTACTTTACAATCGATGACCAGCTCCTCTATCTCTCATTCTTCCAAGACTGGGGTCCGCTTAATATAGCCATGGTGTATAAAGCATGTATCCTCATTCACGAACTGCTCGAGGTCTGTTCGTCAAGCAAGATCGCATATGACACATGCCACTCACATACCTATGTGCTTACACCTGACAGGACAAGGGTCTGGCTCCTCACAGACTGGTCCTCTACTCTTCTAGCGACCCGAGAAGGAAGGCGAATGCGGCTCTCCTGATGGCTCTCTATGTTGTAAGTTCGATCGGGGCCTCAAACAGCCCCTTAATATTGACATATTCCACTTTCAGATGATAGTACAACGACGCGCCCCTTGGGAGGCCTTCCATCCAATCGCAGAAATTGAATTTATGCCATTCCGAGATGCAGGGCGAGGCCCATCCGACTTCAACCTGAACATCCAAGACTGCCTCTGGGGTATATGGAAAGCGATGCAGAATGGCCTCTGCGACATGAACGAGTTCAGCGTCGAAGATTACGAATATTACGAAAAGGTGGAGAATGGAGACTGGAATTGGATAACGCCCAACTTCATCGCATTTGCGTCTCCGGTGGATGCGACCTGGATCAAGAAGGAGAAGGAGAAAGAAAAGGAGTGCTTAAAACCTTTACCAGCTGGAGCATCCGGAGTTCCCCAGACTAGAGCAGGATCTGCACCATCATCAATGAGCAGCAGTAATCTAGCCCTGCAGCGCAAATTGCCCGCACCCTTCCTCAATTGCTTGGATTATTTCGAAAAGCGGAATATCAAGCTTGTCGTCCGTCTGAACACCGAGCTCTATGATAGGAGTACATTTTTGGATCACGGAATCGATCACATGGAGCTCTATTTCGACGATGGTACAAATCCGACAGACGAAATTGTGCGGACATTTATAGAGGTTGCGGACCGGATTATCGAGGGCGGAGGGGTGGTAGCAGTTCACGTACGTATTCATTTTTCTATCTGCCTATCTTTAGATCAAATCCCATATCTCACAGTGCAAAGCCGGACTTGGACGAACGGGCACCCTTATAGGAGCCTATCTGATCTGGAAATATGGTTTCACCGCCAACGAAGCCATCGCATTTATGCGCATCGTTCGACCAGGCAGCGTCGTCGGCCCACAGCAGCAGTACATGTACCTCAAGCAGCTTGAGTGGTCTAAATGGGCTGCCGTGGACGAAATGCGGAAACGGCAGGCGGCCAGTGCTATCACTTCATCGATGCTGGTGACCCCAGCGACACCCCCAGCAGAAACAGATGATGACGTAGATGCTATGCAAACCACTCCCACTTCTTCGGGTCCTCTCAATGTCCCCGTTCCTCCTGTTACCCCAAGTCGACATATAGCAACGGCTGCGGCGAAAGCGAAGGCTATCTCCCCACCCGGTCAGCCACGGAAAACTCCTGTAGCGAAACGAGTAGCCCGTGATTCGGATGACGAGGATGCTGACGACGTGTTGCCTGCATTGGGTATTGTGCCTATTGTGCGGAACAAGGTGAAGTCCTCAAGAACGGCAGCCTCTCGAGGAGTCACATCTTCGGAGCAGCGGCCAATGCGCGTGACGAGATCAACCGCTGGCGCCGCTGCCATCCGGAAAATAGGTACTGGGTCTTCAGTGCCTACATTACCTGTCAAATCCTCAGGACAGGGTCCCAACAAGATTCCAAGACTCGCTACAACACGGACGACATCTGCCGCCAAAGCCGCTGCGGCCGCGACTCAACAGATACAACCTCAACCTCCAGTTCGCCCACCACGCCCACCGCCATCTCCTATTCCTTCGCGGCTGCCCACACTTATCCCGTCAAAACGGCCGCATCACACGACCTCTTTGAGCGAAGTCGCGAATGCGACTACGCTGAAACGGGCTGGAACTGCGTCTGATGCGTGGATGACGACCAATGTATCTGCAGTTGTTGTTCCGGGAACAAAGTCGGAACGTCCCGGGCTGAGGAGTGTGAGGCGCAGACGAAGTAGCTTCAGTGCTGCTGATGTCGTCGCATAACATACCCTCGGACTTGGACTGGTACTGGCATCTAGTCTAGAATCGCTTGATTTCCATCCTGTCTTCCTGATTGTTATCTTTGGCTCTTTTTGCTTTTTCGATACATCCAGTAATTATACCATATCCATTTGATTTGTCTGTAATGTGCATAACCCCAATTCCCACCCTCCAATCATCCATCTTTATTGCACTTGCACTTCCCCCAGCCCCCTTCTCCCGATTTTTTCGTTCAACCCTGGTTCAACTTGAAGATCTTCACGTGTGGTATTTAAGAACTGTATATGTGGCTTACTCTACCCGACCTCATGCTCAGTTACGTCCACCCGACTGTATAATATCTCGTGGATTCTGCATTGTGTTTAGTGATTCTTCTCTTCGGATTCTCGTACACCCCAAATAGAAGTCGACATGCGGACGACCCTGCTCACAGAGTGGTTTCTATGGATGAGTACTTGTGCACACACTCAAAGAACCACTTCAAATCGTCTGGATCCACACCGGGAGTGATTCCATGCCCCAAATTCGCAATCCACCCCTTCGCCCCGTTGTCGCCTCGGAAACCCTCGCACATCCGTTTAACGGCATTCTCAATAGCACCCCTACCGCCGTATAGCACATTCGGATCCATGTTTCCTTGCAGCGCGACCTTGTCACCCACTAGACGACGCGCTTCAGCAGGCTCGATACACCAATCAATGCCCAGGACATCATACCCCGCACTCTCAGCCAGCAAGCCAAGTGCGTGGTTGGCGCCTTTAGGGAAGAGTGTCATAGGACAAACAGGGATGTTTTCCGCGGCAAGACGAGTACGGACGGTTGTGGAGATGTGTCGCAGAGACGGTAGAGAGAAGATGGCAAAGTCGTGGGGTGAGAGTTCGCCTGCCCAAGAGTCGAATACTTGGACTAGCTGGAATTGTCTTGAGGGTCAGCGCTGTGGTGAGGAAAGAGCACATAAAGAGATACCTGGGCTCCTGCTTTTACTTGTCCAACAAGGAAGTCGACACAAACATCCGCAACCCGCATGATTAGCGCTTTCGACTCTTCAGGGTATTTGAAGAGCCAGGTTTTGGCCTTTTGCAACGTTTTACTCCCTCCCCCTTCAACCATATAAGCAAAAAGAGTCCACGGTGCCCCACAAAATCCAATCAAAGGAACCTCGCCGTCCAGCTCTTTTCTAGTTCTTGTAATTGCCTCGAACACATATTTCAGTTCTTTGTCGACGTCCACATTTGCCGAGAGCTTGTCAATGTCGTCAGGTGTGACTAGTGGATTAGGGAAGTATGGCCCGGGGTTCATCTGTACTTCCATTCCCAATGCTTGAGGAACGACGAGGATGTCACTAAATATGATGGAGGCATCGAGAAGGCCAGAGTAACGCTGGACGGGTTGCAGAGTAATAATTGTCGCCAATTCTGGTGTCCGACAGACTTCGAAGAATTCGTGAGATTCTCGCACTTTGCGGAATTCTGAACATGTATGATGTTTGATATGCACACGAAACTCCCGATCCAATTGAAAACGGACCTGGCAAGTACCTCCCTGCCTGTCGCATCACCCAGACGGGTGCGCGTTCTGTCTCTTGGCCTATTGTGACTGTTCACATCCACATGAATCAGACGATCAGACGATTCAACACTCACCCAAAGCCGCACGCAATAGGAGATCATTCTTCAGAGGAGGAAAATCCGTGGCCATTTTGTGCCGTGTCAGTCTTTTTAAAAGACTTGTTCAATATAAAATAATTTTAGTGCAAGTGAAAATGAGTTTCTGCCGTTTATGTGAAATATCAACCGTTTAGTGATACCAGGGGGAGCAATGAAATCAGGACCCAACTTACACAAGAGGGTACAATTGCGGTGCATGTAGACGCAATGTATACGTTGTTGGCACGAGGATAAGAAAGATTATCAGATAACAACTTTGATCGATTAGATCTTATCACCATTAGCTTACTAATCCCATTGCAGATTTCATCGTCGACGTCTCACTGTTTTCGTCCTGTGTATGAAAGACTTGTACGTATTATTCTTATATGACTATTCTAAATCCTACCCAGCTGGTGGACGAGTAAGACGTTGTCTGTTTTCCAAGTTGTATCTGTCTTGACCAATTCCCAGATTCAAGAAATCTGGCGAGTTCGATCGCTTGCGGCGCGAATTACTTACGCAGTTTCAACGGGGTGTGAGTTTCCCTCATTCAAGACGCAATTCTTGTCTGAAAGATCCTGAAGGATGGTATTGCTTCCTTCAAATCTCGAATCGAAGACATCGCACAGCAGAGACTTAGTTCAGACCAGAAGCTGCAATACATGCCCCAGGAATCGGTGCACAGAGAACTAATGCAGGAGATGGATAGGTTAGTGGATATTTGAGGAGTTCTAGTACGCGACTGCATCTATCATCTCAAGATATCCTGTTGTCGAGCGCGCCGTCGCAGATGTTCGAATGCTTTCCGACCCCTCTTTTGCAGCGGACATTCGGAGTTCAGTCCAGAGGATTCTTCGAGAAGACCGAGGTCAAAAATCTCAACCTCGAATGGGTTCGCCCTTTGATTATCTTTCCAGCAATTTTCAAGCTCATTGTCGACGGTATAGGCAACGGGAATACTGTCAAATCTGTTCGACCCGACGTAAAACCTAAGCCGATCCACATACCCAAGCCCCCTAACCACACCCAACACGAGGCTCCCTCGCAACCACCGTCAGAGCCCGTACTCGCCGAGGTCGCTGCGGAACCCCAGAAGGCACGATTGAATGGGCCACCACCTACCTCAACTCCTGCAGAACCACAATTGACTTCAGCAGAAGCACAGGGAGTAGAGAAGATGGATACCGCTGTCACGGCGAATATCGACATTGCTATGAGCGATTCTGAACGTCTTGTTGCTGAGCCGGCCATAGCTACTACTGCTGGCGTCCAATACGTCAACGACATGGCGACCGATGCTGGAGAATCCGAGCCAGCCACTAATACGTTGCCTGCCAAATACTCCATAACATGATTTACATTTAAAAGACGTCTTGGGTATAGGTTATTTGAATGCAAAACGTGCAAACGGAGATATAGCATTATTAGGTACATTGGGCATCCGGAAGGAAAGGTAACCAAAAATCAAGATACGTAATACAAAGCAACGCAATGAATATACGGACAAATTTCGTCATTACACGAGGGTTCGACATCACTTGAGATCCTCTGTCTGGATCAATGATACCGCCTTTTCCGACCGTGGTTTAATGGAGCACTTGAACGGTTTTGGGTGACTTGAGAACGCCGATTAGCGGCGGTATACCAGACGAAGATAAAATTGTATGCCGGCATACCTGATTGTCCCTGTCGTATTGTCGTTGATGGGTTCGATGACTACCCCATTCTCAACACATTTGGATATATCGAAAACGGCCAAAGACATAGCGCAGGAGATGAATACCGACGCATCGGCGAGGTGCATGCCTGAAATCGAAGACGTCAGATATCATTTATATAAAGAGCGACTGACGAGGTACCTGGGCAGATGCTGCAAAGGTACCGCGAATGAGGTTTCGAGGTCTAGAGGATGTAGAGGGAAACATGGACAAACCGTCTGCCAAATCCAAAACATAATTCGCGGGGGTCGGGTTCAGGTTTCTTCGCTTCTGAGGCAATGAAACGATCTGGGTTGAAAGTCATTGGTCTGACGTATGTCCTCGGATCATGCGTAAGTTTCCTAGTGAACGCAGAGCATAAGTATCAACTCGAGAACCCTTCTAGGTCTGAAAGACTAACTGACCAGATGTTTGGGATGACCAGGGATCCTTTCGGGATAAAGAATCCTTCGTGGATATCATCTTGCATAACCCGATGAGGAACAGCTGAATTGCAAAGTCAAGCCACTGGAAACTTGAGACGGCTTGGGGGGGACTGACCGGTGGGGACCACAGAATTCCAACGAAGGACCTCTTTACTGAGGGCATCGACATAAGGCAGATGTTCGCGATCAGCAAACGTAGGAAGCCGATCGTTCCCAATCACGGCGTCGATTTCCTCCTGGGCCTTCTTCGCAACTTCGGGATGAAGGGTCATCGCGAGAAAGAACGAATAAATCGCAGATACTGTCTAGGAGGAGGGGATCAAATTAAATCTTGGTTTCCTATCGCGGGACAAGAAACGTACTGTATCTGCACCACCTGTATGATACCGATGTGGTCAACCTAAGAGCCGTGACTACTCAGGAATAAGCTCACCGGAATAGAGAGAAGCTGCCGACCATTTCAGGTCAAATTCTTCCTCGACGCTCAGTTGTTTGCGATCAAGTAAAGTAGAAGAGAAAGATATCGAAGCCGTTCCAGCGGCCTAGCGATCAGAAGGAATTGAGACCAGGATATTGATTGTCAAATGGATTGTTTATATCCACCATTTGCTGCTTCACAAAATTGTGAGGCTGTTCGACCATCTCAAAGAGAGTTGACGACCAAAGGCTCGCTTTCTTCTTGAAACCAGCGCCAGGGAACCATTCAGGTACATGCCGCACTAAGGGAATTTAGTAAATTTGCTCAATAGCCGGGAAAAATAAATACATACGGGCAGGAATCAGATCGACCATAAAACCACCAGGAGCAGTCGCGAGCGAAAACTGTTCGGTCGCCTTGTCCGCCAGCTCCACAAATGGATCATTGGTTTCCTTGACTTCGTATCCGTGTGAAATCCGAAGAATTATAGCTCCAGCGGTGCTTTACATGGTATCGTAAGTCGAAATAAATCGGCCATAGAGAGTTTGTGGGGACGTACTGGCGAATATGCGTAGATAAGTCAACTGGGTTGATGAGCACTCGACGCAAGAATCGGCGAGTCTCCAATTCTTCTGTGAGCAGGAACTGTTTCATGGTCGATTGACTGCCGATTAAACGGTGAAAAAGTCGACGATAACGACGGAACCGATCGCCATAAGGTAGGAGCACGAAAGTGTTTTTCCAACCGACAAGTTCGCCACCCATTTGGAGAATCGGTCGGTCCGAATAAATTGAGCTCTTCTTGTCTAACATGTCCACCGCGACTTTTGCAGAGTTGAGGATAATCAAAGGTTGGCCGAGTACGGTTACTGAACAGATGTCACCTAGATGGAACGGGCATTTAGTTCTATACTTTTATAGAGGGTAATATATATACCCCATGCCTCTCCCCATTCCGCAAAGGTCAGCCACTCTTTTTCGGTGGGCATATCGAGAACATTTCCCAAGAGCGGCAATCCCTTGGGACCAGGAGGGAGTGGAGCTGGCTGTCTTGGATGAAAAAGACTCCTTACGATGTACACGGCCAAAGCTGCGAGACAAGAGTCCAGCACGGTGATAGAGTTAACTGACATGTGCAAAAAATGCAAACACAGAATATTTGAGAAGGTGAGGGGGGATTGCGGTGCAAGGGTAACCAATGGACGTCCTATTTTAAAGCTAAAAATATGAGTGCTGAGTAGGATGGGAATACTAGTACAAGTCCGCGGTTCATCAAGAAGCCCAGAAGGTCCCCAAATGACGTACAGGCCAGACCACTGGCAGCCCATTTTGGGAATCTGATCGGGGCGAATCTCACATTATGCATCCGAGTCCTTCCCTGGCATTCCCTAATATCCCGCCTTCGTCGTGCGAGGTAGCGAGCATGCTCGGCAGTTCTTTAGCCGGGGAAGCAAGCATCGTGTATTCACAGCTGGATTATTTGAATGCCCTCTATAAACTACGACGTCGACTGTGCCAACTCGAGCTCCGCCTCCCAATGAGCGGAACCTTGAGGACGGATGTGCCAGGCATTGACATCTAGAGTTGCCACGGCTCGTCTACGGCTAGCGCGGCTCGGATGCCTGTGTCTTTCATTTGAACAACAATGCAGGATACTCATCACCTAAAACATCCTCCAGCTCTTATAAGTATACGTAAAGCCAGCGTGATCATGACCTACATTGCAAATCGAAGAAATTCTGCATCATAATACATACCTTCAAAACCATATGCATTCTATAATAGTGAAGAATTCACGCAAAGGTTGTAGTAGTAACAACAAGCAGTCTAATATGCGGAGTAATCGATGAAGAGATAAGATTATGTCGCATCGAAAAACTAATCCGAGAGTTCAACGTTGAACCTCAGTCAAAATAGTGTGCGATGCCGAAACCTCGAGATTGGGTGTCAGGGTGGTGATGGTGTTCTGGTTGTGGGAAATAGCATGCTGACACGATAGCTTTCCCTAACGAGAAGAAAAAGTAACACGGGGTCTGTTTCAAGCAAATCGAAAAAAAACTGTCGTACTAATGTTACGGCACTGCATATCGTGTGATTCAGATATGTAGATGATGGGAGTACCATCCTCAAGAAATATATTTGGCCGATGAGAAGGTGCAAGGGAAAATGATACATGTCTGATTGAGTGTCAGAAACAGAAATTTGCGCAAAGATGTATGTATTACAATTTGGGACGTCGAGATTGTGAAGCGCGGAAGGACTGACAAAATCGCGCGGCAGATAAATGGTCTTAGAGTGAGTCGGCAGGATGGTTGTTTAGCATGGGATGAAAGGGTGAAGGCTTGTTCTCCTTGTCATCAGAGGAATACAAACTTGTGAATAGATCGCCTGGAGAACGATGGTATGATCGGCGTGAGGAGCATGTCGTGGGATATATCGGACGAGGGTGTTGTCGAGCTCATTGGCGTGACGGGGTGGACGCGAAAGTCTGACGGATAAAGTGAGTGCCTTGCAAAGAATATTGTGGGACAAAGCTAGCAACATTGAGTAGAACAATTTTGACCGATGTAACCGAGAGGTCATTGACATGCTGGCCAGAAGGAGCGTGATAGTAGATGACTCGCCCTTGCTTGTCCTCAGCTCCAGTGGCAAGGAGCTTGCCGTCGACGCTGAAAGATACGCTTCGAATGTACAAGTCCCCAGCTTTTCCGGCAGATTCATCAAATAGCACGCTATAAGAAGGATTAAGTTAGGATACTGATGTCTGAGAATTCACGATCGCGATCTGCGCAGGTTTTCGCTCCAGTCTTAGTGTCGTAGATTTGGGCAGTCCGATTACATCCTGTGGCCGGATACTTACCATCAGACGGAGAACCGGACGCTGCAAACGACGCTGTGAAAAAACACGGTAATCAGACTTTCGTAACCCTTCAAATCTTTGCATAACGTACCACTCATGCATGAGTGTGTGCACCAGGTTGACGCCGAGGACCCTCTTGACCTTCGGATTGAATACAGTGAACCAGTCACTGCATTCTTCCTCCAGTTCAGGGGGAACGTTGTGCATATCGAGATCGTCGGCAACCCACCTGTTAATGAGCACAATGTGGCTGACCGGTAGCAGGGGTATGTTGGTGGAACTCGGTCCAGCAGAAGGATATGGTGCATGTGTAGAAGGTTGAGAGGATGGGGGTGGGCGTCCCAGACCGACTCCAGCCATGGATGTTGGTGCATGGGGCGGCAATTTTTGGGCAGGACCGGGGCCAAGTGAGGGGTTAAAATGGTCTATGATAGATGTCATTAATAATCACGGAAGTCGATCAGAACGATGGTATGTTTACCAGGACGGTCAGTTTTAATATATGCCTCGGCTTTCAGATGCTTGGATTCACGTTGGTTGGACACGGCCCTGGGTATCTCGGTCACGGTCTCTGTTTCCTCGCTCTTTGTCTAGCGGTCTCGACCTCGGGGTTCCCGTTCGTGATCACAATCTGGAGGTTCACGTTCTCTGTCCAAATCGCGTTCTCATCTATCCCTCTCATGGCCGTAATAGGAATCACTGTATACTTGCGGACCAGAACCGGGTTGAACGCCAGGGATGAAGGAGTAGACCCGAAGTACCCGGGAAACCAACGGAGCCTGGGCCAACTGTGGGATGTGGAAGCACACCTGTGGGAACCTTGGCACGTCGCGTGAAGGTCAGAACGAAGACGGTTCAGTTCATCTTCATGCTGTTGGTGCACTTTGCTATGTTGGGCTTCGAGGTCGTAGAGAGACTGTTGGATCAGATTGAGTTCAGGCTGCGATTGGTGACATTTGTAAAACAATGCTTGTTACTAAAACGTGGTGTGTGGTGGAAAGTGAAAGAATTCACCCTTTGATTCAAAGTCATTTCTTTGGTTGTGAATGAGCCCAAGGTCTGATGCGAGCACATCGAACTCTTGTCTGATGGCTTCGAACGATTCGTTGAGTCTAGGACGGCTATGTTGTGGGCTGGGTGCAATGTGAAAATCGGGAAGAAGACAGTGCTTGTCTTCATACTGTTGGTGGAATTTTGTTATGTTGGACTTTAAGGTCATAAAGATTATCCCAAAACGATGTCATCATCTTTGCATCATCTCTAAATCTCTAAAATGTATCAAAATAACCCACCTTCAGATTCGAATGTCTTTGCAATTGGTTGGACAGTAGGAGTTTAATTTTCTACGTAAATTTCGACGCCAGAATTTGGGAAACAAGGAATGTCTGAGGGCAGAGAGCAGTACAGTACTAGTGGAAGAGAGGGGAAAGTGCTAGTTTGAAAGCGTCACGTGGTGTTAGGAATTGAATGGGTCACATGGTGGTTATCCGTATCATTGTAAACAAATAAAGCACTTCGCGATTTTTGTGCAAGTCCTACCATAGCCACTTCACCCACAGACGCGCACACCCCGAAGTGGTTTGCGCTGCAGCCACCACTGCGCAACACACGTCTTCGCTCTACTTTCGTCATCACACCCAAACCCGAACCATCCTGGCACCCCATAACTTCCCCTGCCATCATTCAAGGTCTTTCACGAAGTTCCAGCCGCTCTATCGTTCTAGAACTCCCAAGATAGTGTTCGTTCAAACGAGTTTGCGCCACTCCCAACCCCGATCACCTCGTCGTCAGCCTGCAGGAGTGATTCTTCCTTCTTGCGGTCGCAGCTACAGCCGCAGCCTGTGCCGCACGCCAATGATGATTATCCCTTCTCATACTGTCACCACTAGGGCGACTCAATTACTCGTTCGTTGTTCGTCGTTCGTCAATTGGGCGTAGCGTGTGCGTGAGATCAAGGCACGGCATTCGGGATCACGAACATTATTTTTGTCGGAACTCGGGAAATTGACCATTTATGAAAGACTTGTGAACTTGATCTCATGCCCACGCAATTGACAAATACGAACGATGAACGAGTAATTGAGTTGCCCTACTGACCATGCAGACTGAGGGCAGAGCTAGAAGCCAAGTGGATCTGTATGACAGAAGAACACAATGTGCAGATTTGAGCCTTGGATAAGGAATTGGCTATGGTTCGTGGTGAATTAGGAAAACAAGAGGCAGCAATGAATCGCAGAGGAGGCAGAAACAAGAGAGCGAGAAAGACGCGACAGGGGAACTTCAAGTTGGCATCATGTAAATATTGAGGGACTATTCGACTCTAGATCTGTGGACTTCACATATGCAGGATTCTGGCTGCTTTTTCATTTCATATTGGTGTGATTGTGGCTAAGCTCTGTTTACTCAGAGTGTTGGAGCAAGTTTAAGTGATTTCGAGGTTGTTTTTTTTTTGGCGGATCTAAATGTGGTATTCAGGATCTGCGACTCGGATTTCACTGGAGGGTGTCACCGTCATAGCATGATTGATCCCATGGTTGAAGGTTGGGTATTAAATTTGGCACTCACATTATCCGAACCAAACAGTCTTTTCATCCATGTAAAGGGCAAATCAAGGCTGTCCCACTACATATATAAGAACCAGTTTGTTTACAATGAAAATGCTACTACTAGGTCGAATTTGCACAACGGAAAGTGTGGTAATTATCCATCAGATATCCTCTTTGTAAGGGGAGTCAGCCAAGGTGATCGCGGACTATAGGACACTTGTCAGTATAAGGGCGGCAATTTAAATGAGGGGAAGGGCATACGTCAAGATCTCGGGCAGCTTGATCCTGGGAGAATTCTTGAGTGGTGTCAATTTTGATAGAAATATTAGTTGCCCGCTGTACAAGGGGTCAGAAAGTCCACAACCTCGAAGCCTGAAAATACACCTACATTTGAATTCAGGTTCCTCGGGATAGATTTTGAAAGGGTCTGAAGGGAAAGCGACAGACTCTCACTGTCATCTGCCTTGGCCCGAATGCCCTTCCGAGCATTCAGGGTAGCAAGTAAGGAATTTGAATACACTTCATGTACGACCACTGAGCCTCAAAGCGTTGATCATAGGATTAACACGTACGTCGGCCTAAACTGAAGTAGAACGCAACGTAGATGAGGGTGTGACCCCATATCAGGATCTAAAGAGCACATATAACTTGAAGCGAAAGCAATTGACCTAACATGGTAATACTCACAGATACCAATGATGCAACAGCACAAAGGCTAGTCAGAAAGCCGGTGCTCACTGTGAACAAGATCTACCCGAACTTCTAGAGAATTGGCGACGAAACACGAAAAAATATCTCACCAATTTACTGATCATTGTATCCGATCTGGAAATTTGTTGTGTGAATTGTATTAGTAGGAGTCTAAACTACATACCTCTTGAATCCTGTTCGTGACCGATGGAGAAAGAAAAATAATCCCGCGGCAATGAGGACGTCTGCAGCCACAGCCAGAACATTGACCGTCATTGAAAGGCCCTGATAGTAAATGCATCAGTCTTTCGCGGATCTGACGGAAGACAGTGGAGCCTGACCTTCAATTCCGTCAATTCCGACCAAGTTGTAAGTTGCATACTGTAAAACCGGAGATTTTCAGGGATGTTTGCTGAATCACTCCAAGAAAACATACGATTGGATCGTAAATGCTACAAGGGCAATGGAAGTTAGAATTGCCCTGAACAGACTGGACGAAAGTCCTACCAACGGAACACGCTATTCATTAAAAAAATTCGGGATCATGAAAACACTGATCTAGCGAATATCAAAAAGGCGGCCTCTTACCGAACTCAGCCAGTACGAGACCCGCCTGCCAAGGAGATGTCAATGAAAACCGGGACGCAAGATAATATACTCACCACTATTGCGGTGATCACGATGCTCTTGTTGCTCACTTGGCATATTATTTGTCAGGGAAAGATCCAGGGAAAAATACAGGCGCATACTTACGTCGCCAGACACGCATCGCCAAAAAGCTTAATAGAAACATCAGGCCATGGAACTAAGTCTTGCAAGCGACATACCCTTGAACCAACAAACCGATAAAACCCTGTTGACAATGAGCTCGCTTAATTTAATGCCCGGATTCGTGGAAACTCACATTGAACAGTACCTCAAGCTGTCAAAGAGATATCAAATATGAGATTCAATAAAGCAAAGATGATTGGCCCACTGACCAGGATGCTCCTGGGAATTTTCGAGACACAGAGATGTCAGTAGACTTCTGTGGATAACGCACTCATAAAACCTACCAAACCATATTTACCAGCATTTCTGGATAATAGTAGTTGGTGATCACATAATGGTAAACTTTCAGGCAGGGTTAACCATTGGATATCGGTTCAAAGTATGTGGGATCACCTGTATGAGATATCAAGGCTTGGTGGATACTATCGAAGAACCAAACGGCCGCAACCTATATCCATAGATTGAGATACACAACATCGGGAAACAAGAACGAAACACGCACAAGAAGTTTGATATACCAGATATCCTGGATGGAATTGATCGAAATCGTCTGAGTCTAGCGCCGGGAACATACCTTCGAATACCTGTTGAAATAGTACCATGTCTGCACACATGATACTTGGGCGTCCTCAGTACTCGCGGATAACCCACTACATACTACATACCTCCATATAACCTAGATTATTTCAGCACTGAAATTGGAGAGTCGGATCCTTGGTAGCAATCAGGGACGCACACTCCTGCACAAATCGCTCCAATGAGCGCTGCACCCATTCTGAAAGCGACTGTGTTAGCACTTTCAGGTGCAAATACAAACGAGACCTACGTGTTGTCTACAACGATGCGAGGCTGTCCATCAGCCATATCTACAGTGAGCTGAAACTTGAACTAGGGGAGGACGAAGCAATAAATGGAGTGCTGAGCGAAGAGAAAAGGACTCCGAATCGTCTACGTCCGCATTTGAACTGCAGAGCTTTAAAAAGCGGAAGGTTAGTAAGACGGGCTTCTTGCCGATTGGAGAAGAAGAAATTGAGGCACTTGCATGGTCAGTACGTCCAACTCCTCATTTCGGCCAACATGATGCTGTAACGATGGAGTACAACTTCTTGTTCTCTGACGGCGGGCATAATATATCACGAAGGTTCATTTGGAACCAATGAATGTCTGTGGTCATTTGTTGGCCATTGAGAACGTCCGTTCTTATCTGGGTGATTCGAAGTCCAAAAGTAGATTTCTAAATTTGGAAGGAGTGCCGTACGAAGGTAGAATCAGCCCTCGTCTACGTAACGTCTGCCTCAAGCTAACGAGATTGGGTAAACCGAACTAAGTGGAACATCAGATAAGCTTACCTGCAGTGGGAGATGCTAGGTCCACGCAACATTCATTTTCCCTAGATTCCCGGTAGTCTCCCGTAGGCAGACCAATTAAATTCGTGTTTTTTTAAGAAATTGATGGAAACACTGGCACTCATGTATGGATTCCCGGGGAGTTGGCTCAATTGGATGTGGAGTAATAGCCTGAGGCGCCTGCCGTTACCGTCAGGAACAACAAACATGAAGTTTGTTTGCCATGGGTCCTAAACTTCTCGAAATCCAGGAACGCTCACGTATGAGAACATTGCACCATTAACATTGTATGTAACAAGAAGTTTCAATACTATTCATGGCCTTGGTGTCCCAAAATAGCTACCCATGTCGTGCGTGCAGCGAAACCGTCGAAACTGGATGGTCCAATCATAGTGTCATTCCGAGTCTTTGGTGAGGCTCGTGAGGGGACAGCGACAAAATGAAATACGTCTGCCACTGAGGTTCAAATAATCACAACAGGGTATCATTTACTCTCATCGTGTCGGGTAAACGTTGTAACGTAAGGCTGAATTAACCTGACTACGGCAAGTAACTAATAAATCTTACCATTGGACGATGAAGTAGGGCCACACGCACCAACTCAAAGTCAAGTAAAAGAAGCTGAGATTTTTGTCGACGATCATGGTGAGGTGCCAGAAGATGGGGATGTTTGACTGCCGCTCCAAAGAGCCATGTTTTGTTTGTAGAGGCGGTGTACTAGGGTTGAGTTTTGGTTGAGTTAGTACCAGTGGAGGCGGATGTAGATGAGGATTGCTGGGGTTATAAATATCTCGGTGAGGAATAGTGAGCCGATGAGGGAGGAGAATAGGTTCGAAGTTGTTGCGTGCATGATATATTGGTGCGGACCTGTTGTGGGCTCGGTAACCGTGCTTGTGGCACGATATTCACGATACTTAAGTATCGTGTTCACACGATCAGAACGTCGCACGTGATCACGATACCTCGCACATGCACGATATTCCTCTTATGGCAGTTGAACAAAAAGCCTCACAGCTCCGTCAGTTCTGCCCGGGTTTGGAAATGCTTTGTTGCGTTGGAA
>Ga0210383_10002188_pt1 | contig 17697 bp, 15 predicted proteins | sample IncBWC14OmetaG_FD_160072 | JGI IMG/M metagenome (GOLD analysis project Ga0210383, IMG submission 160072) | Forest soil microbial communities from Barre Woods Harvard Forest LTER site, Petersham, Massachusetts, United States - Inc-BW-C-14-O ...
CAAAACGCCTCATTTCCCCCAAAACTACGCTCTGACCCAGCCGCAAGGAATAGCTCGCGAGCCTTTCCCTGGGGTGCTTGCCGTTTTCTGTGTCTTCCTGGCTTCCCGGGCAAGAGTATTCGAGGAACGCGACAACGGAGACCGCGTCTTCCACCTCTTTGTACTCCAGCCTGAGAGCGCACGGCATGTTCTGAACAGTGCTTAACGCATCCTCTGCTGGCAATGGAACCAGGGTGTTAGTGTTAAAAACGTTCGCTCGCTTGTTATCGTTTGTTCGGGCCAACAGGAAGTTGCTCGCGGGTTTTCCTTCTCCCGGGTCATTTCCAGTGCAAAGCGCGGCTCCGGCTGGGGAGATTGGGCGCTCAGCACAACTGCGATCCAAACGAGGCTTAAAAACCGGATAGCAAACGGAGTTGGCAAGGGTTTTCACCTCAGATGTTCTCCCTGGGAGGCGACGCCAGAACTAGTACATCGTATAGTCGATGACTCTGTGCTTACCAATGAAATCTTGGCAACCGGCATCGCTACCAGGAGCAAACTGTTGCGGCTAAGGCCCCGGTTATCAGGCAGTATGATGTAAGTTATGCTGTGTTTTTGCTGTGTCGGTGAAAGCGAGCTTGCCCACGGAAGCCTCCCAGTTTTTCAGTGTATAATCCGCTCAACTCGATTTTGGGCGGTGAAGCTTGGGCACCACGCTAACTCCAAATCTTTGGATTCCAGTGTGTTGCGAGCGCGTCATGCGCTTCAACATGTTCGCGCCACAAGGTGGCGCAGCATACGGAGCACTGGTCTGCTCCGTATGCAACAAAAACGTAACCTTTGAGTTGGAGCCTCAAGCCGACTTGACCATGTATGGAGAAGGAGCGCGAGTTCTGCACATGTTGGGAGCTCCAAAGCCGCCCAATGGGGAGCGCAAAAAATCGGACGGAGATGCCGCGCTGAACGACAAGACATTGTGACGGTGACCTAGACGCTCCGACGTGCGCGCTCTAACGCAGACGCCGCTTTCCAAACAGCCGGCTCACCCATGATCGACCAGACCATCTCTCACTTTCGCATCACGGAAAAATTAGGTGCAGGCGGAATGGGTGTGGTCTACAAGGCCGTCGATCTCCGTTTGGACCGCCCCGTCGCCCTCAAATTCCTCCCAGACAACATGGCGAAAGACTCCCAGGCTTTGGAGCGCTTTCGCCGCGAAGCGCGCGCCGCATCCGCTCTGAATCATCCGGGCATTTGCACCATCTATGACATCGGCGAGCAGGACGGTCGGTCTTTCATCGCCATGGAGTTCATTGATGGCGAAACGCTGCGCAGTCACATCCGTGGCAAGCCGCTACCTCTCGAGGAAACGCTGAAACTCGGCATTCAGATTGCCGAAGCTTTGGACGCCGCGCACGCCGAAGGAATCGTCCATCGTGACATCAAACCCGCCAATATTTTCGTCACCAGGCGTGGCCAGGCCAAGATTCTCGATTTCGGCCTCGCAAAACTCGTTCCCAAAGGGATCGCCCAAGCCCACGCGGATTCCGATGACGATTCCGCCAGCCATTCCAGCAACGAATCTACGGATGCTACTTCCATCGTCGGCATCATCAGCGGCACTCCTTCCTACATGTCACCCGAGCAGGTCCGCGGCGACAATCTCGATCCGCGCACCGATATCTTCTCGCTCGGTCTGTTGTTGTACGAAATGACCACCGGACGCCAGGCCTTTAGCGGCAGCACCGGCGGCGCGATTATCGAGGCCGTTCTAACGCGCGCTCCTGTTCCCGCGCGCAGCATCAATCCCGATATCCCGCCGGAGCTGGAACAAATCATCGACAAGGCGCTCCACAAGAATAGAGAGCAGCGCCATCAGCACGCAGCCGACATACGTGCCGATCTGCTGCGACTGGAACGTGGCACCGATTCCGGCTGGAGAACCGCCCAAGAAAACACATCTTCCATTCCGATATCGACAACCAGCCAGTTACAGTCAACCGGCCAGCACACCGCGCGCACTTCGGCCGCGCAAACGCAAACAGGCACGCAAACAGGTATGCTCCGCGCCGTCCGAGTCTCCAAGATCATTGACTCCCTTGCCGTCTTGCCGTTCGAAAACGCCAGTCGCGACCCGGAGCACGAGTACCTCAGTGACGGAATCGCCGGCAGTCTGATCAATAGTCTGGCCACCGTCCCAAAACTCCGCGTGATGGCCCAGAGCACGGTGTTTCGCTACAAGGGCCGCACACTCGATCCGCAAGTCGTTGGTCGCGAACTCAATGTGCGCGCCGTTCTCACCGGAAAAATTATGCAAAGCGGTGGCTCTCTGCGTATTGGCACCGAATTGGTCGACGTGGCCACCGGCTCACAATTGTGGGGCGCGCAATACGATCGCCCGCCGGGCGATATCTTTGCCATTCAAGACGAAATTTCCGATGAAATATCCGAAAAATTGCGTTTGAAACTTACCCGCGCGGAAAAAAAGCGCCTGTCCAAACGCCAAACCGACGATCCGGAGGCTTATCGCCTTTACCTGAAAGGCCGTCATCACTGGAACCAGTGGACCGAAGACGGCTTTTACAAAGCCATCGAATATTTTCAGCAAGCTGTCGAGAAAGATCCCGCCTACGCGCTCGCGCATACCGGCATAGCCGATTCCTACGTGCTTCTCGGCTGGAATAGCTATCTGCCTCCCAAAGACGCCTTCCCGAAAGGCAAAATGGCCGCGATGCGCGCCCTGCGGCTAGATCCCGATCTCGGCGAAGCACATACGCCGCTTTCCGCTGTCTACTGGCTTCACGATTGGCAGTGGCAGGAAGCGGAGGCGGAATTCAAACGCAGCCTCGCCCTAAATCCCGCTCATCCCACCGCCAGTCATTGGTTCGCCGAGTTTTTGATGACTATGGGACGCCACGAAGAAGCCATTGCCAGGATGAAAAGCAGCCAGGAACTCGATCCCTTATCCCTCATTATCAGCGTCGCAATCGGATGGGCCTTCTACATGGCCCATCGACACGACGACGCCATCGAACAACTCCGCCGAACCATCGAATTGGATCCCAACTATCCCGTCACCTATTGGATCCTCGGCATGCTACTCAGAAAAATGGGTCGCCATGAACTGGCCATTGCCGAAGGTGAGAAAGGTGTGAAACTGTCTGGCGGGAGCTATCTAATGCGCGCGGCGTTGGCGCAAACGTTCGCTGCCGCCGGAAAGAGAAGGGAAGCACTCGAGATCCTCGACGACCTGACAAACTTGGCCAAGCAAAAATACGTCGCGCCTTACTTCTTCGCTGGAATCCACATCGGCTTAGGAGAAAACGACCGCGCCATGGACTGCCTGGAGAAATCCTACGAAGAGCACTCCCACTGGCTTCTCTATCTACATATCGATCCCAGCATGGACGCCCTACGCTCCAACCCACGTTTTCAAAACCTCTTGCAGCGCATCGGCCTCCCCCTACGCCCCGCAATCCCCGCCTGAAGCCGAACCTTATTCATACCGCAGGGCAACCATCGGATCTACCTTCACGGAGCGGCGCGCCGGAATGTAGCACGCCAACAGCGTGACAGAGATCAGCAGCGTTGCGACAGACGCAAATGTCAACGGATCGTGAGCGGTCACCCCAAACAGCAGGCTCGTCATCAGTCGTGCCAATCCAAACGCCGCAAACACCCCGATGCACACACCAAGCAGCGCCAGCTTTGCGCCTTCTCTTAGAACCATGCTCAGCACGTCTCCACTCTGCGCCCCGAGCGCCAAACGGATCCCAATTTCACGCTTGCGCTGCGATACCATGTAGGAGATCACGCCGTAGATACCGACTATCCCCAGCGCCAGCGCCATACAGGCTGCTATTCCCAGCATCACGAGTGTGAAAGAAGTTCGTGCGACCGATTTCTCGTACACATCCTCCATCGTCCGGACTGATGCCAGCGGCAAATTCGGATTCGCCGACCACACTGCTTTGCTCACTTCGTTTAGAAAATTTTCCGTACCTGCGCGTTCGCTACGAATGACGAATGTCATCGTCCGTATCGCCTGGGCTGGACCAGGTCCAAAAAGATTTTCCATGATTGGTGGCCAGTAGACGATTTCCGGCGCCTTCTCCTGCACCCCAATTTCGCGCACGTCCTGGACTACGCCGATCACCTCGCGCCACGGCATGGAAGGATATTCGGTTATGCGCTTGCCGACAGCTGCGCTTGGTGTAGCCCACATCTCGCGCGCCAGATTCTCCGAAACCATTACCACATTGCGAAGGCCGTACGTCTCAGCCCAGGTCAGTTCGCGGCCGGCAATAATTCGTGTTCCGGCCGTCTGATAGAAGCCGGGTGAAACGTGCTTGAATCGTCGCAACGGCGGGATGGCATCCTCTGAATAGACTTTGTCCTGCGCATAGATGGCGTCCCAGCTCGAATCGAACCCCTCCATCGGCATTTGGCTAGCAAACGCCGCGGACTGCACCCCCGGAATCGCTGACAAATTATCGACTATTTGGTTCTGTATTCGTGTTACGCGTTCCGGTTCTGCCACCAGCGAATCCGGAATGGAAATTCGCATTAGCTGGAGATGCTTCCCGTCCGTGAATCCAGGCTCGACAGTTCGCAACGACTCAAACGTGCGAATCATCAGGCCCGCACTCACGATCAGAACGAACGCCATCGCCACCTGAACGACTACCAGCACATTGCGGGCGCGGTGCCGCTCTCGGCTTACGCCGATCGTTCGCCCCGTGCTCCGAAGAGCTAACGAAGTCCGCGGTCCGGCGTATTTCAGCGCAGGGATCAAACCGAACAGCAAACCGGAGAGCAGGGAAAGCAGCAGCGTGAATCCAAGCGTGCGCGTGTCCAGAGTGATTTCACTCAAGCGGGGCAGATTCGCGGGACCTGCCGACAGTAGGAATTGCGTCCCGGCGTAAGCCAAGCCCACACCAAGCGCCCCGCCCATCAGCCCAAGCATCACGCTTTCTGTAAGCAGGCTTCGCACGATGCGTCCGTTGCCCGCGCCAAGTGCCGCACGCACGGCCAACTCCTGTTGCCGCGATTCGACCCGCACGAGCAGCAAATTTGCCAAATTGGCGCAGGCAATGAACATCACCAACCCAATCGTCCCCATCACCACCCACAGGACTTCGTTCACGTTTCCAATGACTTCTTGCTTCAGTGGACGAATCATCGGCGTGATTTTCCACGTTTCGTAAATATGCGGATTCGACTTCGGCCCGTTCGTCCAGGAGTCCATCCAAATCCCTACCATCCGCGCTACATCGGCATTCGCCTGCGGAATTGTCGCGCCCGGTTTCAGCCGCGCAATTCCGTGAAATCCAAAGCCCGCCAGAATCAGATGGCCCCGGTCAAAGGCCATCGGCACCATCACATCGAAATCACTATCGATGAAACGGAAACCCTTCGGCATTACACCGACAATTTCCCTTGGCCGTGAATCAATAAGGATGTTCCGCCCAATCGCCGCTTGGTCGCCTCCGAACCGCCTCTGCCAATAACCGTAGCTCAACATCACCCGTTCCGGACCGCGTGGAATCTGATCCCCCGCAGAGAACCACCGGCCAATTCCCGGCGGAGTGCCAAGCGCCTGAAGCACGCCGTCGCTCACCGCCACTGTGCGCACTTGTTCCGGATCGCCCAGTCCCGTGACGTTGGCCGTGTCGGTGCTCCACACACCCAGCGACTGAAAAGTTCGATTTTGCTCCGCGTAGGTGAAATACATCGAAGGTGAGAGCAACAGCCCGTTCTCGAAATCCGCCAGTCCGGCTGCGCCCGGCGCAATCTGGTGCAGCGACACCAACTCCTCTGACCTTGGATAATTCAGTGGCTTCAACAGCACGCTATTCACAACGCTGAATACCGCCGCGTTCCCGCCAATACCAATGGCAAGTGTCAGCATAGCCACGGCGGTGAAACCCGGTGATTTGCTGAGCATCCGCAGGGCAAAGCGGATATCTTGCAATAGCTGCTCGAGGCAAACCACACTCCACACCTCTCGCGAGTCTTCCTTTACCCGGGTCACGTTTCCGAACTTGCGTACAGCTGCATAACGCGCTTCCTCTGGTGACATGCCACGATCCATGTTGTCCTGGGTCGCCATCTCGATGTGGTCGCGAATCTCCTGCTCGAGATCCTGCAACATGCGCTCGCGGCGCTTCATGATGGCCCCTCCTCCGTCGGCCGGAGAATTCGCCCAATCGCCCTCGCCAGCTTGTCCCACTTGCTCGTCTCCAGCACCAGCTGTTTCCGGCCCAAAGCTGTTAACCGGTAGAACTTGGCCCTGCGGTTGTTCTCGGAGGCGCCGCCCTCCACCGAAATCCATTTGCGCTTGATAAGACGGTGTAGGGCCGGGTATAGCGATCCCTGCTCAACCTGCAATACATCGTCGGATCTGAACTCTATCGCCTTGGCAATGGCGTGACCGTGAGCCGGACCGAGCACCAGCGTGCGCAGAATCAGCAGATCCAAGGTGCCTTGCAGCAGTTCAATACGTTTTGCGTGTTCTTTGGTAGACATTCTAGGTGATGCTAGAAGACCTCTAGTAGAATGTCAAGGGGAGCGAGAGTTATCTGTGTTCCATCCAACTCTTTGTAAGTCGCACTATCGCTGATTCAGTCGCCTTTCTTCTTTTCTCCGCGAGCTTCGATGTACACCAACTGAAACACTGTGCCATTTCCTTTTGGCTGCACGCCGACGATGTGCTTCTTCTCGTTGCTGCCGACTTTGAACAGCATCCCTCCCGCTTCCGGCTTGTCGTCGCCGCACGTGAGTTTGTCGGATTTATCATCTTTCGTCTGCTGCTGCGGCGCAGCATTCGTGCAATCCAGTACCGTCCCGTATCTCCCTAACGCCTTCTGGTAATAGTCGGCAATTTTCTTCGCCGAGTCCGTCGATTCCATCTTCAACACCACCAGCTTGAACCCGAACGAACCGCCCCACAGGCCCATCTTCAGCGCCGCATCATTATCTTTATCCTGCTCCTTGTGTGGAATTGCTCCTGGGTAAATGGGCAGACCCACTTCTTTGGCGGTCGCCTTCGCGCTAAGAATCAGACCCGCATCGGTGTCCGGTCCCTGTACCGTAACCGAGATATCCTTATCCTTACTTGTGTCCTTCTGCGACTTGTCCTGTCCCCAAAGCGCATTCGCTCCCAGCAGAGCTACCGCAAGCGCCATCCCCGTCAACGCTCCTCGGCGCCAGCCAATTACGCTTTCCCCTCGAAAGAATTTCCATTGTAGGCTCATGGTCGCTCCTTCTCCCACACATGCTACGCCGTCCACAGAACAAATGTTCCACTCATTCCTCCAGCATCCGACGAACGCTCAAGCCCTGACGAATCGCGCCACGTCCACGATCGCGTCGCAATTCCGTTCCCAGATTCCGTCGCCGCATGGAAAGGAGTAGCGGCGTTCACAGGACTTTCACCCCTATTCTTGACAGCTTCTCATGCCGCCGCTATAGTGCCGCTAACCTGCATTTCGCAATACTGCGCCCTTTTCACAGTCTGGCGTAGACACTCGCATTCGCAGAGTTTTCAAGGAGCAAAGTTCTGTGGCCATTGGAAACGCAGCGTTAGCTCCTCGTATTGAGAAAGAAGCAAGCGCAACCAACCAGTTCAGGACATTCTTAGCCCGGTATTTCTATCTCTGCATGTCGCTGCTGTTGGCCGCGCTTGTGATTGTGGGCTTCGGCCGCACCGCCAACGCCAACCTCTTCCACGCCAACCCGCCAAGACCGCTGCTCTTGTGGATACACGGCGCCGCCTTCTCCTCGTGGATCATCTTCTTTATCGCTCAGTCGGCTCTGGTGCGTGCCCGCAAAGTCAGCGTCCACCGCCTGCTCGGTTGGTTTGGAGTCGGACTGGCCACAGTGATGGTTGTGTTGGGCCTCAAAATCGCGGTGGTGATGACCCGCTTCGATACCTTTGTACTACAGCAGAAGGGCGCGGATGCTTTCTTGTCGGTTCCGTTCGTCGACATGCTCATCTTTGGCTCGTGCATCGCCATGGCAATTTATTGGAGAAAGAAGCCGGAATACCATCGCCGGCTTATCTTAATAGCGAGCTGCCAACTTATGGACGCCGCCTTCGGCAGATTCGATTTCATGTTCAACCACAACCTCTTCTTACTCGCGGTAGATTTTCTGATCATGCTCGGCATGCTGCGTGATTGGGTGGTGGATAAGCGCGTCCACAAGATCTATCTCTATGCGCTGCCCTCGCTGATCGTTCTGCAAAGCTTCGCAATCTACGCCTGGCGCATCGATCCGAAGTGGTGGCAAGCGATCACCCAGGCAATCCTGCGCTGGTGACCGCGCAAAGCCCGCCTTCCCCTTCAGACCGGATGTGCCGTGTTTCCTCACTAGCGCCGTAGGTGCGCCACTCCTCCCACGGCAGCGATGGAAACAAACGAACTCGTCAGATAGAAAATGTTCCCCACTCGCGAAGTAACCCGGCTATAGAACTGTTTCGTTTGTCCAATGCGGCATAAGAGACCACTGTCGGCAGTCGACAGCGCCAACGTGTAGGTAGTTATAAGATAATCTGAGGGATTCTTATATAGTGAGAGATTCCGGCGGGGGCATCATGCAATCTTGGAGGCGGACTGTTGCCGGAATTCTCTGGGCGGCTTTGTGCACTGGGGCTTGCGTCGGGCAGGCGCCGACGCCTTCGGCAGCGGTAACGCCAGCGCCCCCGAATGAAACGAAAAACCTCGTCCAAGGGAAAGTGGTGCAGGAACCGGGAGGGCAGGGAATTCGGAAGGTCAAAGTCATGTTCATTAGCTACTGTGAGCCAATCAACTCCAGTATATGAAGCGATCACGGACCAAGCAGGCCAGTTCAAATTAGAAAATGTACAGCCCGGAGACTATGTGGTGCGGTTGGAACGGCCAGGATACTCCGCGGACGCCAAGACGAGGCGAGACAAAGCCGTCAACGTGGCTGCCGGGCAGGGCGCCGGGGACCTTGTATTTCGGATGTTCGCGGCCGCGGTAATTTCCGGAAGAATTATTGATTTGGAGGGGGACCCTGTCCCTAACGTCACCGTCCTGGCGCTCACGAGCAACGGCGGAGCACCGGGCGGCAATGCTGGTGCGCTACTGAGCGGAGCGACCAATGATTTGGGTGAATACCGAATCGCGGATTTGCCGGCCGGAAACTATATTGTTCAAGCGACTCCCCCGAAAATTGCGGCTTCTGACCCCAATGAGAAAAATCCCGGCATTCATCGGCTGGTCTACGTGAAGACCTATTTCCCTGGCACCCTCGACGAGCGGTTGGCCGCCGAGTGGAGGTGTCTGCCGGAGAAACTGCGATCGCGAACTTTGCGGTGCAGTTGAGCCATGCGTATCGCGTGAGCGGAACCGTCTCCGGCATGGGTGCACAAGGAATCGGCCAGCTCATGTTGTTTTCGAAAAACGGGCAGGAAGAACAGCAGAATCTCGCGGAAGGCGGAAAATTTGATTTTCCCAACGTGCTACCGGGAACGTACCGTGCGCAGGTGATGATGGTTGCGTTCGTGAACGGAAAGCCTTCCATGAAGATGCGGACAATCCTCTCACCAATTGAGGTAGATGGGTCGGACGTGGTTGGTTTGCGCCTTCAATTGGACGCAGGCGGTGACGTCAGCGGGAAGTTCCGCGTGGAAGGCAACGAAAAAATTAATTGGTCAGAGTTGTTCGTCAACCTGCCTCCGGTGACTGAGGGCGAGGAGGAACAAACGGGGGTGCAGTTGAGGATGCAGGGAGCATTTATTCAGCCCTCTCCGGTAAGGGAGGATGGCTCGTTCGAGATCGAAAACACGCCGGGAGGGAACTATCAGTTGGTGGTGGGTGCGCGTTCGGATAAATTTCGCGACTATGGTACGAAGTCCGTCCTCGTCGGTAAACGCGAGGTAGTAGACACGGGATTCGCCGTGACTCCGGGAACATTGCTGGACGTTGTGGTAAGCGCAAAGGGTGCGGGACTGGAAGGAACTGTGCTTGATGGAGAAGGAAAGCCTGAGGGCGGTGCAACCGTAGTGACGGTACCTGGCTCCGGAAAACGCGGCGACCCTGATGCCTACCAGTACGCCAGAACCGATGACAGTGGGCGCTTCATAATACGGGGAATGAATCCGGGAGAGTTTATTGTGCTTGCCTTCGAGGAACTGCAGGGAAACTAGCGCTCGCCGGAGTTTGCAAAGAAATACGAAGGAAAAGGGGAAAAAGTGGAGTTGGACGAAGGAGTTAAGAAGAGTGTGACAGTGAAGGTGATCGCGGAATAGCTTGCGATTGGAAAGGTTGACGTTCTCTAAATCGCACCGAGGGCGAACACCTTCTTCAATCGGCCGTCGACGGCCTCATATCCGCGCGTACCTTTTCTTTACGGACTGCTCCTTGCGCCGATTTGGCCTGCGTCCGGAACCGCGCCGGGGGCACTCCAAACTCCCGTTTGAATGCGCGATTGAACGCCGGCTCCGATTCGTATCCCACTTCTCCCGAAATCCTCGCCACGCTGTAGTTCGTCGAAGTCAACATGCGTGAGCCAAGCTGCAGCCTCCATCGCGACAAATACGACATGGGGGGCTCTCCGAGAAAATTCCGGAACCGCTCTGCCAACACCGACCGCGACATTCCAACTTCCTGTGCGAGATTTGCGATCGTCCACCGGCACTCCGGAGCGGCATGGATATGCGCCAACGCTGCTCCCACCCATGGATCGCGCGCTCCCGCCAGCCACCCGGTCTGCTGCTCCGGCAATTCCGCCATATAACGCCGCATAGTTTCCGCAAAAAGCGCTTCCGACAACCTCGCCAGCACCGCGTCGCTTCCCGCCCGGTTTGTGCTCGCTTCCTTCGCCGAAAACTTGATGGAGTTTTCCAACCACTGACCTGCGTTGTCGTTCCTGATATTCACTTTGAAGACGGGAGGCAGTCCGCCCAGAAACATCTTGCTGCACTCCCGATCGCATTCCATATACCCACATACGATCAACGTGCTGTCGCCACCTCCGCCGTAGCGGGCCGGAGTCATCCCTTGCGAGAACACCTCTTTCAAACGCTTTGCGTTATCCAGGATGGAGGAAGGGCACCCGTTGGAAAGGATATGGGCATCGCCATGAGGAAATACCACAATGTCCCCAGGAACGAGATCGACGCTATGATTGCGGTCTTCGACTTCGCAGCGGGCCCGCCCTTGGATGAGTAAGTGATACATGATGACATGTTTGGAATCCTTGCGAAGAAACGTCGCAACTTCCCGCGACGACGGCGAGCGCACGCCCCATGGGGCAGTAAACTCGGCGTTGAAGAAGACCACGCCGTCCAGTTTCACCGAATTCAATATTTCTGACAGAGCATCCATAGGACTATTTGACGCGGACTCTTGGGCAAGGTTTCCGGACCCTGAGCAAACTTCCTTTGATGCTACCGCGAGTAGGTCAAGTTTGCCAGATGCGCGGATAAGTTTGCGCCCCCACCATCTGTCATAGTCGTATTCGAAGTCACCCGCGCTCGCAATCCTCTTGTTGCCAACGGAAGTCACCAGAAAAAGCGGCAATGACCGACAAGCAGTAATTCGAAAAGGGAGAAAAAATCGAAATGAGTACAGCGCAGGCTTCTATTCTTGATATGGATAAACTCAACGCCTTCATCGGTCAATTCGTGACCGATTTCGGCGCCTCCGTTCACGCCGGCATGGTGGTCATCGGCGAAAAGCTCGGCCTCTACAAGGCTCTCGCGACACGTGCCATGGATCCGGCTGAACTTGCTCGCACGACGCAGACCGATGAACGCTACGTGCGCGAATGGCTGTCATCTCAGGCTGCCGGCGGATACGTCACGTACGACGCATCAACCGGAAAATTCAGCCTCAGCAAGGAACAAGCCTTCACCCTCGCTAATGAAGACGGTCCAGCGTATTTGCCCGGCGCGTTTGAACTCGTTTTGGGCGCACTCGCCGCTGTCCCGCGAATCGCCGAATCCTTTCGCACGGGAAAAGGCATGGGCTGGCACGAGCACGTCGACGGTGTCTTTCATGGTTGCGAAAAGTTCTTTCGCCCAGGCTATGTCGCCAATCTCACCACTTCATGGATTCCCGCATTGACCGGCGTGCAGGAAAAACTTCAGGCGGGCGCGCGTGTCGCGGACATCGGCTGCGGCAAGGGCGCTTCCACATTGTTGCTGGCCAAAGCCTTTCCCAAGTCCCGCTTCTTTGGCTTCGATTATCACGACAAATCCATCGAAGCCGCCCGCGAGTACGCCAAACGCGATGGCGTTGCCGACCGCGTTAGCTTCGACGTCGCCAAGGCCAAAGAATTTCCGGGGAAAGACTACGACCTTGTCGCCGTCTTCGATTGCCTGCACGATATGGGCGACCCCGTTGGCGCTGCCCGCCATGTCCTCCAATCACTGGCAAAAGACGGCGCCTGGATGATCGTCGAGCCCTTTGCTAATGACCAGTTGAAGGACAACCTGAATCCCGTCGGCCGCGTCTATTATTCGTTCTCGACGCTGCTCTGCACACCTTGCTCACGCTCGCAGGAAGTAGGATTGTGTTTGGGGGCCCAGGCAGGTGAGGCGCGCATCCGGAATGTGGTTACCTCGGCCGGATTCACCCGCTTTCGCCGCGCTACCGAAACACCCTTCAACATCGTCTACGAAGCTCGGCCCTAGCTGAATCCAGCATTGCGCAGGCGTGCCGGCTCGCTGAAATCGCCCGCACGCTTGCGCGACCCTGATACAGTATCGACTCCAGCCAATTTATGCTGTTCGCTCTTCGCCGCGCGGACCTTCCGGCTGCCACTCACAACAAAATTAACAAATAGGAAAACACGGAGGCTCCATGAGTCGGCGCGCGGAATCGCTGGCAGATCGAATAGAAGAGGGCGCTGCAGGAATGGCTGCTTTTGCCGAAAAACTCTCGGAAGCCGAATGGCAAACGCCGCTGTCGGCGAGAGACCGCCGCTCGGTTGGCGTCATTGTTCACCATGTCGCCGTCGTCTACCCGATCGAAATTCAACTTGCCCAAGCCGCCGCCAGTGGCAAATCCGTTGCAGACGTCACTTGGGAACTTGTCGCAGACTTGAACGCGAAACATGCCCGCGAGCACGCTCACATCACGAAGGCGGTAGCGCTCGAACTCTTGCGCAAGAATAGTCGCGAAGCCGCCACCGCGGTACGCGTCTTCACGGATGAACAGTTGGATAGCGCCGCAGCCTTCTCGCTGAGCTTCGGTGCCCCAGTCACCGCGCAGTTTGTCATTGAGGACCACGCACTACGCCACAGTTGGCACCACCTGGCGGGAATCCGAAAGGCCCTAGGTCGTTGAGAAACTTTTCACCTAAGCGTTAGTCCCGCCATCTACCGTAAGGTTCGCCCCCGTAATGTACGCCGCCTCCGGGCCAGCCACGAACGCCACCAGCGCCGCAACCTCCTCAACGCGCCCGTAGCGATCCAGCGCCGTGGCGGCCTTCTGCGGTGCCGCCCAATCGCCCGCCGCAGGGTTTAAATCCGTGTCGATCGGACCCGGCTGAACGTTGTTAACCGTGATCCCTCGGCGCCCCACCTCTCTCGACAAACCCTGCGTGAACATCTTGACCGCGCCCTTCGTGGCCGAGTAAGCCACCAGGCCGGGCGTCATCATGCGCTCGCCTACGCAAGAGCCGATCATGATGATGCGGCCTCCGTTCTTCATGTGCTTCAGCGCCGCCTGCGTCGCCACGAAGGCGCCGCGGACATTCAGGTCAAACATCCGGTCTATGTCCTCCAGCGTGGTCTCTTCAAACGGTTTCGGAATCGCCGTGCCTGCATTGTTTACCAGCACGTCCAGCCCGCCGAACGTACTGGCGGTCTTCTCCACTGCGCTCTTGACTGCTTCGGGATCAGACGCGTCCGCCTGAATCGCGATCGCCTTTCCGCCCGCCCGTTCAATCTCTTTTACGACCGACGCGGCCGCATCGGCGCCTTTCGTGTACGTGATGGCCACGCTTGCTCCATCCGTGGCCAGACGTTTCGCGATTGCAGCTCCAATACCACGCGAACCGCCGGTAACAAGTGCCACTTTCTTCTCTAACTTGGACATACGGTCTCCTACTCGCTATACGAGTGAACGTTGGATGTGCCAAGGTCAGAAACTGATACAGCTTTTGTTCGCTCACGATGAACGCGGCATTCCCCTTGGGTGCCGCACCCTGCGGTCCTCAGGATGCGGGTTTTGACTTTGCGCCCGATTCGTCGACGGCAATCTCACAGCGGCACCGCGTGCTCGGAGATGTACCGATCCAGCTGTGACTGTCGAGGCCCAATGTAATGAAACGCCTCGGCCCACTCCGCACCATATTTCCGTCCAAGCTCCTTGTCCGACGGAACACCGCGCTGGTACGGCGAATCGTAATCCAGAACAATATTCTTGATGTACTCCCGATTCGCAACGTCGTCATCGCCGCCCAGAAGCGGAAGCTTCAATTTTTGTCCGGCAAGTTTGGCTCGTAAGCGAGCGCCGTTGTCCCCACAAGGTCCTTGCGTTTTGTTCGCCAGGTTGGCTTCCACCTTGCGATCGATCCACGGAGAAATATCCACAACGCGATTCACGATTTGTGGCCCGCGCGCGAAATAATATTTTTCCTTCACCGCATGCGGTTGCAGCCCCGCCGCCAACTGTTCCGGATAATCAAACTCCAATCCCGCCATCCAGCAAGACGCCTCCACCACTTGCGCCGTCACGTAATGATCTGGATTTTCTTCGTAAATTCCCCAGGGGTCGTAGCAAACGATGGTGTCGATCCTCAGAAGACGAATCAGATGGATCAGTCGCGCCCGCAGTTCAACGCGCGCGATGTCGTCCATCTGATGATTGCGATATTCCAGATTGAAAACCTTTTGCAGCCCAAGTGCTTTTGCAACCCCTTCGGTGTCCCGCTCATTATCCAAAACGCGTTGGCCTGTCCCGCCAGTCCCAACCATCTCGTCGTTGGTCGTGCGAATCAGATAGCCTGTGTAACCTTCATTAACCAGCTTCGCCACCGTGCCACCTGCAAAAATGGGAATGTCGTCGGTGTGCGGCTGTATGGCGGCAAGAACTTTGCCCGCATGTGGCGTACCCGAAGCGGGCCGCTCAACGAACACACCTTCGGGCGCGGCCGACCGCGCTCGTTGCGGCGGCGCACCAGTCTCTTGCGCGACAGCCGATCCCCTCGAACCGAGTAACGCTCCACCAACCAGAAAATCGCTCACAAAATCTCGTCGTTTCATACCGCTCCTCTTCACGCGTGGATTTATCGCAGCGACCGCTATAGCATGAGTCGCACTGCAAGTAGAAGCACCACCAAAAATAACAGGAGCCATCCGTGTTCAATCTGGACGTGAATCGCCGCGAATTTCTGAAACTCGCCGCTGGAGCCGGCGCTACCTTGGCCATACCGTCTCCAGGACATCCCGCCGCCCCCTCCGATCCGTCCTCGAAAAAAATGATCGGCATCCAGGTCGGAGCAATTTCATTCGTGGATGAAGGCACCGAAAAAGTTCTCGACGTCCTCCAGGAACGCGCCTGTGTCAACACGCTCTTCCTTGCGGTATTCACCTACGGCCGAGGCATCGCCGGAAGGCAGATCCCCGGCCAGCCGCTCCCTGACCACGGCAAGCAGGAGTACGACCTGAATTTTCACGGCGGCAATTTCGCAACGCCTCATCCCCAGTTTTACCAAAACACGGTTCTCAAGGACACTCGTGCCCCCGATCACGGCAACCTCGATATCCTCGCCGAAGTCCTTCCCGCCGCCAAAAAACGCGGTATGAAAGTCATCTGCTGGCTAGAAGACGTCTTTCGCGACGACCTGCCAAACATTCAAAAATTGCAAGAACGCGATCTGTACGGCCGCAATGCGGAAACGCTGTGCGTTAACAATCCCGACTACCGCAATTTCCTCACCGGCCTCGTCGAGGACTATTCCCGTTCCTACGAAATCGACGGCCTCATGTGGGGCTCGGAACGCCAGGGTGCGCTTTGCGATAGTTTGGCAGCCACGCATGACATGCCGCCTGTCGATCCCGGCCAGGTCACTTGCTTCTGCGAATTTTGCCAGGCTAAAGCCAAACAACGCGGCATTAACCCGGACCGCGCCCGCCAAGGCTTCCTGGAATTGGAGAAATACGTTCGTTCTGCGCGCGGCGGCAATCGTCCCGTGGACGGCTACTACGTCCAGTTCTGGCGCCTCCTCCTGCGCTATCCCGAACTAGCCGCCTGGGAAATGCTCTGGACCGACAGCCTCCGCGAAACCTACGCGGCAATCTACAAAACTGTAAAGGCAGCCAAGCCCACCGTGCCCGTGGGCTGGCACATCTGGCACAACAATTCCTTCAATCCCATCTACCGCGCGGAACAGGACCTCCACGAACTCTCCAATTATTCCGATTTCATCAAAGTCGTCATGTACAACAACGTCGGTGGTGAACGCATGGCCTTCTATGCCGACAATATCGGCTCTACCCTTTACGGAGATTTATCCAAACAGGGCTTGATCGATTTCAACTACGCCGTGATGAATTTTAAGGAAGGTAGCTACGAGCAAATTCCTCACACCGGTCTTTCCGCCGATTACGTCTTCCGCGAAACAAAACGCGCCCTCGAAGGCGCCTCTGGCACCCACACCCTCATCTGGCCCGGCATCGACATCGATATCCCCACCGAACCAGCCAACAGCAAATGCACGCCGCAAAGCGTTAAAGCCGCAGTCATGGCGGCCTTCCGCGCCGGCGCACCAGGCGTGCTCCTCTCTCGCAAATACTCCGAGATGCGCCTCGCCGACCTGAGCGGCGCCGGCGACGCCATCCGCGACCTGAAACTATCTGTTTGAAAGCGGCTCCGAAACAACCCGTCCGTGCGCTATCATGCTTCGTTCAACCGACTCCGTTAAACCGAACGATTCGAAGGAGAACTCCATGGAACCCAATGCAAGACGCAATTTCTTCGGCAAGTTCGCAGCCATCGCGGCTCTTCTAACCGCCGCGCCAAAACTTCTCGCGCAGCAAACTCCCCCAGCCGGGGCACCCGCACCTGGCGGAGACATGCCGCGCCGTCCCAGCGGCGGCAATCACGTACAGAACGGCGTCTACTATTTCTCCGGCACAGGTTCCAATGACGGCTATGGAAAAGATGATCACGTCCTCGTCACCGATCCATTCGAAAAACACGTCACCCGCACCATGGACGCCCTCAAAAAATCCGTCGAACGCGCCGGCTCCAACATGGATAGCCTCATCCATCTCGATGTCTTTCTCTGCCTGCCTCTCGCGGATGGCATCACCACGCCCACCGGCAAAGCCCGCTTCGACGCGCACAAGGCACAGTACGATGCGCTGAACAAAATCTACGGAACATATTTTTCCCCCGGCAAATCTCCCTCCCGCGCGTGCCTGGCTGTGGAATGGATTCCCGGCGACTCACTAATTGAAATCGTAGGCACCGCGCAAGTCGTCAACCCCCCCACCCCCCCCCCGGGAAAATAATTCGCGCCTGCACGCAAAAACGACCTGGAAAAATAGTGCGCAAAAATGAATAGAACTTACCTCATACAAGAAATCTTCAGGAGGTCCGGGACTCAGGTTCCGTGCGACGGCTCCGGGGGTCGGACCTTTAGGTCCGACATAAAGACTTGCCTTTGACCTACGGCTTTAGCCGCTGAGGAATTGCTTGTTCGGCTGTATTTTTTTAGGAGGTCAGGGCTTTAGCT
>Ga0210383_10002191_pt1 | contig 17694 bp, 13 predicted proteins | sample IncBWC14OmetaG_FD_160072 | JGI IMG/M metagenome (GOLD analysis project Ga0210383, IMG submission 160072) | Forest soil microbial communities from Barre Woods Harvard Forest LTER site, Petersham, Massachusetts, United States - Inc-BW-C-14-O ...
CAGCCCGCCGAGCACGAAGAGCAAACCAACGGCTGCTTTTTGCGAGGAAGTCGAGCGGTTCACCTGCTCCTGCATCGTGATCACCGCGTAGTTGGCGAGCGCGGGATCCATGGCGCGGAGTTCGTTTGCGAGAATCGCGGCCATCGCCGGCGGTGGCATCGTGGTGTGAATGAAGAGTTCCGCGCGCGATCCCGGATTTTGCAGGCGCGGCACGAAGAAGAATGGCTTCGGCGCTTCAGAGACCGAGTCGTACTTCGACAATTTCGCAACGCCGATCACCTGCATCGCGCGGCCACTCACGATAAGGCGCAGCCCGACCGGGTTTCTGCCATTCCAGAATTGGCGAACCATCTGCTCGTTCACGACGGCTACTGGCGCAGCCGTAGCGTCGTCGGCGGCAGTGAATTCGCGTCCCGAAGCAAGCGCAATGCCAGTCGTGGCGAAATAGCCGGGGCCGACGCGATCGTACTCGATCACGGGCTGCTGATTCGGCGGAGGAACGTAACCCTCCACTTCAATCGCGCCGGATGATGGCGGGACGAGCCCCAGCGGAACGAAACTCGCGAACGCCGCCGATTGCACGCCCGGCGTTGTTTCCAGTCGCGCGATTAACTGCTTTTCGAAATTTTCAGCGCGTTGTGCGTCGTAACCCGAACCCAGAAGGTCCACGGAAGTGTTCAGCACATCCTGCGTTGAAAATCCGGGGCTCGAATTCTGCATCGCGCGCAGACTACGCAGCAAAAGCGTCGCACCCACCAGCAGCACGAAGCTCAGCGAAATTTGCACGAGCACGAGGCTTGAGCGCAGCCAGGAGCGCGTCCTGCCTGTGACAAGGCCGCCCATTTCCGATTTGAGCGCAACGGCGAGATCCACTTTGCTGGCCTGTGTGGCGGGCACGAGCGCGAACAGCACGGCCGAGAGGACGCACGCGCCGATGCTCAGCGCCAGCACGCGGCCGTCGATTTCGCCGGGAAGATATGGCACAGCACCCGTCCGCGGGAAAAACAGCACGAGCACGTGGCGGCACCATTCCGCCATTAAAAGTCCGCCGGCGGCGGCGATCGCAGAAAGCAGCAAGCCTTCCGTGAGGAGCTGCCGCACCAGTCGCGCGCGGGGCGCGCCGAGCGCGAGGCGCACCATCAATTCATGGCGGCGCAGGAAGAATCGAACGAGAAGCAGGTTCCCGACGTTCGCGCACGCGATTAGTAGCACGAAGGCCACGACGGCCAGCATGATCTCAAGCGTCGGCCGCAGCTCGCCCGCTTTGTTGAACGGCGTGAGCCAGAGCGGTAGGATCCGCACATCGCGGCCACGGTCAGTTTCTGGATAAATCGCCGCGAGGCGAGCGGCGACCGATGAAATCTCGGCTTGCGCTTGTTCGCGCGTGACGCCTGCCTTCAGCTTCACGAATCCTTCGAGCCAGCGCGCCGAACGATCATCCTGCGCGTAGCTCCCTCCTTCGAAGACTTGCTCCATCGAAGCGGGTACCCAGAATTGAATCGACCAGCCGACGAAAGTTCCGTAGAAACCTTCGGGTGCCACGCCGACGATCGTGAACGACACATTGTTGAAGCGCTGCGTCTTGCCGACGATCGCCGGATCGCCCTGAAATGTCTGTTGCCACATCTGGTAGCTGATCACGGCGACCGGGTGAGCGTTGCGTCCCGCGTCTTCGTCCGCCGAGAAACCACGGCCTTGCGCGGGCCGAATGCCGAGCGCGTCGAAATAGTTTGCAGAGACGATGCTGCCTGTGGCGCGTTCGGCACGACCGCCGATATTCAGCGAGCCGCCCATGATTTTGTCGCCGATGAACGATTCCACGAACTTGCAGTTTCGCTGGAAATCGAGAAAATCGGGCCAGGAGAGATCGGGATCGCCCGGATCCCCCGGCGCGGAGCCAGCCAGCGCATAGAGGCGCTCCTGATGGCTCACAGCGGGAAACGGACGAAAGAGCAAGCCTTCAATCCAACTGAAGACGGCGGCGTTCGCGCCAATGCCGAGCGTAAGGCAGAGAATTGCCAGGATCGAGACGCCCGGGTAGCGGTGAAGCATCCGCGCGGCGAAACGTACATCGTGTAGCGTTGTTTCGAGCAGATGCTTGCCGCCAGACGCCGCGAAGGTCTCTTCGTGATGGATTGTGCCCGGCATCGACGTTCGGGCACATCCTAGCACACCCGCACACCTGCTCGCGCAGAAGCGGTTTTGCCGAGTGCCAGGTTTTTGTTCGACTAAATGGAGCGCCGCCCGCCGCGCGGGATCTCGAGTTCTAAAAAAATGCGGCGGGAGAAATCTTGAATCGCTTGCTCAATCGTTCGATGTGGGTTTTGTTGAGTGCGCGTTTCTTGTGCAACACCTCGGACACTATGCTTTCGGAGCCAAAGATTGGAATTAGGTCCTTTTGGCGCAAATCATTCGCTTCCATCAACGTTCGCAGGACTTCAAGCGGCGAAGCGCTCGGAACGGAATAGCGATCCTCCTCGTATGCCTCAATGAGCGTCATCAAGACTTCGGCATACTTCTCCTCCTCGCTCGTCGCGCTCTGTTTGCTGGCGAGTTGGTCGAGAACCGCTAGGTAATGCTCATATTGTCGCTCAGACGTGATCGGCGTCGGTGAGCTGACCCCCAGCGCGTATTTTTCTGCGAGAGCGATCATTGCTTTTGCCAATCCTTTTCGTCGTATTCAGCGTGGCTCAAGATTCCGCGCACGTACACCATTCTCCATCGGAATTTGATTGTCGCAATGAGCCTGCACCGGTTGTGCCCGATGTCAAATACAACAAATCGCCCGGCGACATCCGAGTTTCGCCAGCTATTCCGGACGTCGGCGAAGTTTTTCCAGTCTGCTTCGCTCGTGATCTTGTACCAGGCGGCTAAAGACGCTCCCCATTCGCTATGCCGCGCAACCGCATCTCGAATTGCCTTTCGGCTAACGATCCGCACGCACGATCTTCGCATTTTGCGAAGTAACTGTCAAACCGAATCGGCGGCCGGGGCAGAATCTATATCTGCGTTTTCAGCGCCGCAAACTCTCAGCGAGGCGCGAAAGTGAGGCACACGGGCGAGGGAATGTCATCGGCTTCGGAGACTTTCGTAAGGGAGCCCGTAGCGAAGTCGATGCGGAAGACGACGATCGAATTCGTGAGCTGATTTTCCGCGAGGAGAAAGTGTCCGGTGGGATCGATTGCGAAATGGCGCGGCTCTTTGCCGCCCGTGGGAAAATTGCCGGCGGCCGTGAGAGTTCCCTTCAACGAATCGATCGAGAAGACCGAGATCGTCTCGAGCCCGCGATTCGAGGCGAAGAGCCATTTGCCGCTTGGCTCGACGGCGACTTCCGCCGTATCGTTGCGCCCGCTCGACTGTGCGCCTCGCGTTGAAATAATCTGAAATTCGGAGAGCGCGCCCTTCGAGCCGTCGTACGAGAACGCGGTGACCGTCGAGCTAAGCTCGCTGAGTACGTAGGCGAACTTGCCGTTCGGCGAGAATGCCATGTGGCGCGGCCCGGAACCGGGCGCGAGCTTCGCGAACGGCGGATCATTCGGCGTCAGCGTGCCTTTGGCCGCATCGAAGCGGAAACTCAAAATCGCGTCGAGGCCGAGATCGGAAACGAAAACGTAGCGATTGCCCTGCGACGCTTGCACCCAATGAGCGTGTGAATGTTCCTGACGGTCGGTCTTGGGGCCGAGCGTGCCTGTGTCGGTCACAAGAGCCGTGTGCTCGCCGAGCTTGCCGTCGGCGAGGATCGGAAACACGGCGACGGTGCCGGAGGTGTAATTCGCGACGAAGAGATATTTTCCGGTTCGGTCAAACGAAAGATAGCAGGGATCCTCGCCGAGCGAGGGCAGTTGATTGAGCTGCGTGAGCTTGCCGGATGAGGCGTCGAGCGCGTACGCCGTCACCGTGCTCTGCGGGCCCGATTCGTTCGCGGCGTAGACGTATTTGCGGTTCGGATGAATCGCCACCCACGATGGATTGCGGGTTTCCGCGGCGATTCGCATATCGCTGAGCTTGCCCGTGGAGGTATCGAAGTCGAAAGCGTAGATGCCCTTGCTGCCGTTCTGATTGGTATACGTGCCGACGAGCGCCAGCTCATGCGTACCCGCGGCAAGATGCGCGTCGGGCTGCTGGGCTGCCAGCGGGAACGCCAGCGCAAAAAGCAAGAGCGTTGGAACCAGGAAATGGGAAAGTCGTCGGATCGTTTTCATCGCTCAGGAGTGTAACGCAGGTATCGGAGAAGAAAATAGACGCAACTGCGCCGCGGCGCTTGACCGCGCCACTTGTGCATTGTAGAGTCCTCGGCACTTCCTCCACATGTCCAGTCAGCCGAAAATCTTTCGCGCCGTGCTGCTCCTTCTATTCTTGTCGCTCGTCGGGTCCACGAGTTCTTCCAAAGCGCAAACCGCGAAGCCCCCCGGTATTGCCATCGCTCGCCGCGCTGCCGAAGTTCGCGAAGGCGCTTCGCTCTTCCGCGCGAACTGTTCGCCTTGCCATGGTCTGGGCGCGTACGGTGGAGGCCGCGGTCCCGACCTCACCTCCGGCCGCTGGACTCATGGCTCGAGCGACGAAGCCATTTTCGCAACCATTACGCATGGAGTGCCCGGGACCGAGATGCCCGCGAATGCGTTCGAAGATTCGGAAGTGCGGGCCATCATCGCCTACTTGCGCTCGCTCGCGCCTTCCAAGGATGAAGCGATCACCGGCAACGCGAAAAATGGCGACCGGCTGTTCCATGGCTCGGCGGCGTGCGGCACGTGCCACATGGTCAGCGGCAGCGGCGGCCTGCTCGGTCCCGACCTTTCGCGCGTGGGTGCCGCGCGGTCGGTGACCTACCTCGTCGATTCGATCCGTGATCCGAATAAGGATCTGAGCCTTGGGATGACGGATCCCAACGATCACTACGGGCTGCCTCTGCTCTACGATACGGTGACCGTGACGACCAACAGCGGCGAAAAAATTCTCGGTGTCGCGCGCAATGAAGACACATTCTCGGTGCAACTGATGGCCACGGACCAGCGACTGCATTTCTTCCTAAAGAGTGAAGTAAAATCCGTCGTCCACGAGCGCGCGTCTTTGATGCCGCCATACCCGGAAACTTTTCTGAGCGCTTCCGATTTGAACGACATCGTCGCGTACCTTGTGACCCTGCGCGGCCAACGCGTCGAGGCGCCCGGCGCAAAATGAAAAAGTCCATCCTCATAGCGCTGATGGCCGTCGCAGCGCTGCTCGCATCTGCCACCACGCTTCACGCGCAAGTCACATACGAGCGTCTTCGCAACGCACCCGGCGAGCCGCAGAACTGGCTCACGTATTCGGGACGCTATTCCGGTTGGCGCTACAGCACGCTCGACCAGATCAACGTGAACAACGCCGCTCATCTGGCGATGCGGTGGGCGTTCCAGGTGGGCGATCTCGGGCAGTTCGAGACGACGCCGCTCGTGGTGGACGGCGTGATCTACGGCTCGGGCCAGAACAACCGGGCCTTCGCCATTGATGCGCGCACCGGACGCGCTCTTTGGCGTTACCAGCGCAATCTGCCAGACAAGCTGCAGATCTGCTGCGGCATGGACAACCGAGGCCTCGCGATTCTCGGCGATCGCCTGTTCATGGCAACTCTCGACGGACACGTAGTCGCGCTCGAAGCGAAAACGGGCAACCTGCTCTGGGACGTCACCGCAGCGGACTATCGAAAGGCATATTCGTTCACCCTCGCGCCGCTCGTTGTGAAGAATGAAGTGATCGTCGGCGTTTCGGGCGGCGAATACGGCGTCCGCGGATTCATTGATGCCTATGACGCCGCTACCGGAAAAAGACTATGGCGCTTCGACACGGTGCCCGGGCCCGGAGCACCGGGGCACGAGAGTTGGAGCGGCGACTCATGGAAAACCGGCGGCGCTCCGGCGTGGATCACCGGCACGTTCGATCCCGAACTCAATCTGATCTACTGGCCCACGGGCAATCCCGCCCCGAGCAACTACGGCGGTGACCGCGCGGGCGACAATCTCTACAGCAACTCGATGCTCGCGCTCGATGCGGACACCGGCCAGCTCAAATGGTATTTCCAGTTCACGCCGCACGATCTTTACGACTACGACGCGACGCAAATTCCTGTGCTGGTGGATGCGAATTGGGAAGGCCAGCCGCGCAAGCTGCTTGTGCAGGCGAATCGCAACGGCTTCTACTACGTGCTGGATCGCACGAATGGAAAATTCTTGTTCGCCACTCCGTATGGCAACGTCACTTGGGCGAAAGGAATCGACGCGGCCGGCAAGCCTATCGTGAACGATGCGCTCGTTGCGAAACCCGAAGGGACGCGCGTTTGTCCCGGTGCGACGGGTCTCACGAACTGGTATTCGCCTTCTTTTGACCCCGATACCAGTCTGCTCTATGTGGCGACTTCGAATGAGTGCGACATCTTCACAAATTCGCCGCAGCAGTATCGCGCCGGACACGATTTCATCGGCAGCGTCTACGTGCCAGATCCCGAGGAGCGGCCTAGTGGGAGTTTGAAGGCGCTCGACGTGCACACCGGCGAAGTGAAATGGTCGTTCCCGTTTTTCAGCAATCCGTGGGGAGGCGTGCTGTCCACGGCTGGCGGTGTGGTGTTCGTTGGCGCGGCAGACGGCAACTTCATCGCGCTCGATGCGCGCACGGGCAGCGATCTCTGGCACGTTCAGTTAGGGGCCGCGATTTATTCCACCGCCGTGACGTTTGAGGTCGCTGGCAAGCAATATGTGCTGATTCCCTCCGGCTCCGCCCTCTTTGCCTTCGCGCTGCAATGAGGAGCGCCGATCGAGGCTCGTTTCGGTCTGGTCGCCAAACTGAAACTGAAATAGTCAACGCGCGTAGCACAAAGATTTGGGGCGCCACGAAACGTGGTTATTCTCCCCACGATTGCGCTGCAGTGCGGATCACCACAAAATCGTAAGGGGAGCCGGTGTTGCATGGCTCCCCTTGCAGCTTGGTGCTGCGTACGATCGAATTGGCGTTGCGTTACTCGATTACGGCTTCCCGCCCCTTAGCGCCTGCTTGAGCGACTGGCCGTTCACATTGAATGCGGTGCTCGACCTCGCAGGCCGCGCGGCCGTCCCGCAGCCTCCGTTTTGAATGGTGGCTACGTTGGCCAGCGTGTTGCTCGGATCCGGACCCGGCGCCGACAGATACATCGCGAAGCTGGCGTCGTTGATTGTGTTGCCCGAAACGGTGCCGGAGTTGCAGTTGAAATCAACGGCGACGAAGGATTGCAACATGGAATTGCTCTGAAAGCTTCCGCCCGGCACTCCCATGTTGAATGCGATCTTGCTGTCGCGCGTCGAATTGAACATGTAGCTCGCTGGCCCGAAATCCACCAGTCCGTAGTACCAGTTCGTCAAAGTGTTGCTGTTCACCGTTGCGGAAGCCGTATTAACGGTGATCCCCTGCGCATCCAGGTTCGAGCCGGGTCCGGTCACCACATTATTCTTGATCGTTGCCACGGTTCGATTGTCGGGATACGCCACCAGCACGGCATACGCGAAGCCTCCCGCGTTGGAGCCGTTCACGAAGCTCCGTTGAACGGTTGCATTCACGTTGCCGTTGAGCCAGAGGCCGACGAAATCGAAGTCGTGGATGCTGGAGTCCGCGATCGTCACGATGTCGCTTTCCGCGTCTCCGTTCTCGACGAAGATTCCGACGCCGTCGCCTCCGTTAAGCTGGTTGCGCGTCGTCACGCCGGCTATGTCACCGGAAGCGCCACTGCCGAAGTAAATTCCCGCCAGTTGCACCGAACCGTCCAGTCCGTTGGCGCTCCCGTCCACCGTGATCCGCTTAATGTTCACGGGGCCAGTCGTGACAAGCACCTGCGCGGCCAGCGGGCTCCCGGCGGCCGTCGTCGTGTTCGCCTTCATGCCGGATGGCGCGGCGATGATCGCTTGGTCGGATTGTCCGCTCGAGAGTCCCACGAGCGAGAGGGGCTGTGAGATTTCCACCTGCTCCGCATACGTGCCGGGGCAGACGTAGACCGTCGAGCCCGCGGGCGCCGCGGCAACGGCCGCTGAAATCGTGGTGAAACTCTTCAAGCCGGGCTTGCAGGTCCCCACAGCGTAATCGGTGGCAAATACGGGGTTCGCGCTGAAAACGCTCAAAGCTGTAACCAACATCCATGGCCGGAGACGAATCATTTGCCTTCCTCCTGATCCGCGTGAGCGGATCTTCGTTCGCCTGCGGAGCCTGCTTGCGAGCTTTGTTAGTGTGGGCCGATTCCGATGGGCAGAATCGGCATTCGCCAAACCAGTGCGGCTGCCCTCTGCAGTCGTTCCTCATCCACTTCAGTTTGGCCCGCAGGTCTACGGGAAGGAAATAGCCGCCCTCGCCGCAGCCCGCGCTGGAGTCAATTTTCGTAGGATGCGCGCATGATTTCCACTACGGCCTGGGACAGGCATTGCGCAAGAATCACTGACCCTTCGGCCAGTTTCGCCTGTGTTTCGGAGGCAGCGGGTCTTCGCTGCAGTTGCGCCCATTCGCCGGCCGTGAACATGCCAAGCGGCTCGATGCCGCCTACGCCGCGGCTACTGCGCGGGCACGTGCTCGAACTTTTCGTCGTCGATCGGCTGATTCAATTTCACATCGAGAATCTTCGTCGAAGTTCTCGTCCCCCAGGCTCCGCCCGGACTCGTCCATCGCACCACGAATGCCATTTTCACGCCGCCAACGTCCCGGTAGTCGTCAAAATCCGCTTGAACCTGAAACCCTCCGAAAACGGTTTGCTCCAAAATGTGGCGCCTTAAGAGCAGCCCTGTTTGCGCGTCGAAGAAGAATTCTTCGCGGGTTTTTTCGGGAGACGTCCCCTCGATTACGTAAGCATCTTTTCCGTCGATCTTCTCTTTGCGAGAAACCTTCACGTTCGAATATTCGCTCTTGATCCGGCTTCCGGGATACAACTCCGAATCCCGCATGATTTCGTTGCGTTGCGGCGTGTTCAAGATGCCCCAGTACGATTTCAAAGAATCTTGCGACCACGCGCGCTGCCCGTCGAATCCGGCCCACGAGCTATAACTCGGCGACTCCCTTGCGACCAGCACCTTCCCGGGCGCCTTCTGATATGTGGTGGAGACTGTCTTCGAGTCGCCATTTCCGTTCAGCGGCGCCGTGCTCATGATCCGGCTCTTCACGCCATCGAGCGCCGCCTCTCCGCCGAGCGCTTGCACGTAGTGGCCAAGCACGTTGTCCACGCTCGGAAGCGGCCCGCCGCCAGTGCCTCCCGCAGTCGCCGCGTCTGCGTGGCTTTCAGCCGCTGTGGGCGCACCAAGCGGAGCGAGCGATACGGGATGGGTGTGCCCCTGGTGGCACGTGAAACAATTCACGCGGTTCTCTCCGTGAAATGTACTCTCGTTGATCTCCCGCACCATTCGCATCATTTCCCGCGCGCGCGATTTTTCCGGCGTCACGTCCTGGCCGAAATCCTCGCCGCGGTGGCAAAAGTCGCAGTCCACGCCGAGCGAGCTGGCAATGAACGACATCGCTCCCTGCAGCTCCGCCGCTCGCATTCCTTTCAACACTTGGATGTTGTGGAACACTTTTTCGGCGGGCATTTCCTCGAGAGACTGGCCTGATACGGCTTGCGCACGCGCCTCTCTGCCGGTAGGAAGCGTGCTCAGGCACAAAGCGATGGCGATCGCCAGCATCGCCTGCGTGGGAATTCGCACGATTGGTCTATTGGTGTGAACGGGGCGCATTCTCTTCTCCATCCGCCGCGCGGCGGCTCGCCCCTGCTCCCGCCGCTGGCTGGTTCCTGATTTTGCCCGCCATCATACCATCGCATCAGTTCACAAGTGAGTATGGCGAGCAAATCTGCGTCGTTGCCCGGAGGATTTCTCGTGCAAGCACCGCACCGTCCTGATAGTGCGCGTACGCCTCTTGTGCGTGGCAAACCACGGCGAAGAACTTGGCTCCCCGATCTGTACGATTTGCGAACCTTCCGATTTCAGTTCCGAGGACAGTCAAAGGCGGCAAGCCGCAAAATGTAGGAGATTCAACTACCCCAATCCTCTAGTTTGCGTTGTGACTGGAAAGCGGAGCGGTTCAGCGAAGGAAGCTTCGTACGATCTCGTGCCCAAACTTTGGGGGCACCTCATGGCCGTCCCGATGATGGGCTGCTTCTTGAGATCGTTGGTGTCTCTGACTGAGCGCGATGCTGCTATCTATCACCAGCCCGCGTCACGGCTTACCCTCGTGATTCCCTTTCATGAAGGGCATCTGATTGAGCGCCTTTGCAATGGGTATCTCCGGGGCTTCAGGGGATACCGAAGTCTCCTTGCCAGTAGTCACGGACACCTCATGGGTTGCGACGTGCTGAATCTCTCCCAATTTGTTGAGTTTGTAGGTGTCTATTCGCTTGATTCTCTGCGAAGACGACAGAAACGTCCGCTCAAGCTTTGACAAGCTCCCATTCGCGTGAAATACGTACTTGTCCGTGTACTGCCAGTCCTCGGATTCTGTAAAATAGTAGTACGTGACCAATGAATAGGCAGCCCTCCGGTCGAGGATTGCACTCTGCTGTGGGCTGATCTCCTTCCCCAGTTTCAGCCACTCCGCCTCCGTATGGAAACTTCGCCAGACCCCATTTGAGTCCAGCGCGAACCACTCCTTTTCGGCGCGACAGAGAGAAGAGGAAACTAACACAAGAAGGCAAACACAAAGCGATCTACCCGCGGCACTATACATCACGCACCTCCGCCCATCGGCGTGGGACAGTTCGGGTCAAGTTGACCCGGCGAATGCGAACCGGCCGGAGGCTGCTGGTAGTGAACTGGGTCTGGATCTTGGAATTTACCTCCCCACGTCAATCCCTGCTTGGTCATTGCAGTATTTATGTCCGAGTTGACATTGAGGTTCGAGAAGAAGGTATTGCTGTTGGTTCCGAAATCAGCCGCCAAACCTTGCTGATGCCATGAGATTTGAACAGATTTCCGGGCCAACTGCATAGCAGTGGTCCGAAATCCATCGGTGATAGTAGGAATGATGCCCTCCGAGTTCAGCTGCCAAATTCCACTTGCGAGCTGACGCGCCATTGAGGGCTGGAAATACCCCATAGCGTCGGAGACCACCTTATAGTGGATCGGCAGCGAGGTGGCTTTAGCTGGCGTTATCAAATTGCAATCGCGTTTGCCATTCGGCGAAGGCTGCTTTTGAGTGGGAGACTGACCGGATGCCGTCGCCTGAGTTGCACTGGCTGCGACAGCTCCTCCAACAATGCCGCCGCCGAGGACAGCTTCCGTCGTCGCGAATGTAGGTACCGTCCCGAATACCGTTATCGTTTGGATGAGTGGAGGGACGGCCCCTGGTCCCAAGGTCGCGAGCGCAGGAGCTGTCTGGGAAAGCCAGTTCATTATCACTTCAAGCAATGCTGCAATTAGACCGAAAAATTTTCCACTTGGGTCAGTTATATTGATCGGATTGTTTCGTACGTAAGCATAGCGATTCCAGGTCTGTGGGTCGTTCGGATCACCTTCCACTGGGTCCGCCGAACAGAAACTCCCCATGCGGCTGTTGTAGTACCTCGGCGGGTGGCGCACAAATTCCCTTCAGCGAAGTATCCCGCGTAATACTGCGGCTCTCCCGCATCCTAACACACGCCTCCGACCTTCCGCGCCGCGGTGCAAATCCTGGGTGCCGTACCCCTTTGTCGCTTTTGCAAAGGGTACGGAATTTCGCCTCGACAGCGCTTCGACTCGGGCACAGGTGCGGCTGGGAGGGGGCGCACTTTCTGCGCAAAACAGGAAGTTGGCTCCCCGGGCTAGATTCGAACTTGAGCCGTTTTGCGGGCGTGAGCGCAGCGGGAGCCCGCAGGCGAAATCCCGAGCGGTGTCGAGGGATCTCGGAAGTATGGCTCCCCGGGCTAGATTCGAACTAGCAACCCTTCGGTTAACAGCCGAATGCTCTGCCGTTGAGCTACCGGGGAGTAGCAGGCTTTCGCGGAGGTGAAAGCCGAACCGAAAAAGTGTAAACGACGCTTCGCGCCTAGTCAACGCGCGGGGCACGGCAACGAGCCGCCGCGGCGAGTCAACCCGCAGCCCATCGGCGCACGAATCTCAGCCGTTGCAGCCGGTGAAATCGCGGCCGAACGACAGCGAAAAGCGGCGGTGACGAGCAAAGCGCATCGGCAGCGGTAAGCCCAGGAAAGAAGGTATGTAGCCGAGCGAGAGAAGCGAGAGGTTACTGCAAGCGCTGCGTGGCGGCGTCGTGGCCCACCAGGTTATCGAATATCGCCAGGACGTGCCGGCGATAATTCACCACGCGCTCGAGCAGCGTCCGCAAGTGCGGCTCGCGCGACGACTCGCGATCCCACTTCGCCAGCACCGCCGTGGGAATTTCAATGTCGCGCCGCAGCTCGGCCGCCGAATGACCGCGCAGAAATAGCCCGTAGAAAAATGCCGCCTCGCGCTGCGGGAACTGGAATTCCTGCAGCGGATCGTCTGCCGGAGGCAGAGGTGCCGACATCGGACTGGGCGTCGTGGCCATGCCAAAACCGCAGTTTACAGAAATGGCTGCACGCGTCAAGGGTACACACGCCTTAAAAACCGCTAATTTTTTCCATCAAAGCAACTTTGCCGCCAACTTCCGCGCGATCCTCGCTCCACGCGTCCAAACTGCCTCGCAGCCGCCCGATCCGTCGCACCGTCGCTCGCTTCATTCCTTCCCGTGCGAACGCCTCTGCGCTGCCGTGCCGCAATCTCCTGTAAATTCAGCAGTTTACAAAAATCGCGCACTCCGCGGGCAGTTGTTTGGAGTGCGGCGGCTCGACGCCGCTTTGCGTTTGCGCCCGCCTCAGCTCCGAAACTTTTCAGCCGCCCCCGGGTTTCACAATCATGGCCAACTAGACGGTGCGCTGGGACACGCGCCGTCTTGAGACCGGATGTAGCTGCAAGTTGCTGCACCCCAATAAAGGAGGCTCGCCCCCCGAGCCTCCTTTTCTTTTCTCTTCCCACTCTTGATTTCTTCGCGCCTCCGGCTCGCGCCGCTGAAATATTTTCTACGCTGAATCGTTATTCTTTGTAGAGGTCACCACAATGAAGATTCATCAAACCGCAACGCTCACGCTCCTCGCTGCGGCGATCATTTCGCTGGCAGCGATCGGCCAACAACAGCAATCCGCCGCGCCTTCTCAAAATTCGCAAGCGAAGCCCGCGAGCGGCGCAGCTTCGAGTAGCGGCAGCACGCAGAGCATGCCCGGCATGCAGATGGACGACATGCCGCACCAAGCGCGGGTTTCAGGGTTTGTCGCGTTTCGAACGCGCATGCAGAACGATTCAAACCCTGACAAGAAAAAGCCGGACCCCGACGGCGCCGTCGAAGCCACGAAAGCCATGTCGGGAGCCATGTCGGGAAAAATGCCGGGCATGTCCGGCGACGATGACGACATGCACGACATGGGCCCGCACATGCACATGACTGACCTGCGCCCCGCCACCGCCTCCGATCGGCAGCGCGCCGACGAAATCGTCGCCACGCTTCGCCCCGCGCTTGAAAAGTACAAGGACTATCACGCCGCGCTCGCCGATGGCTTCCATATCTTCGCCCCCAACGTCGCGCAGCCCACCTATCACTTCACCAGCAGCCGCAACGCGATCAAGGCGCAGTTCGTCTTCGACGCCGCGCGCCCCACTTCGCTGCTCTACAGGAAAACCGCCGACGGCTACGAGCTAATCGGCGCGATGTACACCGCTCCCCGCCGCTATAGCGACGAGCAGCTCGATGCGCGCGTCCCGCTCAGCATCGCGCGCTGGCACGAACACGTGAACTTCTGCCTGCCGCGGCTCGGCACGCCGATTGGGTCGGTGGATTGGAAGCAGTTCGGCTTGCATGGCGCGATCGTCAGCGAGGAAGCGTGCGACGCCGCCGGCGGCCGCTGGTATCCCATCGTCTTCGGCTGGATGGTCCACGTCTACCCGTGGCAATCCGACCCCGCCAAAGTCTGGGCGCATTAGCGCGAGCAGCGCCGGCGTGAGTGGTTATTAGTGAGTTGCGATTGGTGACTCGCCTTTGTAGGGCACGTCCTTTCGCGATTTCTGCGTCCCGGCGTTTTCGGCCGGGAAGGCGGGCCGGACTTTTGCCTCCGGATCGCAGGGTCTGAATCATCCGACCCCGAAACCCGGCTCGACATTGCTTTTCAGCATCCTTTCTCCGCGTCCCTCGATACGAAATCGCGGCGTCTCCGCCTGATCCGGGCGACTATATTTTCTCAATGAAGGCCGACAAGCGATAGCCGGTCGAAAGTAGGGACGCGGTACAGGTGGGCAAATCTGCACGGATGGACAGTTCTGGAACTGGCCGGTAAGAGAATTCGAGTAGCTCCCGGAAGAGATTGCTACAGGTGCATCTTACCGCGATCACGCATTGCGTCGGGCCGTTGGTCGGGCATAGTATTTCAGCATGGCATCGGGGACACCGTTTCGATTCGAACGTGAGATGGTCGGTCCACTCTTGTGTCGGGTGCCACCGACGATGCTCCGTCTGCGCTCCGGCGAGCGTGCATCACTCTTACGGGAGCCGCTGGTGGGTTCTGTGATCCCGGACGTCGTGTTCGGCATTTGGACTGGGGAACTGCCGCGATGGGGACCCTTGAATTCCGTGTCACGGCACATCCTCGCATGGTTGTTGGTAAAGAAGGTGGCCGGGAGCGAGGAGAGCCTCTGCGCAGACCTTTTCCTGAGTCGGCATGCCGCAGCCTCGGGAGTCTCCGCGCTGCAACGTATCGGTGCGGTCGCGACCAGAGATTCTGGCGAGATAGAGCTGCGCCCCGACTTCCGTTTCTCAGAGTCGATTCGCCTCGTCGCCGTGGAGATGAAGCTGAGGCGTTGGAAAGAGGCGCTGTCACAAGCAGCGGAGTACCGGAGGTTTGCGGACGAATCCTATGTTGTAATGGACGGAAACCAGGTACAAGTGAGCGACGAGAGTAGAGCAGAGTTTACTAGGAATGGCGTTGGGTTAATTCTTCAGTCAATGGATGAAATTCGCTTCGAGATTCCAGCAGAACTCACCGTGCCGCCGCCTTCGGTAGACCGGCTGTTCTTATGGGAAAAGCTTGCCCGCACGGGACCTCATTGCTTGGCATAGCTTCGCCACTCGTTGAACACGTCCAGCCAAACTTGTTGGTGGTTGACGTCAGAGGAGCTAACAAGGTTCTTCTGCTTGAGAAAGTGCGCCATTCCTGCAGCACCCTCGAGCCATTTTGTAACCCAATCGAGCCGAGCTCTCGGTGACATTTTCTCCAGCTCGGCTCCAACGCGCGCGGCCAGTTCCAAATAATGTTGCTGCGCTGCAGAACAATTGCTCTGCTTGTATTGCCATTCAGGCACTTGCTCTACCTTTTTGCCCTTCGCTAGAGCCGACCGAAGCACGGCGCTGGCATCGGTTGCCGAAATCAGCTCGTCTCCAACGCGGGTGCCGCGCACTCGGTCTACGTCATCTCTGAGACCGATGTCTCCTGCTAGAGCCAAGCTGTAGAATCGCGGGTGTGCCCTTCCAATTTTTGCAGTCAGGCTGAGGCGCCGCTGTACTAGATAGTAGCCGCTTGCCCAGGATTCGGCGCCAAGTGCTTCTGTGACTATGCCAAAGGTTCCGACGTAGTTTACGGCGACCTTCTTCTTGGCTCCCCTAGAAATGTCGTCAACGAGCACAAGTAGGGACATGAGAGGGTCTTTAGAGTTCCAGAAGTACATTCCATTTGCAGATTGCTCGAAAACTATGTACGCGCCCGCAAGTTCCTCTCTTGCTGTGACGTGGTTGGCCAACGAATGCACCAGAGGATTTCCAAATGCCCTTACGTGCAGCAGCGGTTCGGATATCGCTATCGTCGCGAATACGGGCCGCTCCACTCGTAGCTCAAGGCAAGCTTTTAGTCCAGCGTCCATCCATTCGACTTCGCTTTGAAGCGTTTGGTCGTCCATGGCTGTAAGAGGTCCTGGGAGGATGGTGGCGTGGCAGCCCAACTCGAGTTGGAACTTGACCGCAGCCCGAGCTGCGTTTCGGATGGTGGATGCGCCGGAGGGTACCATGCGCGTCCATTTGGAAACTAGTTTAGGCCCGTGGGCCGCTTTCCATTGAGTTCGGCTCGCGTATTCATCCGACTTGTATTTTGGGACTTCGCCGCCGTGGAACCACGGATATGCTGCGAGATTCGCGACCGTCTTCTGGTCGATCGCCGGATCTATCGTGGCCATGTACAGCTGCGGATCCAGAACCCTGCGTCGTAGATAAGGAAATTCGTCGAATTTTCGTTTTTGAAGATTTACCGGCGAAATTGCGGATGCTGCTATGACTCCTCCCGCGATGGGGTCCTTCGTGGAGGGCGTCTTGAAAGTCCAGCGTGAATTGAAGAAATACATAACCTTATTCGTCCTCCAGAATCTTCTTGAGCGAGTTCGCCAGTTGACCCAGTTGCGGGCGGAACGGCGCCCGCAAATGAAGCATGACTTCGATCAGCTGGCAGAGTTGTGTATCAACACTGGGGAGCAGTTTCTTAACCGACGGCTGCGCTCGCATGAGTAGACTTTGATCGAAATTTGTAGGGTGGTGGCCAAGCAGACATTCGAGCAGCAGGACCCCGAGGGCATAAATGTCCGAGGCGCTCGTGAGGGCGTGCTCGGCACGACATTGCTCGGGCGAAAAGTAACCCACGGTTCCGAAGGTCGCGCCCGGTGCAGTGATGGTAGTTTCTTCCAGATGCCGCGCCCCTCCGAGATCAACGAGAACTGCATTGCCATTCGGTTTGACCATGACATTCTTTGGAGCGATATCCCGGTGGACAATCCGTAGCGACCACAAGGCTGTGATTGCAGCCGTGACGTCCAGACCGATTTTTACTGTTTCGTCCTCTTTCAGTGCGCCCCTTGAAAGTCTCGAATCGAGAGCCTCACCCTCGATGAAACCCCAAGCTATATAACGGGTTTGCCTGCCGCCGACGCCGATCTCCCCGTCTTCCAAGAGTGTTGCCAGCGAAGCGTGCCGCAAACCTTTAACGGCGTTAATTTCTCTTTTGACTCTTTCATCCTGTCGTGAGTCAAGGTGCAGCTTTAGTGCCACGTCGTCGCTGCACGGCGAGCCATTCGCGTCTTTCAGGCGCGTGGCGCGATAAACGACGCCCTGACCGCCTACTCGAAGAACAGGACCGAGCGCGTACCTTCCATTGAGGGCCGCTTTGATGTCGGGTTCAGAAAACGGGTTCGACGTCATAGACAGGTTGAAGAGACACAGGTCACCCAAACGGCATGGACGCCTCCACTTCAGTGCGGCGCACAATCTGGGATGGCTGGCCTATTAGGCAACCTGATTAGAAACTCTAGCATTACTTTTCAAGATACTTCAACACTGCGGTGAGCGGCTGGCCTCCTGGCGGGGCGCGGGACTTGTTGACAGAGGCCCTTCAACTGTGTAACTTATAAGTTACAGCCGCTCGTAGGGTGGAGGATGAGCTTTGAAGCGTAAGGAAAGTGCTTCGCATGATGAAGCGATGGTGCGACGGCTGCGGAAGAGTCCGGCATTCGCGGCGGAATACCTGAAAGCCGCGCTTGAAGATGAAGACGAGCCGCGCGTGCTGCTCGTCGCGCTGCGTCATGTGGCGCGGGCGCAGGGAATCGCGAAAGTGGCGCGCGCTGCCGGCGTCGAACGCGAGAGCCTCTATCGCGCGTTATCGAAGAATGGGAATCCCCGCCTCTCCACTCT
>Ga0210383_10002192_pt1 | contig 17690 bp, 10 predicted proteins | sample IncBWC14OmetaG_FD_160072 | JGI IMG/M metagenome (GOLD analysis project Ga0210383, IMG submission 160072) | Forest soil microbial communities from Barre Woods Harvard Forest LTER site, Petersham, Massachusetts, United States - Inc-BW-C-14-O ...
CGACCTTGCATCCTGGGTCAGGTTGTGTTGATTACCGTCAGCGTAGCTTTCATGGAGAAGTTGGTCGACCGCTTGGTTGATGCTGTCGTAGGTGTTTGGAGGTTCCAAGTCGTTCGACGGATGAGGAGGGAGAGGATCATCTGTTAGGCTATAGCGTGTGATTCGTGAATCTGCGGGAGCCGATTGACTGCTGTGGTTGGTGTGTTCTGACGGGAGTACGGGAGGGACTGGTTTTCGACGAGTGGCCATAATGATTTAAAGGTAATTCAGTTGCCTGGTCAATCGAGTAAGTGTTCGTACTAGACTCACGCTTGACTGCGCGTCAGTCACGTGAGCGTGATATATATATTTTATTATTTCTCGAACAGCAATATAGACAATCCGAACACTTCTTCACTGGCGTATGGATTATACGAAGCATGAGGCAAAGGAATGATCCAGAACCCACTGTGCAAACACATCGTGGTCTCACTCGTGTAGTCACATCATGGTATCATCCATAATCCATGCACACACATCGTGTCCTCATCCTCTGGCGCCGACATACAAGGTCCGTATTTTCCATGGACAGTATCCTCTCTGTCGGTATTGGCCTCGGTCTCCGATTGCTACTTCACGTTGCCAGCCAACACAACAGACTAGGGTCACCCTTGATAGGATTATGGGAGGGCATCGTCCTCTATCACCTATCGGAAAAGCTGCCCCCCTCAGTTGATCCCTACATTGCCTATGGTCTAAGACTCTTGGTCGACTTTCTATTCACAGAAAGTATATCGAGGATGATGATAGTTCTGCTCTGGACAGCTTTGGGCATGTTGGTATCAGAGGCTCTAGGTCCCAGCCATTGGTATGATACTAGCCACGAACGCCAATCCAAATCTAAACGTACTCGGACAATCCCTCGTGTCCAAACCTTTACGACGCCAAACCGTTCACTCCATTCAGAACACCCAGTCTCCCATCCGAACAATCCTGCATTACCGCTGGTTGAAGCACGTCCTGCAACGCCCCCGTCCCCTCCTTACCGAGTGCCTTCACCACCAAATTCTTTCCTCGATGGGCGTTCAGAGACATACTCACCTCCTAGGCTGATGCACCTACCCACACCTCCAGAAACCTCAGTTCCAGATGGATTCGACCATGACAGTAACAACCTATCACTGGCAGCAGAGCGTCAATCCATTCCAGAATTCCCGTATCCGGATCCTATCGTCGTCCTTGGATCCGACACTGCCCTTAATGATACAGTGTCTCGCAGACTTGCTGCGATCGATCACCCTACATCAGCGTTGGCACCTGGAGGTCCTGCAGTCCTTGACCCAGATGTCCTTGAGTACATTTCACATCCAGTCACGGGTCACAACCAATCCGATCAACCCAGAATCTCTACTCCTCCCCCACAGCAACTATCTCCAATTTACCCTAGTGTCCATTCATTCCCCGAATTTGCTGCCGTCACTGGAGACGTGCCGCCACCCGGCGTCTCTTCAACGCTCGCAGAGAACCCAGAAGCTATCGACGACCGGGCGGATGCGATCGCGTCCTCGTCTAATCTCATTAATTACCCCATCACCTTCCCTATGCCTGCCACCACAAACATTGTCTCTCAAGAACCCGTTGCTGTGTCCGATCATGACATCCTCTCAGTGGGGGAAGCTGTCAGCGTGATTTCCACGTCTAGCCGTGATGGGCTTAACTCTCGAGCAGAGATATTAAGACAACAGGCAAGGGCCGAAGAGAAGGAAAGGTCACGACTGGAGAATGAGTTTAAAAGGGCCAGCAACGAAGGCAGGATCAGAGATGCATTTCTTTTACGAGGACACATCAAGACCGCAGAGGACAGGGCTACGAAACTACACCAACGCGCTGCACGACGATATTTTCTTGGTACGCTCATTTACTTCTAAAAACTGATCTCCTGGGAATAACCATATCGCATTACGACATATTCGCAGCAAATAACATTTTGCAAAAACCGCAAACGATCGACGTTCACCGATTACGAGTCAATGAAGCGATTCGCGTGACTGAGAAGGCATTCCGAGATGTGCTGGTCAATGGTCAAAACAGTCTTCGAGTGATTGTAGGTAAAGGGAATCATTCTCGAGGTGGATTTCCGGTGTTGAAAGGGGCGCTCATCAGAGAAATGGAAAAGTATGTTTGTTTTATTGTTTCCGATAGTTTGATAATTGTTTTAACAGACTTGTCTTTTCAAGGCAGAAGCTACCGCACATGATCGAACGGGGTAATCCAGGAGTTCTGATCATCACTCTCCCTCCATGATCACAAATCTACAGAACTTCTCATAGTATTTAAATACAAAGCAGGTCTTAGTTGTGCCGAAATTATTTAACGTAGCTTTGACAGTTCTGAAATGGAATTACTTATCATCTCGCCATGCCAAATCATGCTGCAGTTTTATCCTAGGATTGAGCAAAGGGTTTGGTCCGGATCTGAATAAACAGTTTCCGCCACGTCAAAACATTATGAACCCCCCCCATCTAGAACCTGAATAAGAATATATCTGTTATATCGACAGCGTTATAACTAGGGAAATGCCGACGCGCCGTTAGCAGAAACCTTTGCTTGAAATAAATATGTGTTCATGCATCTTATATTGTGCTAGTTATGGAAGGAGTACATTGTTTAGAGAATGGTGTAAACACACCCGATGATCGTGGAGATAGTGACACCGTAAAGGATGTAACAACCATTGCCAGAAAAAGAGGAATTCCCCAGCCGAGGGATGTCCGTTTCCCAACGAGGTTTGCGTGAGTTTTAACTGCTTGATCGTAAATTGTTGTTTCCGGAATGAGCCAATATTCCGCCAGATGCAGATTGGCCTAATCGTCGGCACATCCTACACGGTGCTGTGGAACATCGAATGCAAAACTTCAATGTGAGTTTCGCGTACTGCCGAGTTCAACGCATAAAGATGCAAGAATGCTCCTTTCATTGACTATATTGTAGTTAAAAAGTTGAGAATACTGCGACACCAATACGTGCGACGTTGATTTACCTGAATAACGGATTAAACCCGCTTCCCTCGGCTCGCACCAGTAGGCATTTTCCGTTTCCGGAATAAACTACCCCCTGCTTCGGGAACAGGAAGAGCAGGCACAGACCCTTCTAACTTCATGTCGATGTCCTTTTGGTTGGATAGTCCTGTAGGCGAGCTTTGTTCCTCCCTTTCAAACTTGGGTTGTCGCTCCTCCGTGTCTCCCGCAGTCCGCTCTTCTGAATCTCGGCCACCGCCCAATAATTCTGCACTTATTTCCCCTTCGTGCTTTACCTTCTCCCCCGGTCTCTTCCACTCAACTTTCGTCCATTTCGGTGCGTCCGTTGGTTTCGGCACGTCTTCCGCAACATCCAGAGAATTTGTGGCGGACTCTTCTGGCTTTTTTAACTTGATTGGGATAATTCCGGGATCGTAAATTTCACCCAACCCTGAACCCAAAGTCTTCTTCCGTAGTTTAAACTGTCGATTGTCCTCCTCGTCGATCGGTACGTCTGCTTCTCGCTTGAGGGCAGAAGCACTAACAATAGCGCCAGGAATTGAGGAAGGGGGAGAACCACTGAGAGATATGGAACGTGGAGGGGGTGTGATTATTTCCCAATCCCCTGCGACACCCTGCGTTCGTCGGCGCTCTGCCTCTACGACGAGTCTCTCCGCATCAGGATCCTGATATCCCAAAGATTCTGCGGTGGAGTAATTGGAGAACGGGTTGGTAGGTTTAGGAAGAGGTTTCCGAGTGGCAGATGAAGTCGAGACAACGGGTGTGGTGGGTTTAGCAAGTCCAGCACCAACATCTTGGGCGAAAGCGGCTTGTGCGGCCTATGAACATTCATGAGGAAAAAAGATAAATTCAACAGGTAGGCTACTTGCCTGTTCTACCCGTGCCATATCCCGTTTCTCCTCTTCTAGATCTTTCTGTCTCTTCTCACCTGCCTTGTACAACCCTCTGATAAATCTCTCCGTATTTCCCTTGTGTCGCATGCCATTTTCGTGATGCTGTCGTGAGGGTGCATCGTCCGCGATATAAATTTCGCAGTATCTGCAGAAGTACTTTTTTTTGGAGACCCAATACTCGCTCATGTCAGGGGTGGCGACGGAACTAGCAGAAGTAAAGGACTACTATTAGTAATAGTAGAAGTGAGTTCCAAGTTGTGTCACATGGTTATATAACCTGTTTCATTGACTCGGAATCTGTATATTGAATACAACCATATATATCTGCAAATGTGCATGCGGAACCAGAGGCCCTTCTTATCTCTTCATCCTGTCCATTCACCTGTCCTTTCACCTGCAACTTTGACTGCAACTTTGGCTGTAACCGTTAACTGGGTCGTCGTAGGTTACGACTCACAGTTACGACTAGTTCGTGCCTGAGGTCCGTTCCGATCGAAAAAGTCTGACCCTGAAACATTTTTTTCTGCACCATCGAAGCCGCCGTTCAGCCTCGTTCAGCATCAGCAGGTCACGAAGGAGCTCAGGATACGTCGCGGCTTGCCTCAACGGAGATGGGTTCGCGTTCCAAGGATAATGCGATTGCCCCATCCACTGCCCAAGTCGCTGTCCTTTCTGGATCAGCTGGCATACCATTCAGACTATATAAACGTCGTTTCGCCGGTTTAACTGGCTTCGTGAGTTTCACCAGCCTTCTTATTCTGTAGATTTCAACGAGTGTATCAGGTCTTTCTGAACGTTGTCGCCGCAATGTCATGGCCTTGGTTTGGTCCAATCTCGAACAACAGTACGTTCTAATTTGACGTCACATCTTACTCTGTTTAATCGCAGCCCTTCCAGTGGTGAAAGAATTTGGAATAACTTTGGATGAAGTTAATTGGCTTGGGAACATGGTAGCATGCGCTTATCTACCAACGGCGTTATTAATCCCGACGGTATGCTCGCGATATGGCATTCGCAGATGTGTGCGTGTTCATTCTTGCTATTAACACGTAGTTGACCTTTTCCCTCCTAGTGCGACATCGGAGCAATAGCACTCATTCTGTCTGCATGGATACGTTATGCGGGGACTGCGCCCTCTCTTTCCAGCAAAGGATCATATACTCTCCTTATACTAGGACAGGTAGCTTTACTGTCCAGGGCTATGAAAAACGTATTGTATGCTAATATGCATATATGAAGTTCTTCGCATCCATTGCCCAGCCGATATTCCAAGTTTTAGGGCCGAAGTTCTCTGAGACCTGGTTTGATCTAAAGGGACGCACAACTGCTACGATGATCATCGCTATCTGTAAGCGCCATTGCCCTTTCCTACTGAACCATTTGTGATGGCGTCACATTTCAATAGCCAATCCCATTGGAGGCGGTCTAGGACAGCTGTTAAGTCCTCTCGTCGGAAACACCAGACAATCAGTAAGAAGTTCTATATTGACGAGTTTGCGTGATATCTGACGTCGGAATGTCTTTAGATCCTGGTCCTCGGTATTGTCTCCACTGCTGTCGTTCCTTTCGTGTTTCTTATTGCCGCAGCCCCCCCTACCCCTCCCAGTAAGTCTCTTCCTGTTCCACCCTTTCACACTGCCATCTTTCACTTCTGTAGCGTATTCTGGTTCTAAGAAATCGCCATCGTTATCATCCCTGGTTCGGGCAATGTTCGGCTCGGAAAAATCCCCTGACGCCCAGATGAAGGCCCGCGAACGATTTGACTTTGCCATCGTCACTTTAATCTTCGGAGTTTTGGTTGCTGGGTGAGTATATTGCACCCAACCCTTCTCCTATTGTTAACTTTTGTCCTGAAGGGCGAATTCATTCGCGATCTTAACAGCGCAATATTTCGTATGATAGCTTCCATTTTCTGCCACGCGGATTCTTCTCATACACCTGCACACGTTAGCAACCTGTTGGTTATTCCGCAGATCTCAGTGGTATTATTGGTGCCTGCCTGCTGTTAACTGGGATACTGGGTGCGATAATCTCTGCCCCCCTTTTCGACCGTGTCTTTACACATCATCTGGCGATCACTTCGAAAATTTTGGTGCCTATCCTTGGGGTCACTTGGTTGTCTCTAATATGGGCTGGTATGATGGTCCTTGATCCTCGCCAAACGTCTTTTAATCTGTTCATTGATAGTCAAACCACACAATACCGGAGGCTTGTTTGCCATCATGACGATCTTGGGCGTGTGTTCCCTTACCATGTTACCTGTCGGACTTGAACTTGGTTGTGATCTGACTAAGAACGCAGACGGAAGCTCTGCATTGCTCTGGTTTACGTGCGTTTGCCGTCTTTGGGAGGCGTTTTTCTGATCTCACCCTTACAGAATGCAGGGGTAACCTATTTACAATCGTATTTGTTCTATGTGCGTACATATTTTCATTCTTCTTCATCCATATCAGGGAGTTTTCAGCTCACTCAATTTTACTTTTCCCGATCCGTTGACAGCGGAGGGTGCTCTGCGTGCCGGTCCAGATGCGGACCCACCACTCAATATGCACAGAGCCCTGATCTTTCATGGAGCATTCATTTTAGCCACCGCATCCACCATATTCCTCCTCAGAGGCAAGCAAGCGAGGAAGGAGCTTGATGAACTCAAGCAGCAACAAGCACTAGGGGGGGCAAGCTCGAACGTCGGGGAATGATTAGAAGGTTCGATATTGTTTTATCTATTCATGGTTAGTTTTTCGTCCTGCCAGTGATTCCTCGTATTATGTTCCGGATTTACCTCCTTGTTTGTCGTTCATTTGTACCGTCCCCAAGAAACAATACTCTCATGTTTATCGTGGTTTTCGATATCTTAATAAACCAATTCGGAGATGGTCAGTGATGCGTACAAGATTGTCAATGATATAAAAGATTGTGGTAGTGTCCTCAAATCTAATCGCTACGTATTGTAAAAAGTCTTCGCGAATTGGAAACCGTCCAACGGTAGCAAAATTCACTGCCGAGCAGCAGCGAGAGACGCGTTCTGACACACAGAGATCAGGCCTTCGTCAACGGCTTGCCTGAGCACTTCGATGACCCAGTCCTGGCAATTCCACCTTCCATTCGGAAAGTAGACTTCTGTGGATGAAGCAATCCTCTGTAATGCTTGTCTGTGCGTATGAGTCAATCTGGCTATGGGAATAGCTTCCCTTATTGCAGGCTCGAAAAATGTGGTCTTTGGGCCCCAATTGGTGTAGTGAGCATATCCCACCTCCCTCACAACGTGTAAGACCGTTTGGACCCACTGAGTATTGGACAATTTGCCAACAGTCCAGGAAATAGACCAGTGGAACTCCTGGTCAATAAAGACCATCTGGAACAGCGGGGTCAGCACGATTAGAGGAGTGTCCGAGTCTGGGTCGGGATAGAGGTGCTCAACGCCAACAGGAGGTAGTCTCCATGTCTCGACCTGCTTTTAACAATAGTGAGTGAATTTGGTCTGAATATCACGCACCTTGAGGCCTGCCCATGTCAGGCATAACAACCCATTCGATCGACATAGTTTACGACCTTAACTTCGTCACGTAGTCACGGACATCAGCGAATCGCGAAAACGTCACACATGTCCTTTCCATTCCACATCTATAGTGTTTACATTAGACTTTTTGAGAAATCTAGTTCGATAGTATATGAACTGTTGAACATCTTTTACATCTTCCTGTATACTCATCATGGTAAAGGTGGATGTGCACGTGGGCTACACTGAAACACTGGCACGAACTCCATTGTCACAGGTCACATGTCACGAAGGGCCATGTTCCAGTCAAAGGGCATGAAGTCGAGGTTAAGGTCGTAGTCTGTGCACTTGCTTTGCGCTGCTAAAGGTAAGCCGCCACTTCAGCCGACTTGAAAGTTGTTGCAGTGCTTCGACAGGCTCTCTGGAATCACTGACTCGGGCCCGGGTTACTCCAGGCAACCTTTTAAAAGTAGCGGCGCGGCTAGTGTCGATACCAGCCGTTATAGGAAGACTCACGATCGCGAGCAAAGGATTACAACTATTACGAACCACATATCCCTTTTTCCCTCTCTGTCTGCGTTCTCGGATCCAAGACCGCGTATAGCACCATTAAGGAGACTGGCTCCACTCTACGGCGCGGCGCTGTAGTCCCGGATCATTTTCCTTACACTTACAATATCCTCATGCGCAAGTCTTGATGAATTTACATAATCTGGCTCAATTACAAGGAACAGCCGCTTGCAATGTCGTTTGTACGATTTTAGCTGACAACGGAAAACCATGATGTTTCACTTTTATTCTGTACCTGGGTTTCCGGGCTGTCCCGGCCCTCCAGGAGCATCTACCTCGCTAGTCTTGCTGAAGCCCTGGAAATATTTTTGACGGAAGTCCTTGTGTGCAGGTACGTGGGGAACACCCTCCGAACCAGCAGCTGGATCCTTGGTTGGATTGAAAGAAGGTGGGGAATATCGGGCTGTTGTAGTTTTCCGCATTGTCACCAACTATTGTTGCGGTGAGTACAATCACGGTACCACAGTTGTATCCACTTACTCTGCGTCCCCAGGAACCAAAGTCTTGTAGAGAGTTGGCGATGACTTCCATGCCTTCGCAAAGCATCGAATCGATATCCACTTCCTCGTACTCATCTGTCACAGTGGGGAGGAAGAAAACTAGTCTCCCTCCCGACTTCAGGAGATATCTGGCTAGAACAACGAGGTCTGTGGCGAGATTTGACAGTTCGTAAGGCTTGGTTGGGGGAATGTAGGGTTGATCGTCGCTGTCCCATATTTTCAGAAAGGAGGCGATTACCCTGAACGAAAAGAAGAAAAAGACCTACGGTCGTGGCGCTGCCTGATGTTCCAAATAAGCGGCATGTTGCATATAATCTAGTTCTTTCTTTCGGCCCAATCGTTTAGCTCCTGCACGAACGCCATCTGAAAAACCAGTCAACATGGACTGTTGGAATTGCTAGTCACTGCATTTCTCACAAGGTGGATCTGTAACAATAGCATCAAACAATTCTCCACATCGCCACGGATTTCTGGTTATGTCGAAGGTGCAAAGGTCGAGGATTCGAGAGGCAACGCCGTATTGTGTAGCAGCACAAATAACACCTGCCGGTTTTCCTGTGAACGAGATCGCCAGAAGGCGAAGAAACCAGTTTCAAGGGTTTAACGATTATGCTTAGAGTAACGACGGGATGCCTACGTTTCCCTCTCATTTGACGCCCGTCAATGTCTGATCCAAATACTTGAGCACCAAAGTAGGCAGCCGGCTTTTCAGTAGTAAATAGTTGTTGTTTGACACTGGAATTACGGTACTCACATAAGCCATGCTTCCAGTACCCAGGAATGGGTCGTATATGAGTTTACCGGGGGAAGCCTATTGGGAAGGCAGGATAGATGAGCTACCACTGTGAGTAGTAGAAACGAGGATGACATACCAAAGTTTGATTTGCCATCAGCAACGATATCTCCGATTCCATGCTGGTGTTTCCAAAATATGTGCGCTTTTTCACGTCAAATTTCGTTATCAATGCTCGAGCTGAACCCTCTTCGATCTGCATACAGGACTATAGTCAATAACACACCCAAATTTGGTCGTCTACCACGTCAGAAGTCTGTCCGTACTGTGAACGTACCAACCTGCCAAAGTAAACCTGTTTAAATTGGCCATCTCCTTCGTGTTTGCCTCGAGTTGTTCCGTGGCGATCGACATCTGCAATGAACTTCTAAGATTGGCAGCTAAAACTGCGAGAAACTGGGCACACATTCTTCAAAACATCCCAGGATGATTTCAGGGTTTTTCATGTCGATTTTGCCCAAGAAACCCATGTATGAAAAGCTTTCCACAACTTCTCTCTGACGGGATTGGGGGATCGTATGATTGTAAGCAGTCATAAGAAATTTGAAGGAGGTATCGGGTATGTAAGGCGACCATTTTGACTGATTGGCACGATTGCAAGCATGCAATTCGTCATAGCCGGTCCCTTGCCCGTAGAATTCATAGACAGATCTAGTCCACGAATTAAGAGATAAGACAGCTTGCTAATGGTCGACTCACTTGATCAATATACATCTTCTTGCAAGAATCCGAGCATGTTCTTCTTTGTCAAGCTCGAGCACCATGAATGGCCTGGATGAATCCCGATTTTGGGAACTTTCAGGAAGGGTGAAGGTAAATCCATGGAGCTCTGAGATAGAGTAGAGTTCTGGAATGCGAAATTCGTTATGAGCCTGAGCGAAAACGAAGAGATATTGATTGGGCATTGGTTATAGTAGCATTCGGTAGTATCCATGTGGCGACGCTGTTTGGCAAGGGCATTCAGTCCAAACTTGAATTCAAGGAACCTCCAGTCCAATAAATGCCGTCGTCCGATCTCCTACGCATCGCAGATGCCATCATTGCATCGATAGAACCTGGGACACGTATGATTACTTCTTAAATTCCTTGCATCGAAATAATTATCTGTGTTTCCGATATCAATAGTAACAGACGAGTCCGTTCAGAAACTGCAGTCTCTTTTCCCTGATAATCTTATTCTCGCTGCACTTGACCTTATCGATCGAGATAGTGGTGAGCTCGATGCACGTTTGTTCTACTGTGCCACATGTTACTAATAAAGTTCCGAACTAGTTATTAAATACACTACACCCTGGGGTTATTTTCAACACGAGGTCCTGGGTTCAACTGCAACATACTCGGTATTCATCGGCCTACCAACTTCTCCAATGTCAAATTACTGCACTTGCCCGGCATTTGCATACGCAGTTTTGATTTCTGAATCATATATTATGGTAAGTCTTCCCATTTCTATCACTGCTTTCACACCAATCCGTTTCATACTTGATGTGGTCATCTATCAGTGCAAACATGTATTGGCCACCCGCCTTTCCGAACAAATGATGCTCTGCCATGAACGGCCTGTAACTCAGGACGACCTAGCCTCCATCATACTCCATCATTACTCTTGACCAGACCAGACCTTAATATTCTGGAGAAGACGCGTCACTCTTCGAATTCGTTCAATCCACGCCGGCAGTGCCATGTGTACGAGGGACGTGGTATAATTATACTGATATTATTATATACATCTACATAATACCATCTCAGCAAAGGAACAAAGCACATGCCCCATCGTGATCGAAACCTCTACTTGTAAAACTTCCCTGCTGCAATGACAGTGGTGGCCTTGCCTCTGCCCTTGGATTTACTTCCAACCACATCGTCCCCATCGTCATCCTTCTCGTCTTGTCCATCGCCCGATACATTCTCCTCTTTCTTCACTCTCCACTCCAACACAGCTGCGTACTCATTCAGACCCTTGACCAACGCCTTCAGCTCCATTTTGGATGGCGATCCCGTATTGGCCATTGTGATATCTCCATGAGAGTCCCAGCCATCCTCGCCGCGCACGGAAGATGTGACGCGATCTTTGTGTGCACCACGACCAATCATTTCCGATGTCGGGGAAGACGCACCAGAACCTTCCGACGTCTGATCATCTTGATCTAACCCAGATTTGATCTCGATCCACTCTGCCACCTTTCGAATCTCTTCAGGCTCCCAGAATCCCCACCACTTCTCTACGTCCTCATCCCCCTCGTCGCTCGATTCACTTGTATCAGAATCGTCATCGTCACCTTTGGACTTGTTCTCGTGCGCTCTGACAATTGCCTCCCCCGGTTTCACAGCAGGCCTCTTCCCCCATACACCAACAAACCAAGACCATTCCTTCATCAGGCTCCTCTCCTCGTCCCCTCTCACTCGTCTTTTTCTCTTTCCGTGTCCTTTTTTCGACTTCTTTTCATTCCCCTTACCATCCCCAGACTCCTCAGCCATTGAGGCGATGAATTCAGATGCACAATCCCTCTCCGCTACTCCGGGAGATAATGCCCAATATATCCTGCCTTCATTATCGCTGCCCAACGGACCGAAACGCGGCGCGTAGGTGTACATGGCGATCTTTAGGGCATTGTTAACATCTTGCATGTGTTGTTTATGCAAATCTCGTTTGTCCTTCGCCTGAAGGTTGATACAAGGAATCAAATTTCGTTCCACCGCGGTACGCAATCAAGAACTCACTTCCTTCTCTTTTTCCTTGTCCTTCATAGCGCCCTCCGTGTCCTTCTTTTCCTTCTCCCACCTCTCGTTCTCTTTCTTCCCACACTCCCTCGCCTCCCGGACCTTCTCCCTGCCGTCCTTCACACCGCTCTCAATCTCCTCTCTTACGTCTTCTGTCTCGAGTGCCGCATCGGTGAGTGCCACAAGCACCGGAACCATCTGCGCAGAGTTCACAACGTATACCGGCGTTCCCGCGTTGCCGGTAACTTTGCTGCTGCGGGTATTGCGCGTATTATAAACCGCGACCGACGCGGGGGGAGGAAGAGGATCGGGGAACGTCAATATCATTTCAGAATCAGATGAGCTTGATGTATCGGACGACTCTGAGCCTGAGCCGTCAAGTGAATCGCGCAAAGTGGAAAGGATTGCCCATATCTTGTTCAAGTTTGCACCACAGGCGCGTATTTCTTTGACTGCTGTTTTGAGTGCCTGGTGGCAGGGAAAATGGAGGTGAGGGAAAGCTGATCATGGAGACAAAAAAAAAATTATGAACCTTCTTAAGATCCCCATCTTCATCGTTTGCCAGTAATCCCAACAGCCCCACCACGATCGACTTGACGCAAGCCTCGCTCACCCAACCAACCATTTCCTCGTCTTCATCGCAGGCTCTCCCCCTTCCACCAATATCCTCCAGCTCCTCCAAATGCGTCTTCGCGATAACTGGATCCATAACTGGTGCAAACCGAAGTACGAACTCACGGATTTGGAAACGCGCTTCGGCTTCACCGAGTGAGAGGTTGACTCGTAACCTACTCCACTTGAATGTGGGCAAGGGTTTCGATGTCGATTTCGATTTCTTTGTGCTAGTGAATTTAACTTTGGGATGATGATTGACGACAATATCGGTGGAAACAGTCTTGTGTTTGGCTTTGGGCTTCTTCTGTTCCGGTGGGACGGTCTGGACACCTTTTCCTGGTAGTACGCCCGCAACCTTGGGATCACTGACTAGGACTTCAGCTGCAGAACCTGCACCCGCCTTTCGCACTGCATTTGTGAGGTTCCTATATGCGAGTCATGGTGAGTTTAGATGATGCTACGCAAAATTCAACTACTCACCCTGTTGGCTCTAAGCCTTTGGCTTTTCTGCATCGTGCACAGTTGCATATATCCCGACATTTCGGACATCTACCAGGGAGATACGTCAGTAATCGGCTTTTGCTGACTGCTATCACGCGTCGGCGACTCACGTGAAGGTGTAACCTTCCCCATCAACGTGGCCTTTCTCTTTCGACGAAGTGCTTGCCTTCGTTTTGATCGCATCGACGTCTTCGCCGTATCTATTCTTGAGGCATGATTTGCAGAATTTGTTGTGGCAACGACGTTCCTTCGTGACCTTGTCCTTTACAGTGTGTGAGTCCCTGAGGGTGCACTGGATGCTAGCTGTATGAGATCAAAGCAAGTCAATGTGTGTGGGTTAAGACGCGTGAATACACTCACCTTCGGTATCGCGTTTCTTGCCGCATTGGTGACAGTAGATAAATCCATTCGGATAGTCAGTAGACGCGTTAGCCGTGGGAATTATCCCGACAGTTGCGGAAGTTTTCGCCAGTTTTCGATTGTCGGCAGTGTTTGCTCCACTCGAAGTAGCGAGTTTGGGTTTCTTTGTGTTAGGCATAATCATGGGGGTAGAAATATCGCGATCAGATAGCTTGCGTTTGTGAGACGCGGCAGCAGCAATCTGTTGCGTCATAGTACCATGTGTTGGGTGCAGGGGCGTGTTCTCTTTGAGATTACCACTTGCAAAAGGCTGCACGTGTGCTGGAGATGAAAGCTCGTTGATTCGAGATGAATGGAAGGGAGAAGGAGGAATTTCGACGTATACTTGTTTGAAACGGCGAATGGGAATCGGAGTATGGTGGTTCATGTTGGTCAGTGTTCAAGTTTGGTTAAGTCAAATTCAATCAACAGAATTAATTTCAAACGCGTTTTATCGTGTCACATGATCTGTCCATCACGTGTCCCTGAGAAAGAAACGTAGAAAAAGTTTCTCCGACTTGCCATCGACTGGAATTTCAAGTTATGGCCCACGCAGATCACACACGAGACCCATGGCAAGCACATCCTTCCAATCACGTATTCCCAGTCTAAACAGCAGGTTGCAGTCCATGGGTAATCCTGAATGACTTTGGCGGAGCGTTCTCCATGGGTGCAGTCGGTGGAGGTATTTGGTATGGCATAAAAGGTGCTAGAAACTCACCCCGCGTACGTATGTCTCCCACATTTACTTGGCCGTACTTTCACCTGTCGAATCCTTGCATCCCTTGAACGGTCCTTCATTTGTCAGGGCGAACGCTTTGTTGGAGCAATATCATCCATGAAAGCCCGCGCACCCGTCACGGGAGGAAACTTTGGCGTATGGGGCGGCTTATTTTCTTCATTCGACTGTGCCGTCAAGGGGTGGAGACAAAAAGAAGATGCGTGGAATGCCATCATCTCGGGGTTTATGACGGGTGGCTGTCTGGCTGCAAGAAGTGAGTTTTTCTTCGGACTACGGCGACGGTATTCCCTCTGTCGCATTTTCTTCAATTCAACCTCATGCTGTCCTTCTCAATAGGCGGTCCAAAATCAGCCCTCAGTTCTGCAATTGCTTGCGGCATCCTTCTCGGTGTGTTCGAGGGTGTGGGTGTTCTACTCTCCCGTGTGTTCAGCGAGAATCAACGGCCTCAAATGGCTCCCTGTGAGTTCACTTTTCTTTTCCGTTTGCATCACTATCCGCTGTTATTGATGCATTTGTCTAGTGCCAACTTCGATGTCACCACAGCCTTCACCTACACCATCAATTCCTGGATTACAGTAGACGCATGCCTGCATATATATCACCTTTGTTCACCGTTGTTTTACAACCTCAATTCATTACCATATTCAAAAACTCGGACACGATCATGATTCCATCTGACAACATCAACCCTCAGCTCTGGATCCATTTGCAGGCTGGCTCTCCGAATTGCAACATCTCTGTCCTTCCAGACCTTCTAGCTCTCTTGGTCATTGACTCAGCTTGCTGCTGGAGACCATGGTGTCGTTGCATCATAGTCTGTCGCTTCGATTTTCTTTCGCGCTGAATCCTAACACTTTCGCTCTCAATGCGTTTTGAATCCTCGAGGCTATGAATGGTGAACATCTATTGGGGTGGTGGTAAGTCCTCCAGAACACTAATACTTCCTTAGCCCCAGCCTTTATCTCACATCCAGTGTAACGGTGTCACAGCAGCCCTCGTGTCACGTGTTGGATGACTTTACAAAGCGAGCGATCACTATCGATCTTTTATCCTCAACTGCTGAATATATAAATTGCCCGTTACGTGACTGCGCTGATTCATATACGGCACATTTCGATTTAGACGGTTTACAACTGGTAAGCCACGCACGTCGAAAATTCTTGATTCATATCCATTGAGCCCAAGTTGAACTTGAAGGTTGAATAAATTCTTGCCTTGACTTTGCAAGTACGAAGTTGTTTACTTTCAAAGCTGTCACCAAACAGTCAGCTCAGATGCAGATGAACCAGATTGCAAACCATCAAGTTGATGTCTGATGACGTCAACGAAATAGAATTAATCACTTCACTACTCAGGTCTCAGTCCGTCAGACTCAGTCCGTCAGACTTAGTCCTCCTTATAAACGCTCGCTTTAATCCATCCAACTTAATTTAATTTCCCCCTCGTCTGCCACCGCCAAGTGTGAAAACACAAACGTTACCCTTCAACAAAAACCGATGGTCTGCTCCTTACGCTCAGCTAATTTCTTCAAGGTCTTCACGGGGTCGTCAAATCAGTCAACACTGGAATGCTAATCACACGCTCTGGTGGTCGTTTCCACTTGCGTGCAATGATTCCCTCGTCACGTAGGTGGTCTGTCCTCCCTGACCTCAATCTACTTCCAATTCATATCACCTTACTGTAATATTTACCCTCTTCCCAGCTACAGCGAAACTCAGCTTTCTCTCATCTTCATTACAAACCATGTCACCCATAAATGCAAAGAAATTCAAAATGACGACAACGTCAATGTCTGTTTCTGTAGTACAGATGGGGTCGAGCTGGGCATCGTCAATTCCTTTCTCTTCTTGGAATGGTGCTTCTCCGAGCTTGTTAGATTTCTCATTGTGGTATTTTCAAAGGTATTTGGGAAAGGCAACCATTAGCCAAGACAAACAGTTGATCAAGAAACATTGATCATCCTCGTGAGTTCTTTCGTTACCCGTGCTCTTCTCCTCCAACGGCTGTTGACTTCTTGTTGGCAGTTTATCAGCCTACTTTGGCGATCTCAAAGACGGCATCCACAAAGGCGACGAAGACCCCCGAGTATCTATAATCGAAGTTGTCCCCGATGAAATCACGTACTGGGTCGCAACTAAAGGGTCGGGAGGCAGGGCCTTGGACACGGCGCTGCGACGGGGAAGACTTCGACACCAGGCGAGTTGAGGACGATCACAAAACGTGAGGTATTTTGCATTCTTGAGCACGAGATCATCTCACGTTTTACTTATTTAATTGGTGTTTAGATCCAGCTGACGCAAGAGTTTCACACAAAGTGATTGAGTGAGAAGTGGAATATTCCTTTTACTTGGCCTTGTTGTCCAATTCAGAATAGTGTTCACTGAGTTACAAAATGGAATGGAATCATCGGTGATAAGGACGATCGAATGTAAATTCGGCGCAAAGTTGGACTCTTTGATTTCTATTTTGAATCACATCCTCGGCTTCAAGTGTCATGCAGGCTGATAAAGTAAGCTTCACGCTGCCGTTCCAGCGCCAATGTACGAAAGGCTCCCAACCTTCTTACCCCCGACGAAAACCGATTAATCACAGGCCTTCGTTCTTGAATGTGGGTCTCCCCAAGTTCCATCGGTGTTGCTTTTCGTGAAAACTGATTTACTTCTAAAAGGACGAAAGATTACACGCGAACCAGCACAAGTGCGTCCAGACCATGAAAAAAAAAGCGGATTTCTTCCGCAATGGGAATGCGTCATGTTGCTGAAACACATTACTATAGGCAATGACTACGATGAGAATAGCGCCGGAATCTACCACTGTCCTTGCAGAATTACAGACCGAGATTGAGCAGTTGAGGTCCACCAAAAATTGCCTCTTGCGTCAAGTTGCAGAGGTCGAGGCGGCCTTGCGGCGAGCAGAGATCAGATACGGCAAACTTATAAACCAAAATACACCCATTTCGTCCATCCCCAACGAAATACTGTCGATGATTTTCAAGATCGGGCAGGCCATTTTTCGATCTAATTTGCAAGACGACGACGACTCTGAGCCAGAGGAGCATGAACCACCATTCGAGGTCTTGGTTTCGCATGTCAGTACACATTGGCGAGATGTCGCGATCAACACGCATCTTCTGTGGAGGTTTATTGACATTTCGCCTGGTCGGTCAATGGCGGGGGTTGCTTCGTACATTGCACGATCGAACGGATGTCCCCTTGATGTGCGCTTGGATCTTTCACAAAGTGTTTGGAACCCGAAGGGGGTAGCCACGGAAGTGCTGGATATGATCATCTCACATCTCGGTCGCTGGCATCGTTTCTCCGTCCAGTCCGATCGCGAAGGAGCTGATAATCCTATGCTGGCACGGCTGTCAGACCTCTCCGCCCCTCTCCTCCAACATTTGTCGTTGTGTGTTGATGACCTAGAACACCCGGACTCGACGAGCG
>Ga0210383_10002193_pt1 | contig 17689 bp, 23 predicted proteins | sample IncBWC14OmetaG_FD_160072 | JGI IMG/M metagenome (GOLD analysis project Ga0210383, IMG submission 160072) | Forest soil microbial communities from Barre Woods Harvard Forest LTER site, Petersham, Massachusetts, United States - Inc-BW-C-14-O ...
GCAAGATCGAACCCGATCCCAAGGAGCCGACCTTGATCAAAACCGTCCGCAGCGGCGGTTATATCCTGGCTGCGAACGTCGTCGCGGTGCCGGCATCATGATGATGATCCTGGCGCGTTTCAACAGCATCGCCGCACGGATCGCGATTGCGATCATTCTCGCGGTCTTTCTCGCGATTGTCACCATCATTGGGTTCGATCGGGTCGTCAGTCGTTACCTGTGGGGTGAAAGCGACGCCGCTCGGCGGCATCTGATCCTCTCCAGGTCGCAAGTGGCCGTCATCAACGTTCACAACAATCCGATGATGCTTTCGGGCGCAATGGCCGCGATCATCCGTGCGGTGGCATCCGCTCCGTCATCCGAGCGAGCGGGGATCGTCGCGGCGATGACGCAGCCCGACCTGAACGTCGCTTTGGGTGAGGCCGCGCACGCCGATGCGATCGCCGGCAAGGAAGAAGGCGTTGAGCGGCTCCGCCAGTTGACCGAGATGCAGCTGGAAACATTTGGTATTCCAATCCGCGTCGGCGCGGTATCTCTCTCCGAAGATCATGACCGATCGCGGCGCGGGCTGGTGACCATTTACGCCGACCTGCCGGATGGTCAGCGGATCGTGTTCACCATTCCCGATTATCCCCGGGGTGCCGGATATGGCCTGCTGATATTTTCGGTCTCGATCGTCTTCATCGCCGCCGTCGTCTCGATATGGATGGCACATCGAATTGCTGCTCCGATCCGCGATTTTGGCCGCGCGGCGGAACAACTTGGCGTCGATTTAACCGGTCAGCCGCTGACGGTGCGCGGGCCGCTGGAATTGCGCACCACCATCCAGACGTTCAATCGGATGCAAAACAGGCTTCGCCGTTTTCTGGAGGACCGCACGCAGATGCTGGCGGCGATCTCGCACGATCTCAGGGCCCCGCTGGCCCGCTTGCGTTTGCGGGCCGAGTTGGTCGCCGATGGCGAGCAACAGCGCAAGATGTTCGATGATCTGGACGACATGAATGCCATGATCGATTCCACGCTGGCTTTTGCGCGTAATGACGCTCGCCGGGAGCCGCGAAGGCTGGTCGATCTCGGTGTCCTCGTTGGCGATGTCTGCGAAGACGCGGGCGATGCGGGCGGCACGGTTTCCTATACCGGCCAGCGCGGCATCGATATTCCGTGCCGGCCGACCGATGTCCGCCGAGCCGTGGCAAACCTTGTCGATAACGCCGTCAAATATGGGGGATGCGTGCGCGTCGACGTCGTTCGCGATGCCGGGTGCGTCACCATCGTCGTTGACGACGATGGGCCCGGCATTCCGACGGAGGATCAGGAGAAGGTTTTCGCGCCGTTCTACCGGCGGGAGCCGGCGCGCGATCCTGCCAAGGCCGGTGTCGGCCTGGGCCTTAGCATCGCCCGGACCGTCGTGCGCGAACATGGCGGCGATGTCACGCTCGAGAACCGCAGTGATGGCGGGCTGCGCGCGCTGATCGAGCTGCCGGCGTTGCCGCAGTAAGCTCGTGCGCCGCGCCCGCGCAAGGGACCGCCCGTGATGGACGGCCCCGGCACTAAAAAAATGACTTTTACCGAACCGTGTGTGCGGCGAGATTGATCGTGAACCCGTCCGTGACCCTGGGCTTCGGCGTCTCGCCCTCGACATAGGGCGCCGAGTAATAGGTGCCGACGATCGCGTCCTTTGCGACTTCCAGCCGCAGGAAACCGAAATACTGATCGTCGTAGCTCTCGAGCCGCAGCGTGTCGGAGAGCTGCAACGGGGCCATCGGTGCCTTGCCCTTGATCTTGTGCAAGGTGCCGAGTTTGGAATAGCCGCCGGCGCCGGCGACGACGCAGGGGATTTGGACCGTCTTGCTCTTGACGCTCTCCTGCACGGTGAAGCGCTGATAGTTGTGGACGTGACCCGAGAGGATCAAATGCGGGTATTTGCCCGTCGCGGTAAAGCTTTCGAACAGAATCTTTTCGGCAACCGTACTGCCGGAGTGCTCGGTATCGCCGGAAAACGGAGGATGATGGATGGTGACGATGAGCGCCTTGTCGGCATCGGCAGCTTTTAGCTCACTCTTGAACCAGTCGATCTGGTCCTGCTGTATTTCAGCTTCGGTTTCACCGACATTGGAAAACAGGCCGATGATCGTGGCGAGCGGCGTGGTGAAGGTCCAGTAGACGTTCGGCAGATCCATCTGGGTGCGCGAGGACGTCGTTTTCAGGGAGCCGAGCCGGGTCGGATCGGGTGACATGAAGTTCTGCACCCAGCCGTCGAGAGGCTTCTTGTTGGGATCGACCGGGCCGTCCTGCGGATCGTCGGGCTGGCAGTCGTGATTGCCGGGGATCGAGACGATCAGGCCGGGATATTCGGCGTAGGTTTCATAAAAGGTTTCGCCGTAAGTCTGGATGTCGCCGGCGAAATAGACGACGTCGCCGAGGTGATAGAAGAATGCGGGCACCTCGCCGTCGGCGCTGTTGTCGTAATCCTGTGTCAACATGCCGGCAACGAAGTCCATTTCCTTGCCGCGCTCGTCGCCGGTATCGCCGACGGTGTGGAAGACCAGTTTGCTTTTCGCGATTTTGTCGACCTCGTCCTGATGCAAGAGTTGAGTGAGATCGAAGCGGAACGGCGATTTGCCAAGAGGCGCCGGCAGCGGCTGAAAGGGATAATGCGGATCGACGAAATGCTTCGACTGCACCGGCATCTTGCTGTTTTCGGCATGCGATTTGTAACTGGAGGAGGAATGCGCGGCCGAGGAATGTGCCGTCGACGACGAAGCCGATACAGCAGACGGAAACTGTCGGCGATTGCCGGCGCCGCGTCCCTTGGCGAGTACGTGCTTGCTCATAACTGACCTTTATTGGCTGATGTCGGTTGGTGTGTCGGCGCAAATCGGCGGCGATGTTCGCGCCGTGTGAATGACGAGAAATTGCAAAAGAAAATCTGACAATTGAAACGGGTAAATGTTAGCGCGATATCGTGTAGGTTTATTGGCGCTTCCGTGACGGAATTCGCGCGGATTGCGCAAAGAGAATCGGCGAGCCGTGTCGCTGATTTTACGGACGCGGAGCGGCCGCCCTTGACAGGCAATCGCTTACGATGATCTGCGGGTGATATTGTGCGGGGTCAGATATCCGGACCCGAACGACAAGCTGGTCTTCAGCTCGAAGGTTCGAGCATCCAGCGAAAATCGGGAATAGGCGTTCTTGAATGAATCGATCCTGGTGCGGGCGGTGGGACTCGAACCCACACGACGTTGCCATCGAGGGATTTTAAGTCCCTTGCGTCTACCAATTCCGCCACGTCCGCTTCGTTGATTTGCATAGCTTTTTAGTGTTCCGGAGGCAATTGTTAGACACTTAATCCTTCGCGTTAGACAATTTGCCCACAGACCTGTTCACGTTCCGTCTTTCAGGCGGTTGAAGGCGCGGGTGATATTGACCTCTGACTCGACGTGCCGGGTGTAATGCTCGCCCATCCGGGGCGAGATGTCCCCGATCAGATCCGTGACTTCTTCCTTCGTGGCGCCGTTGCGACGCCACCAAGATGCGTAGGAGACGCGGAGGCCGTGCAAGGTGGTGCCGGCGCCGATATGCCCGGCCCGCTCCTGATCACGCAGCCAGTGGCTCACGCGGGTCTGCATTTCTTTTTAGCTTTCCCATGCCGAGCCGTCGTGGCGAACCGCGATGAGACCATCGGCGCGTTGGACCTTCAGCTCGGCCATAAAGGAGTTCGGGGAGAACCGGCAGGAACACGATCTTTTTGTTCTTGCGCGCATAGTAGCGCACGGCCTGTCCCGTAAGCGGGTGAGGCTCGAACTGCTTCCGGTTGACTTTCACAATGGTTTGACCGCGGAGGCCGGCGTAGCGGGCCTGCATCATCGGGATCAGCACTTCCAGCGGCGCGTTCTCGCGGGCGAATTGCCACTCCGATGCGAACCATTCCCGGTTGGCGTTCGGGTCTGCTTGGTGGGCGTCGTCCATGCCTGTGCAGGGATTGAAGGGCATCTTGCCGCGCTTCACGGCCTGCCGGAACATCGAGGACAGCGCCGAAATCATTTGGTCGGCGAACCGCGGCCACTTCTTGACGGCGCATTTGTCGCGTGTGTCATAAAGGTCCGGCTGGGTGATCCCTGCAAGCGGCATATCGAATTCAGGCCGCAGGTAATCGAAGGCCTCAAGGTAATCCTGGCGAGTCGACTTTGCGAGCCTGGACCATTTCGGATAGCTGCCTTCAATGTTGCCGGGATTGTCAGTCCATTGCTTGAGTGGACGATCGATGTCGCCGTTTGTGTACCAGTGGATGAAGCCGCCCAAGGTTTCGATCGAGAAGTCGGCAGCACGCCGCATCTGTAGTCGCGGGCGATTATAGGTCTGGATGAAATCCGGATCGGCCAGCTTATTGTTCAGATCCTCGCGAGACCCCTTAAAGCCCTTGATCAACGGCTCTCCGGTTGATCTCCGGTAGACATACCATAGCCCGCGGGCCTCATAGACTTTAAGCCCTTCGAGCTTCACCTTGACCACCATTGAGCTTTTCCCCGAACCGTCGGACGGAACGGGATGGTTGCGCATTTTGTTCTGCTAAAGCAAGACTTTGATCAGATTGGTGCCGGCTCCTTCTCCACAAGTCGATGGCATCAAGATCGAACATGCCCGTGTCGGGGTCCGGCTCAGGGAAGCCGCGTTTGATCAGTTTCGGCAGCAACTCATTGAAGCGAGCGAGGGTGAGGTGTAGCCGCCGCGCCGCCTTCTTGGGCGGCACGTCGCGTGGATCGATGCGGTAGCGGATCTCTGCTTGTCGACGGCCGGTCATCCGGCCATCATGTTGCTATTGATGCCGCATCGAAAACAGTCGCCAAGTGAGCGTCGTACGATCGGATGTCAAAGCGAAATAAAAGAAAAATCGCCGACGCGTTTGCGCTTGCCCCGGTGAGTTGGGTGGCCTTAACCATAGCCTTTCTTAGGGGGCTACTTCTTGAATTCTGCGGCGAAAGTTCCTCAGGACGCAAACAATCGCTGATTTGCAAGGTTTCGGTTAGGTCGTCTCTGGTGCGAAGCCTCCGTTGATCGCCTGGTCGATGGTCGGCGACGGATCGATCGGCTCGCCATCTGACCACATCCGCTCGTTCCACGTTTCGCAAAGCAGCCTGTCGGCCTGCTGCAGCATGGTCTCGGCCTTGGTCCTCATCTCGGCCGACTGCGCAGCGAGGATGTTGGTCATCGCACGTGCCTGCCGAGCTCCTTGCTCAGGGCTTTACGGTCGCCGCCGGACAAGGGCATGGAATGATGTTTCGGCGCCATCCGGCCATCCAGGATGCAGACAACGGACCGGCGCGCCGGCGACTACTCGAACGCAGGCCAGCAGCCGTCTTCTTCGTGCCGGCCGGTCCGCTGCTGACAGGTGTTGTCGAGCAGGCGTTGCCCGACGGTCTTCCACTCGGTCTCGGCGCCGTATAGGCGGACGGCATCTGCCGTCTGGATTTCGACGGTGCGGCCGCAGCGGCGGCAGGCGACCCGCAGCAGATGTCGTTGTACATCGGACAGCCGCTTCGTCCGGATCGAGGGGCCGGGTGGCCCGCCGTCGGCGGCGACGTGCTCTAATACGGCCTGCCAGTATTCCGGCGGCATCTCGTCACCCGGACCGGGTGTGCCAGTCGGCGGCACGTTTCCGCGGGCGGTGGCCGTAGCGGCCAGTTTCTCGATCTGTTTTCGGGTCGGCATGCGCCAGCTTGAGGGTCGGTCGGTCATGTCACGATTAGAACATACCAAGAACAAATGTCGAGTCCGTTAAAAGACGGAAACCCAAAAATATCTTCGGATGGAGGGGGGTAGGGTGTCGGAACCAAGGTTCGCCGTTCGTCTTGAGTCCGTGCCGCCCTCGTTTTTCGGAGTACCGCGTTCATGGCCCCTCGCGCCAAGAAGGTGATCTGGGAACACGCGCCACCAGCGTGTTTTCGCATCGTGACGGCGTTCCGACGCCTGTTGCGATCGTCTTCAAGTCCCGCTGAGGATGCCGGCTTCGTCGGCGCCGGCACGTCCGCGGCGGATATCGGCCGGCGTAAGCTTCAGTTTGCCAGCCTGGTACAGATACATCGTCGCGATGGATCGGTAGGGCCGCCACGTCTCCATTTTCTCCTTGAAGAACTCGACGGACGGCTGTGCCTTGAGGCCGTAGACGATCCGCGCGATCCCGCGGATAACGGCATCCGGCGCCGGCGCGACGTCGAGCCGGCCTAGATTGAAGACGAGCAACACGTTCACCGTCCATAGTCCGATGCCCGAGATGGACGTAAGCGATGAGATGACCTCGTCGTCGGGCATCGAGGGTAGTTTCTTCGCGATCTTGGGATTGCCGTCGAACCATTCGGCTAGATTGCGAACATAGGTGGCCTTGGCGGTCGACATTCCGGCCTTCTGAATGCGGCCGACGGAGAGGGACAGCATCTTAGCCGGCGCGAGCTTGCCTCCGGCGATCTCCTGCAGGCGGGAGTACACGGTCGATCCCGAGGCTTCGGACGAACGTTGATAGATTACGGCCCGCACTAGGGCCTGGAAGACGTTGTCAGGCGAGGAAGGCGGCCGCAGCGGCGCGCCCCTAGCCGCGCGCACGAGCTTGATCGTACGGCCGAGATGGGGGTCCTTCTTCGACAGGTAGCGTTCGATGTCGATCGCGTCGCCCATTCGGAATCTTCCTCCGTCGATCTCGAGTTACTTCAGTCGCAGGGGAAAAACATCCTGACGTCCGTCGCGCGCCGGGTGCGCCTATTCCCTGCAAAACGCTCGACTGCAAGGATCCTCTCTGAGTTCTGCGCCCGAGGCGGGCCAGTCTGAGTTCAGCCTGCAGAAAGGTCTTCGAAAGCCACGGAATGTAGGCGGCGGGCGTCTGGATGAGACCGACACGGCATTCGTTTGGCCAGATAAAAATCTTTTTAGGTTCGGCCTGCCGGCGCGCTTGAGTGTTTTCTCTTCTGACGGCGTTGTAACGAAGCGCTCGCAACAGCAAGGATCTTGAGATGGCCGATTATGAGGAAGCGGTAGCCCGTGAAGTGCATACCTTGTTGCTTTCGGCTAAGCCGGAAACGACCGACAAAGACCTAGCGAGCGCAGCTGAACGGGCGTCCTTCGAGAAGGACCCCAAGGCATGCCGGAGCGACGATTTTAGAGCTGGGGCTTTTTCTGCCATCCAGGACTTCAGGAACGCGATCGTGGAGGGCGCCAGCCACTCCGAGCGGAAGCGACGCCTGCGGCATGCAGTGAACTGTGCGCACGGTTGGCTAAATGCGCGAAGATTTCCGAACCCATATTGATAGACGGCCCGCTATCGAGCTTTGGGTCCGTTCGATTTGAAGGAGTGATCAAGAGAGGCTGATTCCCGCTATCGGCGATTCCGCTTTTGCTCGAAAAGCAGACCTTCGCCGATTGAACGGCGAGGTCCGGTTCGTGCCAACGACGACGATGGTGTTGTTTGCCTCGCCCATGTCATCCAGCGCCTTCATGATGGCACCGACGCTGTCATCAAGTTGCGCCATCCCGGCTTCCTCAAGGCCATAGTTGGTGTCCGGGTTCATCTGCTTCTTGTACGCCTCGGCCCGTCGGCTCCATCATTTCCGCGCTCAATCCCTACCGGAAATACGGCGAAGGCTACGCCAGCTTTATCGAGCTTCTGGTGCATCGCACAACCCGGAACACTTGTTCTTGGTGGGGCGTATTCAAATCATCGAAAACTACGCGGAGACGCGCGATGGGGATCGCGATCGAAGTGAATTTTGCACTCTGGATCATGATTGGCTGCGGAATAGCGGAGTATCTGATCTAGGCCAACAGCCACTTTGCTACTTGGACGGTGAGCCAGCCGAAGGCTGATACCCAGCCGATCATCGCGACCGCAACCGCAGTCAAATACCCGATAACAAAAAGCCGCTTCAATGTTGCCCCTCTGCTGACTGTCGATCCTAACGGTACCGCTCCGGTGACGCTGTTCACGGCAACTTCCTCCAACTGCCACAAAAAAAGACGGCCTCAGCGGGGGCAGGGGGTCAAGCCGAGGCCGTCTTTGGGGTCGTGCCGTGGGGGCGGCACGTCGGGATAATTCGGCAATCCGCTAGCGGTTCCTAAGGACCGGTTTGTGCCCTGGACTGTTCCGCCGAAGGCTATTTAACAGTGCGCAGTTTGGAGTTGTGTATACTTTTGCACCGAGCTCCAGCGGCCGATCTGCCACAAGGATTACCACGTTTTCCCGAATCCCTGAGCTGGGATAGCTCGATAACTGCCGACGGAGCCATGACGGAGAAGGGACCCGATAACGGACCCGCGCCTATTTGCTCAAAATGCGGGGCTCGAATGTCGCACTACGCGACGCTACCAAAAACCCACGAGCGGCCAATGCTCGTCATCTATCGGTGCGATCGCTGCCTGACGACGGTCAGCACGCTAACTGAAACCCCACGAACCTGAATGTGCCTGTGACGATATGGCAGACAACGATAAGTCGGCATCATTCCGAGTACGGCTGAGCGCCTTTTCGGATGGTGAAAGGAAAAGAGCGAAATTACTTCCTCCCGGTCCAGAGCGGGACCTAGCACTACGAAAGATACGTCAGGCTGAAACCGCCGCCCACTTGGACGACTGGGCTAACTCGCCCGGATTACAGCCGCCAAAGCGGAGCGGAATGTCAGGAGAAAAATAAAGAAACGAACGTCACGTCACCTTCGAAAGTCCGGTCCGTCCAGATCATGGCCATCGATGGTACTTGGCGGCGATTGTGCGCCCTTAAGGACGTATCCGAGAGCGGTGCCACACTCGTCATAGAAGACTCTGTGGAGGGGTTGAACCTGAAAGAGTTCTTCCTGCTGCTCTCGTCAACAGGGCTGGCCTATCGTCGCTGCGAGATGGGCCGGATGAATGGCGATCAAATCAGTCTTCTGCGTCAGCGCGGCAAGCAAAAGAAGCCGAAGCTCGAAGACTTTATTTGAAGTCGCGTTTCCCGCACACGAAGCAGCCTGTTGATGCGAGCGCCAAGTGGGAATGGTACTTGCCTCTCGCCAATTCAAGCGCTTAGTTCTGATCGGACGGGGTACCGAGATGGTGGACAGACTGAAGCGAAGTTTAGAGCGGATTGCCGCTCCAATTTGCCCCGCGTGCCATGTCGAGATGCCTTGGTTTCAATCCACAATGGTCGCGCCCGATCCCGTCACGATTGAACATTTGTTCGTTTGCCCAAACTGTCATCGAACAGAGTCGAGAAAATCAACCGTGCCCGGCCGTTCCGTGCCGCCGCACAAACTTTCCGCGCCGCGGTTGCGGCTTGTCAGGTAGGTGGGAGGCCGCATCTGGTCGTCTTTGCGCTGGCGGTTGGGGAGCGTGACCGGTTGCGCCCTAAATCTCCGCGACTTGCTGCCTCGGAGCCGCGGGGCGCTTCTCGCCTTTAGGGCCTCGGCCCCGGAGCATTAATCATTTTCCTGACCGCGCAAGTCGCGTCCGCCAAATAGATCAATGGAATGGCCAGTGGGCCGAGTACCACCGCAGCTAACATCCATCGTGATCGGTTCCATCCCCGCTCGCGCGCAAGATAGTCGACGATAAACAGCGACGCCAAGACCACGATAAAGAACAGGATATATCCCATTTTAGCCCCCTGCTTTCCGCTAAAATATATCACAGAAGCTCGGCCGGCGCTGCCGCCCGTCAAGGGCCAAAGGTACCAGCCGATCTAGAAGCCGAGGCCGAGTTCGAGGAGCAGTGGGGCGTTTTGCGGTTAAGTGCTTCAGTCGAAGGCGCCTTACGCGCAATTCGATGATTCAATAACTCATCGCCGCCCTTGTTCTTTGCTTTCATTCCGAAGGCTACGAACAGTAAATTCGATCCGACCGTCTGAAAGCTGCCGCCAGTTTTCAATAACTGGGACAAACCGAGCGTTTGAATCCCGAGTGATTATATCGCGAGCTTTGGTCCGCGCTTCATCCAAGGACAGAACAAAAATCTCAGGTGACTTTGAAGAAATCCGGTCGGCCAAATCGCGGGGTCGAGATGACATGCTCGCAACCCTCCGTTTTGAGCGGTTTGCCCATTTTTGATCACGCCATTTAAGAGTTTAAGAGCATGATCGACACTTATCCCCGCTAATCACCGTTACGGGCACTGCCAGTCCTAGGGTGTGGAGGTACCACATGCACGTGGCCCGTACTCAAAACCTCGAGTGAGTCCCTGTCACCGCAGGGCTAATTATTTAGCCACCGCGGCAAATGCCTTTGACTATGCGGTCAAGTGCCGCGTTCTCGCGATTGATTGGATCGTTCGGAATTAATCGCGAGTTTGGCGGCGCAAAGCCGGAGGAACCGATTGCTGTTGTGCGGCCTCTATTTGTGACAGCAGACGGAGACCGCAATGCCAGTGTTCCATTTTAACTCTCTAACCGGTGACATGTTCTTGCCAGATCCTGAGGGAGAGGAGCTTCCTAGCCTAGCCGCCGCTCGCGAGGCGGCCGAAATAACGGCCAGGGAGACTTTGATCGAAGCGATCAGGACCGGAGACATCGCTCCTGATTGCATTCAGGTTACCGATAGCGAGGGGCACGAGGTGGTGACCGTTCTGCTCAAGGATCTGTTGCACACAGGCAGCGGAGCGTTCAGCCCGTCTGTTTCCCTCCTTGACCATCACAAGTCCTCCCGAAGGGCCTTAAAGAAAGGGTGATCCCACCTTGCCTTCCGCTGACCTCGTTCGATACTCGATCTCCGCGAGCAGCTTGGGCTGGAAAGCCATGGCCTAAAGCGGGCGCATCGGGAGCGGAAGCTGCACGTCGTGATAGCGGCCTTCGTATTGCTCGACGAAATATTCCAGGTAGAAGGGCACGTCGCGCATTTGGAGATCGCATCGATAGCGAACCTCATGAGCGACATCCGCCGAAACGTCCCGCGACCAACCTTCGGCGGTATTGAAAGCGACGACGCGAACCGGGTTGCTGAACTCGCCCTCCAGCATCCCTATGATGACAGCCTCAAGGTCCGCCCGCTTGAGGTCGGTTTCGCGATAGGAGCGGCCGACAGGTCCAAAGTCATCCACAACGATGTAGGCGGTGTGATCGTCGTCACTCGGCACGATCAATGGTGTCCAGCCGGGATTCCGCATCGCAACTCTCCACGCAACAGAACCGGAAACTCAATTAAATCTGCTACAAACCGTTCCAGCGGTCGTGGCAAGTTTTAATCCGTTGGTTGTTGCTGGTTGCCCGATGCGCCTTTGGGCGGCGGTGCTTGCTTAGTGGCTGAGGATCGTGAAGGCAGCAAAGGCGATCGGCAGCTCGACCAGGGCTGTGCCGACGGCTATTAACCACACTTCTCGCCTGGTTTGCTTGTCCACACATTCACAACGGTCGAGGGCTATGGGTTGTTCCCATGCCAAGCCGAGGCCAGTCGCGCCGGAACTAGCCGCGCGCCGTCGCTTTGCTGGATTGGGGTCGCTGGCGGAAGGCGTCCTTGGCCATCAACCCGAGGGGCGGCTCGCAACGGTCACCCGTTTCTATTCACGAGCAACTCTAGTCTTCATCCGGCTCGCGCACGACCGGCGGCTCGTCGTCATGTTCCTCTTCTTCGTCGTCCTCGTCGTCTTCATCAGGATCTTGGGGCGGCATAGCGTTGCCGATGATCAAGACGGGATTTCCGTCGATCAAACTGGTGCAAAACTCCTCGGGGACTTGTCGGATCATGTTGCTTCTCCGATGGTTCGGGCAGCGGTAGTCAATTTCTCAAATGCTGAACTTTTCAGACGGTTGAGGTCGCGCTGGCCAGACGCGGCCCGCTCGAGGATATGCTCCGCTACCTCAAGCGGCGTGACGGGTTGGCAGACCAAGAAAAGACGATCCGCAACGACTTCGTCCATGGCCTGTCGCATGATGGCGACAGTCGAGGCATCGAATTTCCGTTTCCAATTATTCATCGAATCGTGACCCAAATCGTTTGGGTGCGTCTTAGGATTCTTATGTAAACGGACGATGAATTGAGTGGCGCTTGTTTTAGCATTGCCGCCCCGTGGCAATTAAGCTGAAAGCCGACGCTGATTGTTAGCGACGTGCTGGCGAACTCTCGCAACTACCGCCCTCGGGCTCTGGCCTAAGAACAAACTTGTTCCAGCTTCGGCAGAAGCGTTGATTTTCTCGGTGAACATCAATTGTATCTCGGTCATAGCGTCGGGTCCGCCTGAAATGATCTTCATCATTCTAAGACCGATGACCTCGTTGGCTTCGATTGCGAGCCGAATAAAGGGTATGAGCACAACGCCTCCTTGGCGAGGCGGACTTGCCTGCTTCGCTATAATACGGCAGCAAGAGTAAAAGTTCCCAAGGGGATCAAGGAGAGCACTCTAGGACCGTTTCTTTTTCGGCTTTGTGGGACGCTTGGGCTCGGGCTGGGCGTTGCGGACGGCGAAGCGGTCAAGGCGCTACCCGCTGCGACAAGTGCATTTTTTCCCGACTGCGAGCACCGTCAGATTTCACGAGCAGGAACAGATTGTTCGCTTTAAGTTCAACTATCACTTCAACGAGCCGATCATGGCCCGGTACTGATCATTTTTCAAAAGAGCTAAAGAGCCCCGGCATCGTCCGGGGCTTTTTGTTGTTTGAAGCTCATGTTCCACGATCGGGCGCGGAGGAAAGCCGCTAGGTTTCATGGCCGAGGACAGGCGATGTACAATGCGTCGTACGTTAATGCCTGTATTCCAGCCAGAACGGTTGAGATGGATCTTGAGGGGTGGTGCTGCTTGGACCGTATCCAATCGCCTCAACGATCACCTCTTCATCGCCAGCGGAGCCATCCCAGTGGACTGCTTTGGCCGGGTGTAACATGTAGCTGCCTGGCTTAAGAGGTACCGCGTGATCAGGGTCAAATGTGTCGCCCGTTCCGGTGTACCACGTCCCTTTAAGGACAGTGATATGTCGGTCTTCGCCGTGCCAATGAGGACGGTCCATCACGTGAGGCGGGAATTTGACACGCGTCACGTAAATGCCGGGCTTGGTCGGGTCGCCCATAACAACGGCGAGCTGAGCGCCATGACCGTTCGGGAAATCTCTCCAGCTTACTTCGTCGGGTGTGATCCTGACGAAGCCCTTGTCATCCGTTGCCGCCAAAGCCGACAACCCAACCAGAACGCTCACTACTACTGAGCCAAACATCAAAGTTGATCTCATTTTACCTCCCAGCGCAAAAGCGCGCGCAAGCGATTTTCCCGGTCGTAAAATTGGAATCAAGTTACGGGGGCGCTGTCTTTTGGAATGCACCACGATTCCCAGAACACGCATTTTGCTGGTCCCCCGACCAGCCAACATCCAAGCGCAACCGGAGGGCGAAGGCAATACTGCGTGCGCGAAAGCCGCCTGAAGCATTACAAGGGCGGGGTCAAATCGGTCTGCGACGTCTAGCAATCTTTCTCAACGGAAGCCTCAGCGCGCCTGCCCTGCGACGTACCGCAAACGTGGTCCGGTTCAGAGCCTTGGCAATAATCTCGGCGCTGCACGTAAAGACGAGATCCCGGAGCTCTTTATCCCGTTCGGGCGTCCAAGGCTGTCGTGGCGTACTTTTCATTTCCCTTGCCTTTCAGCCCATCTGCAATTGTCTCGGCCTGATCTTTCTCAAAATTACCTGCATCTGTCTGGCACGTGAACAGATGGCAGCTTCGGTCCGATTCATCCGGATGCCGATAGCTGTTGAGCTGAGTCCCGTGAGCGCCAAACTCCGCAGCGTATCATCTTCGGCCTGCGTCCATGGCCGAGAAGCGAAATGCTCGGGTTCTGTCATCGGTCCACGCGCGCCATCGCCGTGGGAACAACGAATTCAAAAGCAATTATTTTGAAGGTCATCGCAAATCCTAGCGTTGACCTACCCCAACCGCAAACTGCCACCTTCCGCTGAGTCGGGGAATTCGAAAATCAAAATCAATAGTGGAAGGCCGTCAAAGGGACTTCGCAAAAAAGGCCCCGCCATTCGCGACGGGCGCCAAGTCTAGGGAGAAACCGCCGTCCATAGACGGCATCACGACGTTAGGCTGATTCGCTCACTGGAAGATGTGCCCCAATCCACACAATGGCGGCCAAAGCGTCGCTAAGTCTTGGCTCTTCTATCCTTAGCTGATCGCCTATCTACTTGGGATCGGCGTTCACCGATTAGTCGCTTTTCTTCTTCAGAGCGCGTGTCTGTTCCAGACCGTCGTTCTTTTGTTTTTCGTCTATCTGCACCCGACCGCTTCTTAATGTCGCCCATCGTGTGTCTCCGCTGGTTGCCGAGAATCGTGGCGCCTACCGCAGGGCTGATCCAAAAATCGACAAGCTTGTGAGCGGCGTGGTTGCGACGCACGCCGCTCGCTGGCAGCGGCGCCGACTGCTGCTGCTCAACACGACACAATCCGCGAACAACGCAATGATTATTTCAAAATCCGCGCAATGCTTCCGGTAAATTTTCCCGGTCGCGATGACGTTGTCAGCGACATCTTCGAGGCGATGCCTGACAGGAGCCTCAGGCGGGAAGACGTGAAGGCTCGCGTCCAAAGCTACATCACGGCCACAATCGGATGTTCCCGACGAAATACGCAAAGTTTGGCGACAGTCCTTTAGTTTCGCTGGACGAGGTGATGTTTGACAACGGGACCGCCACCAGGGGCAACACGGTCAGCCGCGGGCTTTGGGATTAGACGCGCCGAAGCACCCCGACAGGGGGGATTTTAAGCGCCGCTCTAATTTGCAGGTGCTTTCGTTGCCGACTTCGACTTGGCTGTCGTCTTGGGTGTGTCCGCGCTGCGGGCGCTGCCCCACGGGTCAGCAGGAGGCTGGTCCGGAATATTTCGCAATGATTTCTGGTACGCGCGGTCAGCTGCCTTGTCCGCTTCAATTTCCTTTTGCGTTTTAGGTGGCGGTCCCGGCGCCGGCTGTGGCGTTTTTTGCTGACCGTAGGCAGGCCACGCTAACGAGGCGATAATCGCCATAGCTAACCAAATTCTCAAAACTAATGCTCCTCGCTGCTCTTCCGCACGCAAGGATTTCCCCGCGGAGGGGAATTGTCAAATCAGCAAATCAGATGCAGCTTGTGTCGCGGAGCCGGCAACGACAGTGCAAGGGCTGCTCGCATGAAGCGCGGGCGCCGATTTCGGAAAGGGCAACCGGCAAGGTTGGCCGCTCGCTCCCGATGGCTCAAGCGGTAACAGCCAACGAGAGGCGCGAGCTCAGATCCGCGCCTCAAATGCGAGCCCGCCGGTTCACCCCGGCAGAAAAATTCAGCGCTCATATCCAGTTCATTTCATCTGGGCCAACGGTGATCGGCGCCAGTCCTAGATGGGCAGACCAGCTCAACAGAAGCAACGAAGCGGCTAAGACGACGCCGCAAATTACAACAATCTTTAGCGCTTCGACGTCAATCTCCGTTCCAGACGCGCGGGAAAAAGCCTGATCAATAGCTGTCATTTACGACTCCGGGTTAATCGCGATGACCGCTACCATGAGTCGTGCTGAGAGAATGTGAACCAGGCCACACTAGGCGCGAGCCTGGAGCCCGCACCTCATTCAATTTCCGTGCGCTGGAACGCTATTTGGAAACCACGGAACTAACGTTAGCCCCGCTAGGTTAGAAGGGGGGACAAACCTCTAGGATATCCGGACATGCGCCTTGTACTCGCCGCGATCTGCATCGCAGCCTTCGCGTCAATGGCGCGGGCCCAGACCCAGCCCAACTTAGACCAGTTAAGCGCCACTCAGCCCATCAATGGCGGCGCTGCCTCGCCTGACGATAACAAGGGGCAGTCTCAGTCGCCGGGCCAGACAGGTCCGCTCACCACAGGTCGCGGCGGCGCTTCGGCAGCCAATCCTCAAGGTGGTACTCCGCCAGACATGCAGGTTGCTCCCGATAGCTCATCAAAGACCGGTGTTGATCAGAAGTAACGCCCGGTTCCCGCTTGGTATCGCGAGCCGCGCTGTTACGGACTCCTCCATGCGCCGGCGCCGATCGAATGGAAACGCAACCGGCAGCGCCTGAGGTCACTTGCGAGGCGGCTGAGGCGGTAACTAAGCCTCAACTTGATTGCTGTATGTTTCAGACATAGCGATTGAGCACCACGATACCTTCTGGAAACGACCTACGATGAACCCGCCGGACTCTCCCCGGCGGGTTTTCGTTTGCACGTTGCCTAACTTTAACTTGCTGCAACGATCGGATGAGGCCAACGATCGATCCGGATCGCTAGAGGCCAACAAATGTCCGCTCTGCAAAGCCCCGAAATGGATCGACTCTGTGAGTTGTTCGCGCGTGGCGAATTGGATAACGCGGAAGAGATAGCGGCTTTACTGACTTTGGAACTCGGCGACGCGCCTCCGATCTCAATTGACGACAATGTGCAGGCCCACCTGGCGATGCTTTGTGGAGCTGCGAACAAACTTTGAGCGGCTCACGCGGGCTTCGGTCCCGCGTGAACAGCACAAGCAGTGTTTGAGTCATCGCTTCCTCATCGCCACATTACCCGATGGTCTAGTAGACCGGGACCGTTACCCGCGAGCTGGCTTTGGGGGTTCAAATGACGCGGGCAAACCAAGCCTAGCAACACCAGTGAGGGCCCGAGCGGATCCATTCAAAAATGTTGGACAACATACGGTGTCCTAATTCGCCATTGCGAGTGTCCTGATTAGGACGGCAAGCACCAGGAGATCGGCCGTTTCTGCGAGACGCACGGCGTAAACATCGGATGGCTACTTGAAGGCGTTGGACCGATCTACAAGGCTTGGCCTACGTCATGAAGCGCCGGCGCCGATCGGTTGACCACGTAACCCGTTCTTAATCGGTCGGCCGCATCATTGAAAATGACCTGCTTGGTCACGCGTATTGAGTAGAGCCGTCGCTGCCCTCAACCACAGCGACGGCTTTCTCGTTTGCAGTTCCGGAAGCGCCGGCGGGTTTTCTATTTCCACGCGCATTAACGGGCACTGTTGCATCCGCGCTATAGCGCATGCATTCACATTGCTGCCATGATTGGTTCGCGCCCGGTTGGGGGCAAGCGCGGCAACTAGGCTAGGATCAGCACACCTTCGGCGGAAGTGTGCTGATCCGCCCATCAAGTTCTCGCTTTGTCGGCCGTTTGTTGCCGCAGTCCGGTGGACAAGCGGTGCATAACTTCAGCACGAGAACAAAAGCGCGGGGCTTCGGTTCCGCGCTTTTCTATTGAGTGCGATAGGTGTCAACCGCATGCGCCACGAAAATGCCGACGCTCACGAGAAGAAGAAACCCTGCTGCAATATCCAACATCGAACTGGCTCTAAGGCGCGGCCTATAATGGAATATGCACAGTTCGGCTTGTCGACGACTGGCCGCGACATTTTGCCCACGGGCTCGCACCCGCTTTGGTACCGCCGCGGATTCGTCGGCGCCGATCGATCAGAAAGCGCAACCTGCTGGCAACTTGAACCGAGCGCCACAGCGAATACTCGCGTGTTACCCGTTCGAATTGCAGTTTGGCAGCTGGATGCATGATCGATCGCGTCAGTTGGTGATGAGAAAGGGGCCGTCATCAAGACGGCCCCGCATTAACCAGCGACCGTAATTAAGCGGCTGCCGCGCCCTTGGAGTTGATACCTTTGCGGGTGGCCAAGGTGTTCAGTTTCGTGTTCGCGGCCTTCTCTTCGTTTAGGTTTGTCGTTAAGAACCGAACAACGTCATCATGTCCAAGTTCTTCGGCCCAC